>Ga0210386_10004627_pt1 | contig 11338 bp, 10 predicted proteins | sample IncBWH32OmetaG_FD_160091 | JGI IMG/M metagenome (GOLD analysis project Ga0210386, IMG submission 160091) | Forest soil microbial communities from Barre Woods Harvard Forest LTER site, Petersham, Massachusetts, United States - Inc-BW-H-32-O ... | reverse complement strand
GGTTGACTGGCAGAATCTTCCCTATGAATTCGCCGCAGCAGATTCGACGCCGCTCTTCCTGATGGCGATGGAAGACTACATCCGCGCAAGCGGAGATCGAGGGTTTTTAGAGCAGCATTGGGACGCTGTCGAGAAGGCCTGGGACTTTGAGCGCACGCACGACTCCGACCAGGACGGCATCTACGACAATGCGCAGGGAACCGGCTGGGTCGAAAGCTGGCCCACGGGAATGCCGCATCAGGAAATCTATCTGGCGGCGCTCGACCAGCAGGCCAGCGGAGCGTATGCGCGCCTAGCCGATGTGATGAACAAACCGGACAAGGCAAGCGCCGCAAATGCGCGCGCAAAAATGGTCGCCGGCATCATTGAACAGGAATATGCGGGTCCGATGTACGCTTTCAGCCGCAATGCCGATGGATCGCTGGACAAGACAGCGACGATCTATCCCGCCATTGCCTGGTGGGATGGCCACTATGCGCTGAAGCAGCCCGATGCCATGTTCCAACGCTGGGCATCGGATGAGTTTTCGACCGATTGGGGCTTGCGTGATCTGGGCGAACACGAGGCCTTCTATGACCCGATCAGCTACCATCAGGGCTCCGTATGGCCGCTCTTTACCGGTTGGGCGTCGATTGCAGAATACCGCACCGGACGTACGTTGTCCGGCTATGCCCACTTGATGCAGAATGCCGGCATGACCTGGACGCAGGACCTTGGCGCGGTCACAGAGCTGCTTTCGGGCGCATATTTCCAGCCCTTTGGACGAAGCACCACACACCAGCTCTGGTCTTCGGCGATGGTGTTGACGCCGGCCATCCGCGGCCTCTTCGGTGTCGCTCCGGACGCTCTGCACAACAGCATTTTTATTGATCCACATCTGCCGGCAGACTGGGATCATGCGACCTTACGGCATGTATCCGCGGGCGACAGCTTTGTAGACCTGGAATTTCGCCGCGATGGTGATGGCCTCATCGTTCGCGCAAGCAATGCTGGCGTAAAGTTGGTCGGGCCCAATGGAACTGCCGGAAAAGATGGCGAGCTTAGGATTCCACTGCCCGGAGTGGAGGTGGGTATTCCGCACGGTTTGCCAGCATTTGGCTCGCGCACGGAGCAGTTGAAAGTTTTGAGCCAGACAACGGACGCACATTCATTGACGCTGGAGCTCGAAGCCCAGGCAGGCAGCGCGTATAACTTGCCATTGCGCTTGAACGGAGTACGTCCCGCAATTCACGCGGATCATGCAACGGTCGTTGAAGCCGGGAAAGCAACTTCGGGCTTAGGCAGCTTGCATATCCTGTTTCCCGCCGGAGCGGGATACCAGCGGCAGACTGTCCGCGTAACTTGGTGAGTCTTTGCTATACTAAGCGAGGTTGTTTGATGTCAGATTGTTGCTCGCAAAGCTCCTCCGGCTTTGGCCTTTCTTTTTCTCAGACATCCTCATGCGCCGTTGGCCAATGTGGTAGCGGCGTCCTTGGAATTCCCAAGGCCAGATAGCTCAGTGGTAGAGCGCGGCCCTGAAAAGGCCGGCGTCGGCGGTTCGATCCCGTCTCTGGCCACCATTTTAAAATCAATCATTTACAAGCATCCAACACAAGCCTCCTGTTTGGGAGGCCTTTACGTGCTTTCACTAAATTACTTGTTATCAATAATATGACATTTGATGGAGTGGTCGTGTATTGGTCGGGAATGATCCCTTGGTGATTGGAGCCTACTCTCCAAGTCTCGTGGGATGTTCAAAATGCCGATGCTCAGAACGAGCGACACCAACCCTTTCAAAATTGCTCTTCCTCATTGTTCGATGGTGTTTTGATATTAGACTCCGCACTCGGCTCGATCGGTCTAAGCCCTGAAGTCAACAGTCGAAACGGACAGGTCACCTGCCCGGCCAAGTGGGTAAGTTCCGGTTAGCTGACAACATGGCGGGAACTAGAACGAACGGTGATATGGCTCGCTTAGTGTAATTATCTGTTTTGTTTCCGCTCTGCTCTGGTGGAACGCGGTTCGACAGCAGCCCTACTACACTCGAAGGCCGTGGCTAGAAAGTTCACGATCACTTTTCGAGCAATCGTCCCTACGATCCACGCTCGAATTATCAGCCACAAATTCAAATAGAAGCGTGCGGAACTTTCCTTTCTGGAGCTGTCCCCAAGCCGGGGAAGACGGATTCCTCACTTGCTCGAAATAGAGTTAGATGTTCGAGCAGAACCCAGTGGATCTGCTGAATGATCAGGGCGGTTCTGGACCGAAAGCCACAATCTCAGCGAGCAGTTCCTGAATGAAATGAGTCCCACGCCGGCTACAGCGGTCGTGGTCGATGCGAGACCAGCCCATGCTAGAAGTCTCTCGCCAACCCCTGGGACATGCTGGCAATAACGAATCAGAGCAGAAGCGAGCGCTGCACTGGGAAATGTGTAAGCCCACCAGCCGACCGAAACGGGAAGTGCTCGCACCGCAAGCTGCCACAAGCGCAACACAAGCAGGCCGAAAAACAGGGCCGTGAACAGGATGAACCTATAGACCGCATCCACGCGGCCCATAAGTTGCAGCCAGGACAGACACCCGACCGCGGGTGAGGCGACAAAGATCGCTAGGCTCGGGGCGAGACGCTGCGGCAACTTGTCCTCACAGAAGATAAGCCGGTGAAGCAACAACGGCAGAAAGGCGATCCAGGAGACAAGTCCAACGGCTAGCAAAAACCAGGACGTCTCGTGAAACCCAAGTGGTACACCTGCCAAAGTAGCGATCACATTACCGACGATTGGAACGAGCCAAGCCGGCGTGGCGTGCAGAATTTCAGTAGGCTGAGCAATCCATCGCGCCATGAGGGTCAGGAAGAGCACAAGCTGACCGCCTGTGCCTGATACCCAAAGGAACAGCGACGCAGATGGAGCCCGGGGAAGGATGGCAGCAGCGACAATCACGACCGCGACCGTGATACAGGCGAAGTTGCTGGCCGACGTGGGATCCCGAAATTCCGCGACTACAGTGTTCGGGTCGCGTACTGTCTTGATGCCGTACAAGGCGGAGAGGGCGATGAAGAGCAATACGCCGACCGCGATCAACCACTCGCCAATCACGCGTGGAGCGGCGAGCACCTGACCTGCCGCTCGCCAGGACAGCCCGAGACCGCAGATACCCATAACTGAGCTAAAAGCGATCGCTGGCGGATTGGTGGGGGCGTGCTCACCCGGTCTTGTCAATGTTTCCATGAGACTCCTAATTCACCTCGGTTGGATCCGAGTTCCCACGCCGCTTATACAACCTTGGGCAGCCTCGTACGGTCGAGGCTTGCAACTAGCGAAGAAACCACTCAACCAGTTGTTCCAGAGTCGCTTTGCCCTTCGCCAGACTCACTTCTGATTCCTGACGATCTCGGTTCCACGCGTTATCAACAATCACACTACGAAGGTCTCGAACACCTACAAGCTGCAACCAAAAGTCCAAATAAGTTGCTTGGTGATCGAATCGCGACGGCGGTATCGGAGTACCCTCCAGGAAACGTGAACCGCGTGTGTAGACGACGATTGCCTTTTCCACGTTCAAGAGAGGGCCGTACTGTTTGCCGTCGTAGGCAAACAGATAATTTCTCTGCGCTACGAGATCAATCAATTGTTTGAGTTTGTAAGGCAGGCCAAAGTTCCACATTGGAGTTCCCAAGACGATTCGATCGGCGTTCTGAAAGCGTTGGATCAACGATCGAATACGCTCCCATACGTTGGCTTCCGTCTCAGTCATCGTTTCGTGCTTCACTGCCTTGTACTTCGCTCCAATTGCCTCGTAGTCGAATTCTGGTAGCCGTTCATGCCAGACGTTCAACGTATCCACAACTATCGAGGTGTTGCCGGATTTGCACGCCTCGATGAATGATTTGGTAAGGGTGATGGAATCGGAAGATTCGCCTCTTGGTGACGACTGAATTTCGAGAAGCTTCACTTAGTCCCTCCAGGTGTGGGGACTCCTTGCGGAGTCCGAGTTATTTCGAAACGGCACGTGCTGCACTCTCAATTACATTTGCAACTTCCTTGGGATGCGAGACGTAGACTGAGTGGCTGGCGCCTGCGACTTCGACCGTGTGGCTCTTGGCTCGCTTGGCATAAAACCGTTCGAGGTCGGGGTTGATCGTTCTATCCGCCCCGGCGACGACCATCCAACTCGGTTTTTCTCTCCACGCAGGGGTAGTGATGGCTGCCTTGAAATTTACAGCCGCGTTGAGTACCTGCGATCGTGCCATGAAGGCGGCCTGCTCTGCAGACAGATCGGCTGCAAAGTACTCATGGAACTGCGCGGGATCGAGGTACGTGAAACCATCTGCCGTCTTCTTTATCGCACCAGACTTGCTGAGGTCACTCGGGAAGCGCTTGCCGTCGTCCGCTTCGTTCTCGCCAGCGTCGGGCATGTGCGCTGCAACGTACACCAATCCGGCAACCGATGGATCCGTGCCCGCTTCTGTAATTACGGCTCCCCCATAGCTGTGGGCGACAAGGATGCTCGGTCCGTCTTGCAGTGCGAGGGTACGCTTCACGGTGGTCACATCATCCTGGAAGGACGTCTCCGGCTCTTGGACGATGCTGACGTTAAAGCCGTCTTTGACAAGGTTGTCGTAAACGGCCCTCCAGCCCGAACCGTCAGCCCAGGCACCGTGGACGAGGACGATATTTTTCACGTCTGACTTCTGAGCTTGTAAGTCTGGTGTGCTCGACAGGACGGCAGCACAAAACATCGTGGTGAACATGGCGAATCGATTGAACATAACTATCTCCAGTTTTTTGTTGCGTTCTACAGCGCGTTTCAAGACCAAGAACCGTTACTGCTGATGAGGCTGTCATCCGGTGGATGTGTTTCTGTCCTCACGCAACGTTGGACTCTCCGGGCGCGATTCGCGACGCTGATTTGTTCTTATGACCGTGATATGTGCCGCTAATCAAGGCTGTGGCGGCCTGCGGGCATTGGAATCGAAGATATTCGCCGTGTCTTGCAAGATGCGCAAGACACCCCCGATCTCGAAAGAGAACGGAATTACGTTCGAACGATGTCAATCGCGAGTATCTGACGGAAGAGTGAGGCAGCGAAGACACTATGATTATTGTCGCCACCCGTTGGTCTGAACACTAATGCTCCAGCGACGTCCGAGCGAATTCACAAAATCGACGTACTACCGCCGCATTGTTCTGCCGTGCGCAGGCCAACCCAATCTCGGACTCCGGCAGTCGATCCGCAATCGAGCACACGGCCACCTTGGAGACGATTCTTTTTGCGACAGATGCTGGGACAATCGAGACGCCCACGCCGGCATCGACGAGAGAGATGAGTGTAGGCATCTCTCCTGCCGTTTGGACCACCTTAGGGACGACTCCAGCGCTGCTCAAAATTCCAGTCAAAAGATCATGGAATCCAGGAGCATACTCCCGCGCATACATGACAAATGGATTCCCTTTGAGTTCGCGCAAACGGATCTCTTTCTTGGCGGATAGAAGGTGCCATGAAGGCAAGATCGCGATAAATGGTTCCCTGTGAACCGTTGTCACCTCGATCCCTTTGCGATTTTCAATGGGAAGACGAAGAAAGCCTACGTCTAACAAACCATCGTCAATCATTTCCAGTTGTGCGCCCGTCAAGATGTTTCTTATGGAAAATTCAACATCCGGATAGCTCTTCCGAAAGCGTCGCATCAAGTTCGGGACGATCTCAAAACCGGCAGTTGATATAAAACCGATGCGAATATGGCCGAGTTTGCCTGCTGACGCCCACTGAGCTTTCCTCTTGGCAAATTCAAGTTTTTCCAGAGCGACCGCCGCGTCTTCCCGAAATGCCTGTCCAGCCTCCGTAAGCACCGTGCCCTGTCGGTTTCGACTTAGGAGTTGGATACCCAATTCGTCCTCAAGCGCTTTGACTTGAAGGCTAAGCGCAGGCTGGCTCAAGTTGAGGAGCCGAGCGCTTCGACCGAAATGAAGAGTTTCAGCGATGGACAAGAATGAACGGATGTGACGGAATTCCATGCGGCCTCCCGATTGGCTGACGCTATCACGATTATAAAAACGCTTCATCGTCGTAAATGACGCGTCAGTATCAAATCATTCGCCCTGCTCCAAACTGGCGCACCTCACGCCGCCAGCAGTGAAGAACATTGGGGGTTAGCCTCGCAGGCACGAGGCACCTCGGCCAACGATTACCCCTTGAACTCACGCGTGAACTTCCGTCCCAACTGTCCGATGACACAAGTCTCCATTCACTGAAAATTGTGTTTCTTATTTGCTGTCTCAACTTCTGGGAAAAGTCCACACAGCGGTTGAAGGGATTGAGTTGTCGTATTTGTGTGGCCTGTCTGATTGGTAATATTTATCACGCTGATACAAACGTACAACAATCATAATCACGCCATCTGGACTCCAATGGTTGTGTGCTGGAAAGGAGAAGTTGAATGAGCGACCAGAAACTGACACAGCAGAGGACTTCATGGACAACCAGACGCGACGAAAAGCGACGTCGACTAGAGAGCGTAAAGCCGTGGATGAAGGGTCCGGTTTTGGTGCAAGACAGAGTGGTCGAAACTCTCGAAACCGTGATTCAGAGCGGCGACCGGATCGTCATGGAAGGAGACAATCAAAAACAGGCGGATTTTCTTTCACGTTCTCTCGTTAAGGTAGATCCGAAGAAGATTCACGATCTTCATCTGATCATTTCAAGCATCAGCCGCCCCGAACATCTGACACTCTTTGAGTTGGGCATAGCGAAAAAAGTAGATTTCGCATTTGCCGGGCCACAAAGCCTGCGCGTCGCGCAACTTCTCGAAGATGGTGTTCTTGAAATCGGCGCCATTCATACATATGTCGAACTGTATGCTCGCTTACTCGTAGACCTTATTCCGAACGTGGTATTGGTTTGCGCAGAGCAGGCGGATCGGGAAGGCAATCTGTTCACAGGCCCCAACACTGAGGATACCCCGGTGATTGTTGAGGCCGCCGCTTTCCACGACGCGATTGTGGTCGTGCAAGTCAACAAGATCGTCGACACATTGCCACGGGTCGACATCCCCGGTTCCTGGGTTGATATCGTCCTAGAGGCCGACCAGCCATACGCGGTGGAACCCCTTTTCACCCGTGATCCCCGCCACATCACCGAACTTCAGATTCTGACCGCGATGATGGTCATCCGTGGCGTCTATGAGAGACATCAGGTCCAGTCACTCAATCACGGAATTGGTTTCGACACGGCTGCCATTGAACTTCTTCTCCCGACCTTTGGAGAGTCTCTCGGGCTTCGCGGAAAAATCTGCAAACACTTTGCGCTGAATCCGCACCCCACACTGATTCCGGCTATCGAGAGCGGATGGGTTCAGAGCATTCACTCGTTCGGAAGCGAAGTCGGAATGGATGAATACATCCGTGCTCGCCCCGACATCTTCTTCACTGGCCGGGATGGTAGCCTGCGGTCTAACCGTGTTCTCTGTCAGCTTGCTGGTCAGTACGCCGTGGATGCTTTCATTGGAGCAACGCTTCAGATGGACGGGGATGCCAATTCCTCTACGGTGACGACGGGGCGGCTTGCAGGCTTCGGAGGCGCGCCGAATATGGGGCATGACCCGCATGGACGCCGCCATTCATCGCCGGCTTGGCTCGACCTCAAGACCAATGCAGATCCAACCCTCCCGGGACGCAAACTGGTGGTTCAGACGCTTGAAACCTTTGCAAAAGGTGGCGAGCCGGCCTTCGTTGAAACTCTGGATGCGGTTGAAGTCGGCAAGAAGGCTGGCATGCCGATTGCCCCCATCATGATCTACGGTCAGGACGTTAGCCACGTTGTGACGGAAGAAGGGATTGCTTATCTGTACAAAACTGAAGGCGTTGAAGAGCGCCGCCGGGCTTTGGCGGCAGTTGCAGGTATCAGTCCCGTCGGCCTTAAGGCAAAGGCCAATGAGACCGCCGAACTTCGTTATCGCGGCATTGTCGCCTTTCCTGAGGATATTGGAGTCCATCGCCTCCAAGCTAACCGATCCTTACTCGCGGCCAGAAGTATGGAAGATCTGGTCGCATGGTCTGGTGGCCTTTATCAGCCGCCGGCCAAGTTCAGGAGCTGGTAATGGCACAGCTAAGACCAATCACGAAATCGTCTAAGCAGTTCGACGCATTGGCCCGGTCTGAAGGGCTTTCGGAACTCGCCTGGCAATCGTTGATTGCTGAAGCAGAGCTCACACCTAAACCGGGCCTGGTTGATGGTCGAGGCTCAGGATCCCATTCAGATCTGTCGCTCGATCTGATGAGGAGGTCTGCCGACGCGATTGCCCCATACTTCACCAGGATGGCTCTGGCATCTGCCGAATCTCAGATGAATACCAGCCTGCGTGCAGTGGTTGCCAGTATTGGTAGAGAAGCCGAAGCGGCGATGCTTCGCGCGACTTCTGGGAGCAATGCGCACAAAGGTGCAATCTGGGTTCTGGGGCTACTGGTTTGCGCTGCAAGTCTGAGCGAGGGTTCCCTTCCGGAATTTGTCGCCGAGGCTGCAGGATATCTCGCTCGTTTGCCCGATCGTGCAAGACCGCGCGCGGTATCTCACGGCGATGTCGTGCTTGAACGATATGGGGCTTCCGGCGCTCGTGGTGAAGCCTACGGAAATTTTCCACACGTCGCCAAAATTGGACTTCCCGCACTGCGGGCAGCTCGCAAAAGCGGCCGAACAGAGCGGGACAGTCGGCTCGCCGCTCTGCTTGCGATCATGTCGCATCTCGATGACACCTGTGTTCTCTATCGAGGGGGACCTGAGGCACAAAAGATCGTGCACGAGGGCGCCGCTCGTGTCATCAAGGTTGGCGGCCCGGGAAGCCCAAAGGGAAATGCAGCATTGATCGCACTCGGACAAGAGCTTGTCAGTCAGCGCATCTCTCCCGGCGGCAGCGCAGATCTTCTCGCGGCCACACTCTTTCTGGACGCTCTCGAACGCGGCCTCGAACGAGTGGAAAAGGACAACAGTCTAGTGGAGGAAAACGATGGAACAAATTGAGTTCAACTATCCCGAGGCAAAACGCCTCATCACCAAGAGAGCGCACGTTGGTGTCGTGGGCTCGGGTGACATGGAGGTCCTTCTCGAACCGAATCGTGAAGAGGGGGCCCGTGTCTTCATCACAACCAGCGTCAACGGCTTCGGCGATGCATGGAAGGCGGTCTTCGATCGTTTCTTCTCGAAGTTCGATGGGGCGGTCCGTATCTACATTAACGATGCCGGCGCAACACCCGGCAGTGTGTTGCTTCGTCTCGAACAGGCAGTGGAGGTGATTGAGCAATGAATGCGCCAACTCTCATTCCCGATTTCGTCAACCGCAAGAGTTTTATCGAGCTGGACGCTCGTGCCCGTGCTCAGAGCCTCTTCGATGAAAGTACGTGGAAGGAGCTCGTCGGTCCCTTCGATCGCATCGAGTCTCCATGGCTTGCTAAGCAAGGCATCGCTCCACAATCTGATGATGGCTGCATCGTGATCAAGGGAAAAATCGGCGGAGCTTCAGCAGTCGCTATTGCGTTTGAAGGAGCCTTCCAGGGTGGCAGCGTCGGCGAGGTATCCGGCGCCAAGATGACCGCCGCTCTGGATCTCGCCACAAAGGATTCTGAGGCGGGAAAACCGACAGCCGCAGTTCTTTTGCTCGAAACAGGCGGCGTGCGCCTTCAGGAAGCGAACCTTGGTTTGGCGGCTGTTGCCGAGATTATCTCTTCAGCTCTCGCCCTTCGTCAGCATGCCCCGGTGATCACAATCGTCGCAGGCACCGTCGGCTGTTTCGGAGGCATGTCTCTTGTAGCGGGAGTATCCAGCTACACAATCATGACACGCGAAGCCCGGCTTGGATTGAACGGCCCAGAGGTGATTGAGCAGGAGTCCGGCATCGATGAGTTTGACGCCTCCGATCGAGCACTCATCTGGACAATTCATGGTGGAGAACAACGCGTCGGCATGGGACTCGCTGATTCGCTCGTCGAAGATGATGCCGACAAGATAGCCGCGGCAGTGCGTGATTGTGTCCACAAAGGCGTACCGGAAGAGCATCGGACCGAGCAGGTGGATTTTTATCGCGCTCGAATTGCGGCGCTTGATACGTCCAGCCAGATCGATCCGGCAACATTGCGTCAACAGTGGGCTAGCCACAAAGGAGGTGTGCGATGAATGAACAAGTCGGATTGCGCGGCAAAGCATGGTTCAAAGCCCTGACTGGAAGCGACACCTCGAATCACGGTGATCCGAACTCCGTGCTGGCCACAACCGCGGCTATTGGAAATGAGTCAGCCCTGTTTCTCTGCGTTGTCCCCGACAAGGAAGGCCGATTTTCTTGTGTTCGCGCCGGGCAGGTTGGACTCGAAGAAGCATTCACACTCGCGACCTACGTTCGAGCAGTGATCGCCGAAGGTCGAGGTAAACCTCGTGAAGCAAAGCGTCCCGTCATCGCAATCGTTGACGTCAAGAGCCAGGCCTATGGGCGTCGCGAGGAAACGGCCGGCATCTTTTTCGCGGCGGCTGCGTCGGCGGATGCATACGCATCGGCAAGGATGGCGGGACATCCCGTTATTTCGCTGGTAGCCGGCCACGCATTCAGCGGCGGATTTCTCACTCACGGCTACCAGGCTAATCGCATTCTGGCATTCGATGATGCTGGGATTACGATCCATGCAATGCATAAAGAAGCGGCAGCCAGAATTACGAGAAGGTCCGTTGCGGAACTCGAAAAACTGGGACACGAGATCGCTCCCATGTCGTATGACGTCCGGGACTATGCCAAACTCGGACTCCTGTTCAAGCTGTTGCACGCTGAAGACCCACAACACCCGACCTCGAATGAGGTTGCAGAAGTCAGGAAAGCAATCACGGAAGCGATCGCTGATGCACGTAAAGGCAAGCTCGATCTGAGTAACAGGTGGGAGTCGGACGCCGCAAAGGAAACGCGGAAAGGCACCCTTGCAGTGCGAGCTGCTCTGGAAGCGCAATGGTTCAACGAGTAAGAGGTCGCAATGACTCTGATTCTTCTAAATGCGTTGCTCCCGATTTTCGTCGGCCTGCTATTGGGGTACATAGCAGCTTCAATTCAATTCCTGAAATCGCCAGCTCAGCGCTGATTGCCTCGTATGGTGTAGGGGCATTTTCTATGGCCGGCTGGATGCTCGTATTCACGAAGTACTTGTGAGGGAATCTAATGGTTGGCACGCTGCATGTCCACGATCTCCTTCTCCTTAGAACAGAATCGGCGGTCATCTCAACTCAAGGGGATCCAGCGTGCCCATACCTCAATCCCAATCAGCGTCCGTGGGTGGTTGTACGCAGAAGCCGCATCTCAGATGGATTGATCCCCGTGGGAATGCGTGGATCA
>Ga0210386_10004624_pt1 | contig 11343 bp, 12 predicted proteins | sample IncBWH32OmetaG_FD_160091 | JGI IMG/M metagenome (GOLD analysis project Ga0210386, IMG submission 160091) | Forest soil microbial communities from Barre Woods Harvard Forest LTER site, Petersham, Massachusetts, United States - Inc-BW-H-32-O ... | reverse complement strand
CTGGACGCCCGGGGAGCGCTGCTGGCCGTGGCCGGTCTCGGCGGCGTGATCTACGCGCTGACGGCCGGCCCGGCGTCAGGGTGGCTGAGCGCCCCGGTGGTGATCTCGGCCGTGGTCGGGGTACTCAGCCTGACGGCACTGGTGCCAGCCGAGCGCCGCCAGCGCGCTCCGATGGTCCGCCTCGCGCTGTTCGCCTCGCGCCAGTTCGACGCGATCAACGTGATGACGCTGGTGTTCTACGGCGCCCTCGGCGCTGCGAGCTACCTGGTCATCTTGCAGTGCGAGCTGCGGCTTGGCTACTCGGCCGCCCGGGCCGGGGCGGCCCTGATCCCTGAGTCGGTGGTCTTCCTGGTCCTCGCCCCGGTCAGCGGCGCGCTGGTGAAGCGGATCGGCCCGCGCTGGATGATGACCGGCGGCCTCCTGGCCGTCATGGTGGGGCTCTACCTGCTGTCCGGGGCGCATCCGGGCCAGAGCTACGCCAGCGCGATCTTGCCCGGGGTACTGCTGTGGGGCCTGGGCATCGGGATAGCCGTGACGCCGCTGACCGCCGCGGTGCTGGCCGCGGTCGGCGACGCCGACCTCGGTGAGGCGTCGGGCATCAACGACGCCGCGTCCCGGATCGGCGGCGTCGTGGTCGTCGCCCTAGTGCCCGCGCTGATCGGCGTCACCGGCGGCCGCAGCTACGCCAGTGCCCTCACCCGCGGTTACCAGCCCGCGATGCTCGTCATGGCCGGCCTGTGCGCCGTGTCGGCGATCATCACCGGCGTGTTCGTCACCGACAACCGCGCGGCCGCAGCCCGGATCGTGCCGCGGGCACCGGAGGCCGGGTGCGCCCCGTGCATCCCGGAGCCGGCGGCACCGGTGCATGAGCAGGCACCGGTCCGCGAAGCGGTCCAGGCTACGGGCGCTACCGGAACCGGAGGGGTTTCATGACCAGCACCGCGCTCACCGGCGCGACCTACGACATCGACGGCGGACAGCCAGGCAAGGCCACCACCTGGGAACCGGGCCGGCAGACCCTCGAGACGACCTACCGCTTCGACGACGCCGGGCTGCTGCGCCGCCTGGACTACCCCGTCGACATCCTGGGCGGCGGTCCCGCCGTGCACTACCCGTCGCGGTACCGCGAGTTCGACGGGATCATGGTGCCCACCCAGCGCCAGGTCTACGTTCGCCGGCCGGACGGCACCCCCGTCCTGGACCCGGTTTCCGTCGCCATCGACGTCGCCGACGTCACCTTCAGCTAGCCAGATCAGGGGCATTGCGCATGGACTACCTCGTCACGATGACCACCCACGTTCCGGCCGGAACCCCGGAACAGGCCGTCGACGACATCCGGGCCCGCGAGGCCGCCCACTCGCGGGAGCTCGCGGACGCCGGGCACCTGCTCCGGCTGTGGCGGCCGCCGCTGAAGCCCGGCGAGTGGCGCAGCCTCGGGCTGTTCGCCGCCGACGACGCGGCTCAGCTCGAGCAGGTCCTCGCCTCGATGCCGCTGCGGATATGGCGGACCGATGAGGTCACCCCGCTCTCGCCTCATCCGAACGACCCGGGGCTGCCGCCCAGGCCGGGAGCCGCCGAGTTCCTGACCACCTTCACCATCATCATCCCGGCGGGCACCCCGGCCGGCGCGGTCCGCGATACCGAGGCGGCCGAAGCCGAACGCGCGAAAGAACTGGCCGGCCAGGGCAACCTGCTCCGGCTGTGGAAGCTGCCCGGCGAGGGGCGTGCGCTCGGCCTGTGGCGGGCCGAGGACGACGCCGAGATGGCGGCGATGGTGGCCTCGCTGCCGCTGGAGAGCGCAGCCTGGATGACGACGGCAACCACGCCGCTCACCAAGCACCCCAGCGACCCGGCCAGCCTTTCGTGACCGGCACGGACCAGCGGGTCGCCGTCGTCACCGGCGGCTCGCAGGGCATCGGCGCCGGGCTGGTCGCCGGGTACCGGCAGCGGGGCTGGGCCGTGGTGGCCTGCGCCCGCACGATCAAGCCGTCGCCTGACCCGGACGTGCTCAGCGTCGACGGGGACATCGCCGAGGCCGCCACGGCGGACCGGATCATCGACGCCGCGCTGCAGCGCTTCGGGCGCATCGACACCCTCGTCAACAACGCCGGCGTCTATGTCTCCAAGCCGTTCACCGACTACACCGCCGCCGACTACGCGCTGGTGACCGGCGTCAACCTGGCCGGGTTCTTCTGGCTGACCCAGCGGGCCATCGCCGAGATGCTGAACCTGGGCGGCGGTCACGTCGTCAACGTGTCGGCCACCCTCGCCGACTACGCCAACTCCGCGGTGCCCGAGGTGCTGGCCGCGCTGACCAAGGGCGGTCTCGCCGCCGCCACCAGGTCACTGGCCATCGAATACGCCGCTCGCGGCATCCGGGTCAACGCCGTCTCACCCGGCGTCATCGCGACGCCGCTGCACCCGCCGGAGAGCTACGCCCACCTGCCCGGCGGACTCCCCCCGTTGGGGCACGTCGGCCAGGTCAGCGACATTGTCGACGCCATCTTGTTCCTCGAGTCGTCGCCCTACATCACCGGCGAGATCCTGCACGTCGACGGGGGCCAGATCGCCGGCCACTGACCGCGGCTAGATCCGGATCCGGGATACCTGGTCTCGTTCCGGGTTGAGGGACATGACGGTCAGCGTCGGCCTGCCCTGGCGCGGCCCGCCTGGGGCGAACCGGGTGACGGCGGTGCCAGTGAAGGTGGCCTCGACCACGTGGTCGTGCCGGCCTACCTGCGCCGGGCAGTCCCGCTGGCGGACCCGCAGCGGCATGGTCTGGATCACCACGCCCTCGGCGCCGAACCGCCTGACGTCACCCTCCAGCTGGCGCCTGGCGTCCCGCCGCGACTCGCCGACCAGCTCGGTCCAGCCGGCCACCTCGGCGTTGCCGGTGGTCAGGCGAGTCTGCCGGGCCGTCGACAGGTCATCGTGCCGCGAAGCGATCGAGATGCCGAGCACCAGCCCCGCGGGCACCCAGCCGGCCATGATCAGCTTGGCGAAATCTTGCCCGGACAAGCCCGAGGTGAACGGCACCTCCGGCGCCGGCGCGGCACCCTGGGCACGCACCGCGGTGCCGATGGCCAGGAACTCAGGGCCGCCGGCCGGAAACGACCCGATGGACAGCCGGACGCCGACCACCCCGTGCCCGCCGAGCTGACGGCACTCGGCCACCAGCCGCGCCATGGCCGTCTGCCTGGCCTGGCCCATGGCCCGCACCAGCGGCCCGAACGAGCCCGGCTCCCCCGGCCCGGACACCTGGGTCGCCGGCTCCCCCTGGACCGGCTCCCCCCGGGCCGGCTCCCCCTGGACCGGCTCCCCCCGGGCCGGCTCCCCCTGGACCGGCTTTGCCTCCGCGGGGGTGCGCCATGTCGCGGGGCAGCGGTAGCCGTCGTGCCCGACGCTATAGACGGCCGCGCCGAACACCTGGCCCACCGGGTCGAAGCCCACGCCGCGGATGGCGGCGAACTCATCCGAGGTCAGCGCCGATCCCCAGGTGCCGCTCGACCGGATCTGCGCCATCCGGGCCGCCGCGGCGGCAGGCAGTTCCTCGGCCACGCCCTCAGCCTAAGTCGGCAGAATGAGCGCATGAAGATGGAAGATCCGTATGAACTGCAGCGCTTCGTGGCGGCCCAGGACGCGGGCGGGACGTACGAGCGCGCGATCGCCGAGCTGCGGGCCGGGCGTAAGAGGAGTCACTGGATGTGGTTCGTCTTCCCGCAGATCGCCGGCCTGGGGTATAGCCCCACGTCACGGCGGTACGCGATCAGCTCGCTGGGCGAGGCGCAGGCGTACCTGGCTCATCCGGTCCTCGGCCCGCGGCTGACCGAATGCGCCGCCGTCCTGGCCGGCCTGCGCGGCCGCACCGCCGAGCAGATCTTCGGCGAGGTGGACGCGCAGAAGCTGTGCTCGTGCGTCACGCTGTTCCGGCACGCGGCTCCCGATGAGCCGGTATTCGGCCAGGTGCTCGAGCAGTACTTCGGCGGGGTACCCGACGCCGCGACCGAGCAGCGCATCTGAGGGGGCAGGTGAGGAAGCACACAGGCCGTTCGGCTCAAGGCTTTTGATCCGAACGGGCCGGTGGGCGCGGCGGGAGAGTTTTCCCGCGGAGATTAAGATCATCTCAAATGGACCACGCGTACCGGTTTACCTCGCCCGAGCTCGTCGGCCGCTCGCTGCGGGAAACCGGCTACCTGGCCACCGACCGCAGCTGCGGGGCGGTCTACCTCGGCGACCGGCTCGGCAAGCCCGTGCTGATCGAGGGGCCGGCCGGCACCGGGAAGACCGAACTGGCCAAGAGCGTGGCCGCGATGGCGGGCATGCGGCTGATCCGGCTGCAGTGCTACGAGGGGCTCGACGAGGCCAAGGCGCTGTACGAATGGAACTACAAGAAGCAGCTGCTGCGGATCCAGGCCGAGCGCACCGGCGGCGTGGCGGACTGGACCGAGCTGGAGGCGGACATCTTCAGCGAGGAATTCCTGCTGGCCCGGCCGCTGCTGGCCGCGATCCGCGCGGCGGATCCGGTCGTGCTGCTGATCGACGAGGTCGACCGGCTGGACGTCGAGACCGAGGCGCTGCTGCTCGAGGTGCTCTCGGACTACCAGGTGTCGATTCCGGAGATGGGCACCGTCACCCGCACCCAGACCCCGCTGGTCTACCTCACCTCCAACAACTCGCGCGAGCTGTCCGAGGCGCTCAAGCGCCGCTGCCTGTACCTGTACCTCGACTATCCCTCGCCCGAACGCGAGAAGGAGATCGTGCTGGCCCGGGTGCCCGGCATCAGCGAGTCGCTGAGCAGCCAGATCGCCGGCCTGGTGGCGTCGCTGCGCAAGCTCGACCTGAAGAAGCGGCCGTCGGTCTCCGAGACCATCGACTGGGCCAGGACACTGGTCTTGCTCAGCGCGCAGGAGATCAGCACCGACCTGGTGACCGACACGCTGTACGTGCTGCTGAAGTACCAGTCGGACATCGACAAGGCCACCGCCGAGCTGGCAACGGGCTTTTAGGCGGCATCATGCTGACCGCCATCGACGGCATCATCGCCGAGCTGCGCAAGATCGGCGTGCCGGTTTCCATCGCCGAGCGGATCGACGCGGTGCAGAGCCTGGAGCACCTGCCGCTGGCCGACCGTGACCTGGTGAAGTCCGCGCTGCGCGCCGTGCTGGTGAAGAACCACGATCATGAGCTGGCCTTCGACACCCTCTTCGACCTGTACTTCGCGCCGACGCCGGGGGCGCCGGGCGAGGCCGGCTCGGAGTCGCTGGGGGCGCTGGATGACGCCGGCCTGATCGACCTGCTGGTGCTCGCCCTGGGCGAAGGCAACGACGTGCTGATGCGGGCCATCGCCGGCATCTTCGTGGACCGGCACGCCGGGTTCGAGCCGGGACGGCCGGTGGCGGGGACCTACTACGTGTTCCGCACCTTGCGCGCGGTGGACCCGGACCGGCTGATCGCGCGGCTCGGCTCCGGGGCTGGGGCTGGCACCGGGGTTGGCGGCGGTCCTGAGCCTGCTGCCGGTTCTGAGGCCGGCGCCGGCTCGGGCGATGCGCTGGGCCGGCGGTTGCAGCTTGAGAGCTCCCAGGCCCAGGTGAACCGGTTCCGCCAGGCGGTCGAGGCGCAGGTCAGGCAGCGCCTGGTGGCCGATCGCGGGGCCGACGCGGTCGCCCGTACGCTGCGCCGCCCGCTGCCCGAGGACGTGGATTTCCTGACCTCGTCGCAGGAGCAGATCATCGCGATGCGGGCCGTGGTAGATGCGCTCAGCCGCAAGCTGGGCGGCCGGCTGGCCGCCAAGCGGCGGCACCGGCGGCGCGGCGCGCTGGACTTCAGGCGCACCGTGCGCGCGTCGCTCGGCACCGGCGGCGTGCCGATCGATCCGGTGTTCCGCAAGCCGAACCCGGCCAAGCCCGAGCTGTTCGTGCTGGCCGACATCTCCGGGTCGGTGGCCACCTTCGCGGCCTTCACCTTGCAGCTCACCTTTGCGCTGCGCGCGCAGTTCTCGCGGGTCCGCAGCTTCGTCTTCGTCGACGGCGTCGACGAGGTCACCGACGTCCTGCAGCGCGCCCCGGACATCATCGACGCCACCCGGCAGATCAACGCCGCGGGCAGCGGCGTGTGGCTGGACGGCCGGTCGGATTACGGGCACGCGCTGGAGTCGTTCTGGCAGCAGTGGGGCGACCAGGTGCGCCGGCGTACCACGGTGATCGTGCTCGGCGACGCCCGTACCAACTACCACAACCCCGCCGCGGGGACGCTGAAGGCCGTTCGGCAACGGGCCGGGCACGTGTTCTGGCTGAACCCCGAGCCGCGGGCGGCGTGGAACAGCGGCGACTCGGTGATCGGCCGCTACGAGCCGTTTTGCGACGCGGTACGCGAGTGCCGGAACCTGCGGCAGCTCCGGGCGTTCGTCGCCGAACTGGAGTAGCTGCCGTCAGCGCCAGGCGAAGACCGGCTGGTCGAACTGCGCGACCCGGGTGGTGAGGCCGTGCCGGGCCAGCTGGCAGAACTGGTAGATCACCGCGGCGGTCGGGGCGTAGACGAAACCGGTCCGCAGCGGCAGGCGGAGCACCGGCCTTTCGGATTCCGGGATCCGCAGCAACTCCGCTGGCCGGTCGAGGTCGGCCAGCGCGATGACGTAGATCTGCGCGACCTCGGCGACGGGGCCGCTCAGCGAGACGTTCAGCGGGCCGCCCCAGATCACCACCGGCGTGATGAGGTAGCCGGACCGGGTGCGGTAGTCGTCCAGGACGCCGAGGACATCGCCCGGCTGCACCTGCAGGCTCGTCTCCTCGCGCAACTCCCGGATGGCCGCGTCGGCGGCCGACTCGCCTGGGTCTCGCCGGCCGCCGGGCAGCGCCCACTGGCCGGCGTGGTTGCGCAGGGTCGCCGCCCGCTTGGTGATCAGCAGGCACGGCACCCGCCGCCGGATCACGACGCAGACCGCCACCGACGCGGCCCGCAGCCCGGGCTCGAGAATCGGCACTCGCTGGAACCCGGCGACCCGCGCCGCGAGGGCGGCCCGGTCGTCAGCCGGCGGTGTCACCTGCATGAAGCCAGCATGGACCTGCTCGCCTCAGGCCTTGCTAGGCGGGGCAGGCGCGCCGAGGCCGGCCAGGTGAATATCGAGGAAGCGCTGCCAGGGGGTGGGGGCAGGCTCCCCCGCGGTCTGGATCAGGCCGCGCATGGCCCAGATCAGCGACATGATGTCGCCGGAGGTGACGTCGGGGCCGACCGTGCCGGCTTTTCTGGCGCGGATGGTGAGCTCGTCGATCGCCGCCCGCATCCGGCGCGACGCGGCTGGGTCGGTCGGCCGTTGCAAGAGCAGGTCCGCGTACCTGGCGTGGTCGGCGAGCGAGCGCCCGACGCCGCGCAGCAGTTCCTCGAGCCCGTACCCGTCGGTGCGGGCCAGCGCCCGGTCGGCGACCGTCATGATGTCGGCGAGCGCGAGCCGCAGCAGTTCGTCGATCAGCGCGTCCTTGCTGGCGAACCGGCGGTAGACGGTACCGACGCCGACGCCGGCCCGGGCCGCGATCTCCTCCATGCTCGCGCTGGCCCCGGACTCGCCGAGTACGTCACGGGCGGCGTCGAGGATGCGGCGGTGGTTCCGGACGGCATCGCGGCGGACCGCACGGTGCGGAGGCTGGAGGGCAGCGGGCCGGGACGACTGGCCGCTCACCATGGCTCCTCCCGGTCTGCTCGCTCTCGATTGTCCGCTCGGGCCGTGCTCGCTCGGGTCGTGCTCGGGCCCTACTCGCTCTCGTCGCCGACGATGGTTCCGCCGGCCACCAGGGACATCTCGGCGTGCTCTAGGTCGCCGCCGCGCTGGCCGAGCCCTCGCAGGGCCGGGATGAGCAGACCCGCGAGCGCGGCCAGCACGAGGCAGCCGGTCAGCGCCGCGAAGCCGGTCGTGTACCCGGACTCCTTCGGCAGCCCGGAGGCGGCCAGGTGCGAGGTCACGATGCTGGCCATCGCGGCCGAGCCGATGCTACCTCCGATGGTGCGGATGTTCGCGTTCATGCCGCTGGCCACGCCGGTCTGCGAGGCCGGCACCGCGGCGACGACCAGCGCGGACATCGCCGAGAAGGCCAGCCCGAAGCCGATGCCCATCAGCGCGGTGGACAGGTAGATCTCCCACTGCTGGGCGTGCGCGAAGGCCAGGATCGACATGGCGACCGCCCCGACCAGGCAGCCGGCGATGACCAGGACCTTGCCGCCGAGGCGGCGGGTGAGCTTGCCGACGAACATGCCCGTCACGAACATCGTGATCGTGGCGGGCAGCAGCATGAGCCCGGAGCGGGTGATGCTCGCGCCGAACCCGTAGCCCGCGACCGACGGCGTCTGCACGAACTCGGGGAGGAAGGCGAACGTCGCGTACATGCCCACCCCGATGAGCAGCGCGACCAGGTTGTTGGTCCACACGCCCTTGAGCCGCATCATCGTCATGTCGATCAGCGGGGTGGCGGCCCGCAGCTCGGCAAAGACCCAGACCAGGGCCAGTACCACCGCAGCGGCCAGCAGGCCGAGCACCCGGCCGGAGCCCCAGCCCCAGTCCGGCGCCTCGCTGAGCGCGACCAGCAGCGCGACCAGCCAGCCGGAAAGCAGCAGCACCGGCGGCCAGCTGATCCGGCCCGGGTTCCGCACCGGCGACTCGGGCACGACCAGCACCGCGAGCACGGCGGCGGCGACCGTGAGGATCATCGGCAGCCAGAACAGCCAGTGGTAGTCGAGCGCCTCCACGATCGGGCCCGCCAGGACGATGCCGAGGCCGGCGCCGATCGCGGTCAGCGCGGCGAGCGCGCCGACCGCGCCGGCCACCCGCTCGGCCGGGAACTCGTCGCGGATGATACCGAAGGCGACCGGCACCATGCCGCCGCCGACGCCCTGGATCACCCGCGCGACGATCATGATGCCGATCGAGTTGGTCAGCGCGGCCAGCAGCGAGCCGACGGCCAGCGCCACCAGCGTGATCACGAAGACCCGCTTCTTGCCCATCATGTCGCCGATCCGCCCGAGGACCGGCGTGAAGATCGACGCCGAGAGCAGGTAGGCGGTCAGCACCCAGGTGACGGTGTCCTGCGAAGTATGCAGATCGTGCTGCACCGTGGTCAGCACCGGGATCACCAGCGACTGCAGCAGCGCGTACGCCCCGATCCCCATGGTCAGCACGGCAAATGTGACCCGGTGATGCGCGCGCTCGTTACCTCTCGGCACAGGACCCTCCTAAACGGAATCGTCATTCCGCTAGGAGTTTAGCAAAACGGAATGGCGATTCCGCGACGTTGCCCGGTCCCCCGCGGAGCAATGGTGATTCCGCTACAGCGCCTCGTCGTGCCGGGCGGCCGCGCGGCGCTGCCGGAGAGCGAATGCCACCGCGATCAGGGCGGCCACCATGACGCCGAGGGCTAGGCCGAGCCAGGTCGTGAAGGACAGGCCCGACTGGGCCTGGACACCCGCCGCGAACGCCACGGTGGCCGTGGCGCCGGCGGTGGTGATCCCGCTGACCAGGGAGACCTTGGCCCGCCAGGGGCCGTTGGGCAGGCTCTTGGGCGGCCCGAAGGTTATGTTTCCCGACTGGCCGGGGGCCAGGGTGACGATCTGCCTGGCCGGGAAGGGGCCTGCGCCCGTGTTGCCAGGGCCGCCGGACAGGCGCGCGGTGCCGTTCAGGTCGACGGCCCGGCCGCCGGTGTTGTCCACGTGCACGAGGAGGGACGGCTGGCCGCTGGCTGACCGGTGCGCGGTGATGGAGGTGATGGCGAAGCTCGTCGGCGGAGCCCCGCCGTGGCCGACGGCCAGGTAGATACGAATTCCGACCCGGGCCACGTCGTCGATCGCGAAACCGTCGGAGGCGCGCACGATGGCGGCCTGCTGGACCCAGATGACGCCGTAGTGCTCGCCCCGGGTGGCGCCGGGCGGCACCTTTATCGTGATCATGTCCATTTTGTATCCGTGCGCGGGCAGGGTCAGCGTCCGGTTCTGCACGGTGATCCAGCCGGTCAGCTCGTTAGGGGTCCCCCCGGCCTCGCCGGTGAACAGCCCGTGGCTGATCTGGGCGGCGTCGGCGTAGACGGTGAAGTGCCCGGTCCGCGCCTCCTGGTTCATGACCATTATCCTGCGGTGGATGACCGTTCCCGTGGGCAGGTAGTCCACGATGTACCGCAGTGCGCGCGGGTTGCCGGCCTCGACGACGGGGATATCCACGAGCCGGACCCCGAACCGCTGCGGGCTAGGGGTGACGCGATGATCGGCGGCAAGAACAGTGGCCGCCGGGCTCAGGGTCCCGGCGGCCAGCACCAGCGTGATCACGCTGAGCAGGCGGCGCACGTCCTTCTCCTTATGGTTGTGGCTGGGCGCGTCCCGCCCGCAAGACTCTGCCCGCGAAGAAACCGGCCTGGGCCGAGAACCGGCCCAGGCCGTATCCAGATGGATCCGGCTGGGCCGGGCCTTCGTGACTGCGCCGGGGCTAGGCGGCGGACTGGGTGAGTGTGCCGGCATAGAGGCCGGCCACCGCGGCGGCGGGAACGGCGACCGCGAGGGTCGGATCCCACGTGGCGGTGTTGTTCCCCACGCCGGCGGTGCCGGAGACGGTCGTCTGCGAGGCGCTGGACAGGGTGACGGTCGTCCCGGTGGCGGTGATGTTGCCGGTCGTGGTGATAGCACCAGGCGTGTACGTGACATCGCCGGCCGGGATGGTCTCGTTTCCGGTAGCGCCGCCGGTGGTGAAGTCGGTCGACGACGCGGTCGCGGTCCAGGTGGCGCTGAGCAGGGCCCGGTCGTCGGTGACGGTGACGGTCCCCAGCGAACCGGAAATCGTGGTGCCTGGCGCGCCCGAGCCCAGGTTCACGGAGACCGGAGCGGTCATCGCCAGCGCGCCGGTGGTGACCGTGAAGGTCACCGTCGTGTCCGGGTCGCCGGGCGACGGATCGCCTGCCACCGACGTGTGCGCGGCTGCGTTGGTCACCGCCGCCCATCCGGCGGTCGGAGTCAGTCCTGTCGAGATGATGGCTGCGGCGGTGAGGCCGAGGCCGAGTACCTTGCGCATGAATCCCCCTGAGGCTGAGGCCCCGCCCCTTTCGATAGAGACGGCCGCCTGTTCGAGTCCCCCGACAACTTCAGTTACCCAGAGTATATATATACAAACAATCTGTAGCTACAGCGACAGCTTCCGGCGTGATTCCATTTAGATAAACAATCCGTGACCATGAGGGGTTACTGCGGCATGATTCCGGCCGTGTCCTGACTCCTGACGAGAAAATCAGGCCAGCCGCCGACGCCGCTGGTTACGCCGGTACGCGATCGCCGCGAGCACACCCGCCGCGAGCACCGCCAGGGTCCCGGCGGCGTACGCCA
>Ga0210386_10004623_pt1 | contig 11343 bp, 8 predicted proteins | sample IncBWH32OmetaG_FD_160091 | JGI IMG/M metagenome (GOLD analysis project Ga0210386, IMG submission 160091) | Forest soil microbial communities from Barre Woods Harvard Forest LTER site, Petersham, Massachusetts, United States - Inc-BW-H-32-O ... | reverse complement strand
CAAGGTTACCTTGTGATAAAGGTCCAGGGTGGATGCCTGTGCAACCTGTTGCAGCAATTCTTGTTCCGTGAGGGTGATGAACGCCGCTGCCGTGGCGACATCCGGGTCTTCATGCGCGCCGCCCGGAAGCAATGAGGCAACGTTCACATTCCCGCTGCAGATGGCGAATGGTGGAATCGGAGTAGCTGTAGTCTGAGCTGACCTAACCTGCGCCAATCGTTTCACGATGGATGTAGGCCGAAGAGCCATGGAAATGTTCCGGACCAGTTGCGGTCTATCTTTTGCATGTACGATGTGATGGGAAAAAGACATGGCGACCGCGATGGTCGCACAGCCTGCGGCCAGTGCCATCAATCCAGTTTGTTTCACAATTAACCTCCCTCGAACGGCTTGGGGTGGGAACGAGAGGAATGGCTCGCCTATGAGAGTCGTGAGCACACGCGCTCTCATGGAACGTGCACTGCTCATCCGGGGATTGGACATCCCGAGATCAAGCTGTCATTTCCTCAAAATGTGGGATCGAACGGTCCGTCAAGCATCTTGCAATTAAGAGTCTTGATTGAGAAGCGAGCCCAGTTGCATAATCACCTCGAAGAGGGTAGCGGGCCTTATCAGACGTACCGAAAGATAATGTCCCTTCAGCAGGAAAAAGTCAAGATATAACGCAAAATTACACGCCCTTCTTGTCATCATCCGTCTCTTTCATCGTCTATTTGATAACGCCTGGAACAACTGACGTGCCCAACCATCCACGATGCGCAGCATGGCGTATGAAAGCCGGCACCCAGTGTGTCAATTTTCGACCCTCTCTGTTTCGCGACGGAAACACCGATTAGAGCCGGCTCGTGCTTATTCGACGACGTCACGTTTACAGGCGGCGCTTCTACGAGCAACAACTTTCCGTTGCATCCGCACCGCCTTTGACTTCAACCACTGTTTGGGAAGTCACATAATTGTGCGTTTCAGCGCGCTCTAACACGACAGATGACGGAATTTGGACACGAAGAGCCAGCTTGCGAAAAAATCCAGGCTAAGCAACACTCGCTGTGGCAACGGACTCATGCACGACCGGAATCGTGGTTTCGACTTGTGTTCCCAGCGATGGTTTCGAGAGGAAAGTTATGACCCCACCCACCGAGCGAATGCGTTCCCTCATGCTGATCATTCCAAGACCGCCTTTATGTTCAGGCGCATTAGTATCAAATCCAACGCCGTCGTCCGATACGCGCAACAGTACCGAGTTGCCGGTTCCGAACAACTCAACCTGCACCCTTCGCGCCTGGGCGTGCTTCGTTATGTTGTGGATGCTTTCCTGGGCGACGCGGAAAATGCTCAGCGCAACATCAGAGTCCATCGCAGTCGGAACCTGCCGGAATTGAAAGTCAATTTCAATCTTGCTCTGTTCTGATACCTCACTGCACAAGCCGCGCAGGGCCGCCACGATCCCCAGATGATCGAGTTTGGAGGAATGAAGTCGATGCGAAAGACGCTGGATATCCAACGAAAGCGAGTGGGTTTTCGTCCACAGGGCATCAATCCGCTTCTGACTCTCGGCCGAGTCTCCTGAAATCGCAGACTTCATCTGTTGCAACTCGATAGCCAGCATGGCGACTTGCTGGTTGATATCGTCGTGCAACTCGCGGGCGATTCGCGATCGCTCCTGCTCCTGGGCGTTGATCAAGCGGCCACTCAGCTCGCGTATGGCCTGCTCATGTCGCTTTCGCAGAGTGATGTCATCGTGTGAAATCACAACCCCATTGCCCGATGCCCCAAGTGGAGTCACCGACATCAGGTACCAGCGCATGTCGAATCCCGAATCATAGCCATATTCCATTTCGAAGAACTGTACTTTTCCATCGTAGACAGCCTGAATTCCCTCCAGTGCGGCCGCAACGTCCAGATCGCCTCGTTTCGCCACAGCCTTGCACATTGCCAGATAGTCATCGCCGACGCGGAGGTCTCGCGAGTTTATCCCGTTGATTGCTGCGAACTCAGGACCGCGGGTTGTCGCCGCGACGATTTTCCCCTCGCAGTCGAGCACAGCTAAATGTCCCCTGAGCGATTGGAGAATTGATAGGTTCAGTTCGTTGCTCTCGCGCAGGTTCTTCTCTGCCTGCCCGCGCTCAGTAACGTCCCGAATGATCACCGTGAACAGATTTGCTCCCCCTACCTTAACTTGCGATATCGAAGCTTCAATGGGGAACTCCTGCCCATTGGTCCGCAGGGCAATTAGGGGACTCAGACTCGACCCACCCATCGAGCGATTAGTCACACCCGCTTCGCCAAAACGTGCAATGTGCTCACGGTGACCAGTGCGAAAGCGTTGTGGGATGAAGCAATCGAGCGTTTCACCTAAGGCGTCATCGGCAGTGCACCTGAACATCTTCTCGGCTGTTGCATTGAATACCACGATGCGTTGCTGTTCGTCGATCGCGATGATAGCGTCCATTGCGGATTCTACGATTCCAGTGAGACGATCGCGACTTCCGCTTGCTGCCTCCTCTGCAGTTTTTCGTTCTAGGGCACTGCCGAAGATATCCACGATCGTAGATAGGGATACAACCAGGTCGGGTTGCCATGCATGCATGGTTCGAACAGTGGAAAAGCTCATGGCTCCAAATGGCTTCTTGCCGCGCATAAGTGGAAACACCGCAAATGAGCGGATGCCGTTGTTTTTGAGGTAATCCACCAGCGGCGCCGCTTCTGGAGGCAGATCGTCGGGGCTGGCAATCAATATCGGGGTCCCCTGCTGCATTTGCACTGCGTTCCATTGGAATTGCCGCAAATCAATCGATTGCATTGGAAACGAAGAACTCGTCGTAAAGCGAGTACACAACAGTCGGAGTTTTCCAGTTCCGGCTGAGAAATCGAACAGGTTAATCCGATCAAGGTCGAAAAACTCGAGCACCTCTTGAAACAAAACCTCAATCTCGTTATTGACCAACTCTGCTGGGAGATTAATGAAAGCAGCGGCGCAGTGCGCGATGAGCGCCTCGACCTTCTGCCGGTAAGCGAGGTTCCTGGCTTGCCGCCTCAGGGTTATCGTTAACCTGATCAGAGTCGCAATGAGAATTGCTTCAAGAACCATGAGGCTGATCAGCCCAATGATTCGCCACTTGTAGAACTCCCAAACTGTAAATTCCCGATTAATTACCGCGCTGCCTGCAGGAACCTTGTCCATGGAGATTCCCCAGCGCTTCAATTGCGCCCAGTCGAACTCGATCTTCGAGATGTCGCCGGTAATCTCCGGGATCGTGCCCGGATCCGCTCCACGGACGACTCGCACAATCAGGTTTCCGAATAACACGCCGTTCGCTTCAAGGTCAATGAGGCTTCCACCAACAATTCCCCTGCCCATTGCGGTATCGAACCAGCTATAGATGGGTCGGTTTGTAACCGCAGAGAACCTTGGAAGTATGCGCGCCTGGGCGAAGGTCTCGCCGGTAGAGTCTCCGTAATAGCAGACGAATACTGAGATCGTGTCGGGCGGCAAAGTCGCCACCACTTTGAGGCTGTCAGAGAGGGTGCCGGGAGCAAGAACTCTGAGATCCTCTTGCCTTCGCCTCTTCTCCAACAACTCTTGAGCGTTGACAAGTGCAAGTTGGGCAGTTGCACGGTCCACTCCGGTAGCGCCCGCAATCAGCAATACGTGGCGGGCTTCTGGGTTCTGCAACAAAGCGAGTTCAACCGTGGGTCCAGCGTTCACAGGCATCACCATCCCTGTCGCTCCCGGGATAGGTTGCTGCGGCGTTCCTCCAATATTTAGATACAGGGTTTTCGCGCGAGGAAAAAGAGTGCGGCGCCTCGTCTGGACGAATTGAATGGGATACTCGCCGATGGGTACAACGATATCGATTCCGAGGCGCGAATACTTCCTGAGCAGAAGTTGCTCCATCGCGACCTTAAAAGAGGGACTCTGACCAAGCCCCTCCCCGTCAAAAGACTCTGTGTAAATCGTGACTGGGGCATCGAGTTCCTGCTCCATTGTTCTTCTGACGCCGACCTGAAACCTGTCCAGGGCAAGAGAGTCCTTTTCTCCGCGGTACAGCATGAGGACCCGGACCGGCCGAGTAGGAGGTGAACACCAGGCAGAAGCGGTCGCAAGAAGCATGAACGCCAGTATGATGGCGCGAGAAATCCTGGACACGTTGCTCTCGATCGGGCGACGGCAAAAGACCTTCGCGCTGCAGAGCCGAACTCGGAAGACGACTTTCATTGCAACCTACCGCATGCGATCATGGGTTCGAAGTGAGAGGCCCCGGTGCTTAGCGTCTTTCAGGTGCGCGGTCACCGGCCCAATCTGCCAGTGCCTGGTCATGAAGATTATCCGCGTAGAACATTATTACCGATCGGAGCCGGCGACAGCCTATATTCGCCTGATTTACATCACTCAACTTTCGCCTAACTTCAAAAGAGCACACGACTTTTGCTTGGTATGCGTTCCGCATTCCCTCCCCACAATCCATTGACCAAACAAAAGAATCCAAATGTTCAAGGAACCGGTAGTTCTGACAGTTGCCGCGAAATGAATACGAGGTTAATGTCCTTACCAAGAACCCGCGCTTTGGTCTATTGGGGAACGGACATGCCCGGTGCCTGCTTTGTAAAATTCGCGCTGGTGATGGACTCATTCGGGAGTCGAGGTTTCAACGGACCAGGGGTTCGTATTTTGCTCGTGGACGATAGCAAGGAGATTCTGGACCATGTGAGCAACATGCTTCAGCCTGAATATGATGTTGTGGGAAAGATTGCCGACGGAAATCTGGTCTGTTCCGGAGTCGCCAGCCTAAACCCGGACATCGTCATTCTTGACATCTCGATAGGCGAGCGCAGCGGTATCGAAATTGCCCAGCGACTTCGCGAACAGGGCTACGGGAAAGAGATTATTTTTCTTAGCGTGCATGAAGATCCGGACTTTGTGACTGCCGCAATCGGTGCGGGAGGCCGGGCCTACGTAATCAAGCCGCGTATGACCGAGGACCTGAGTTTGGCAGTTAAAGCCGTGCTGTCACACCGTGTCTTCATCTCAGCTCCCTTGAGATGAGAGTGAGGCTTCGAGGCGACTTGCACAAAAGAGCGTTCGGAAGATACTGGATCGTTCACTGGACAGCGCTAATTTCGCGGCGACACAATCTGCTCCTGAATTGCAAATTGGATCAAATCCGCGTTTGTCTGCAGGCCGAGACGTTCCATCAATTTGTACTTGTGGAAGGCAACTGTGCGAGGCGTCAGCGTGAGGACATATGCGATTTCTTTCATCGTTCTTCCTTCTGCCAGTAACTTGAGGACTTCACGCTGTCGTATCGTGAGACTCTCGCGGCTCAGATGAGAACCTCCGGTCTCGGGAGATGAACCGGCAATAGCATCCATGATTGACGCGGAGATGTAGCGCTGGCCCTTCAGAACCTCGCGGACCGCAGTCAAGAGCTCCGTCTCAAATGATGCTTTCAGCAGGTATCCTGAAACCCCGCCTCGAAGCGCTTCAGTTGCAATGCTGTTCTCAACGGCCGTCGTCAGATACACGATCCGAACCATTCGAGTCAATTTCTTAATGCGCCCGCGAGTCTCCAATCCGCTCGCGGAACTCTCCCCAACGTCAAAAATGATAACGTCTGGCTTGAGCTCGGAAACCGCAGCCAAAAGCGTAGTTTCATCGGCCATAACACCGACCACCTGAAACTCCGGCTGCAGGATCCTTACGTACTCCTTTGAGAGGATGATCTGATCGCTTGCGATCAGAACCCGCGGCCACTTTACGGGACTCATTTCGAACTCCTTGCACCGGTCGTGCGAAATCCGTTGCACGTCAATGAATGACAGTGATATCGCCACTACCGCACCGTCACACGGTGCGTCCCCATCAGGAAAGCCAGAACTCCGGTGGGTGACTTCCAGCGCCTCCCCTAAAAGCAGAATCAAAACGGACTCTAATGGAGGTGATTCACGTCCTGAGATCGATGCTATCGATGCTCTTGCGCAGTGCCTACTGTCAAAATGAACAGGATGTAATCTTTCTTCCAATTGTTTGGCAAAGAACGTGCCCAGCGGATCTCTTTTAGACAGCTGAAGGAATCCGTGACGCGTCAAATACCACTTGATCCTGCCACCAAAGCTGCTCAAAGAAGGTACAAGCCTGATCTACGCTCGCCGTCCCACCCGGAGACGACGACGTGACCTGCACGATGTCTCCGATGCTGCGCTTTCCATCAATCGCATCGAAGAGTCGCTTTTGCATTGCATCGATAGGCAGGAACAGGTCTCTGAACGTGTGCGCCCGGTTGATCAGAACTGCGGCGCTTCCTCGCGGTAGCCGATCAAGCACGCACACCGTGCCTTCGTTGCGAATGGGAACATACTCAAGCCAGCCGTCCCGGGCGAAATCAATCCGCTGGCGTCCGGCGAAGTTTTCGTCCCGATACACGACGGCACTATGGCGAACCATTGTGCCCCTGAAAAGCTCGACTGCGGCATAAAGCTCTTCAAAAGAGAGTTTTGCCATCTGTCTCGCCTGGGGAAGACTGGCGACCACGCCGCACTTTGAGCTGTAGGGCGCCTCCCGGATCCAGCGCCCAAATGTCAGGTCCGATCTCTGCAGAAAATCAAAGAACTGCGGTACTGAGTAGGCCCGGTCCTGGGGATGGAGGAGAGCATCGGCAAGTTCCCCTTCATCACCAAAATCCGGTGCCACGCGCAAGATGGATTCGAGTGGATGTCCGGGTGGCAACACCTTGAGCGCCTCGGTAAGATCCCTGACCGCTTCTTCCGAAGCCGAGATGCCGAGCCTTTTTGAGAACTCCTGCAGCATATAGATCCCGGTTCGCCCATACGGTGCGTACACCATGATATGCATCGCTCCATCTGGATTGAGCACGCTGCGCAGGGCCTTCAGGCCCACATCGGGATCGACGAGATGGTGTAGAACTCCAGTACAGACAATCTGATCGAAGGTCTTCGACAACTCGCCAGCTTGCTCGACCGGCAGCTGCTGCACTTGAAGATTCCCTAAGTCGTACTTGCGCTTCAGATCCTCCGTTCTGCTCAGGCTTCTCGCGCTGAAATCAATGCCGGTGACCTGGGCCTGAGGCCAGCGCATCGCATACTTCGCGGCCTGCGACGTTCCACAGCCGGCAACCAGAATCGAAAAATCTTCTCTATAAGACTCGGCAGGCCAGAACAAATGAAAGTCCGCCATACGTTTCTGACGATCATTCCAAAGGCGTTGGTAACTTTCGAGGTCATCGATAGGACGAGGATAGGGAAACTGATCGTAGAAGTTCTGAACTTCTCGGGACACGCCGATGCCCGTCAATTCAGTTTCGGGATGTTGGCTGATCGTCATGCTTGGCCGGCTTAGCGATTTGTTCTAGAGAGCAAGGCTAGCTAGGTTCCAGCACTGCGGAAACTGTCAAAAGATACAGTGTCAGTTTTGTCGCTGTCTATCGCGCCGCTTCCGAACGGCCCACTGGACGCAAACGAAGTAATCGTTAACAATTCGCAGGGTAGCTGTAACTACTGACAGTTTCCAACGCCTGCCATGTGTGGTGCACTAACGGACAAACACCAAGGGCTTTTGTCGGAGTGTTTGAGCAGAACGGGACAAAGGTGTCCAGGTTACCTGAAGATTCTGGAGTTGGTGAGAGAGGAACTATGAACAGTAGAGCCCAGCGCAGCATGAGTACCGCCCTATCGTCCCTTCTGGTTTTTGGTGCATTTGCAGGATTCGTTGGAATTGCAAATGCTCAAAGCCCCGAGTTGCAGCAGCGTGTCGCAGAAGTGAAAGCAGCCTCTGCCCAGAACAAGCAAGCTCTCATGTCATTTAACTGGACGGAGACAGTAACAATCAGCCTGAAAGGCGAAGTTAAGAAGGTTCAGCATTACCAGGTGCGTCTCGGACCGGACGGAAAGCCGCAAAAAACCTCGCTAGATCCGCCGGCCGATGTGGCACCGCCAAGCGGTGGACGTTTGAAACAGCACGTAGTCGCGAAGAAAAAGGAAGAGTACTCGGATTACGCAGAATCGATGAAAGCCCTGGCGCAGCAGTATGTGCCACCGGACGGAGCCCAGCTGCAGCAGGCTTACGCCCAGGGGAACATCACCTTGGGAACTGCTGCAGGCAATCCAAATGCGATTCAACTTGTAATTCATAATTACGTGAAACCCCAGGATTCCATGACCCTGGTCTTCGACAAAACACAGAAAGCGCTTCTTGGTGTCCAGATTGCCACCTATATGGACGATCCCAAGGACGCTATGACCTTAAATGTGCAGTTTAGCCAGATTCCGGATGGACCCAATCACGTCGCCAGCGTGGATATGAATGGGGTAAGTAAACAACTGAACATCGCCACGCAGAATTCCAACTACCAGCATAACTAACTATCTCCCGGGCTGCCGAGAATCGCCGGAGAGCGGCATCAATCGGCCCTCCCCCCAGACGCCGTCCCGGAACTCTCCCGGATGGCGTTGCTGCGAGTGCACCCGTCGTGTCCGGCTTCAGAGGGTGTACGGCAAATCGATCGGCGTACCGTAAAGATCTAATGAGAAGCAAGACAATGCCGGAGCAGATTGAGGATCTACTCCGGCTGGGTTTTCTGGTGGGTCTTTGCTTTGCAGTTGCCTGCAGTACTGGGCACTGCGCGGGTAGCATCTAAAGAAGGAAGAACCGGAACGCAGAACCCAAAAAGCTCCAATCAATTCTCAACCAGGTTCCAACTCTTGTCCGGATCGAACGCAGCCATCGCTGTTGCTATCTCAGTCGTAGTTTTTCCCAGGTCCTTTTGGAGCGGTACGCCATCCTGGTTGACGATGAATGTCATAACGCCCGTGTTGCCGTATTCAGCCGGGTAAGCAACAAATGCAAATCCCCCGACCATCTTCCCATCGACCACGTAGTCTTTCGCGCCGCCCGGAGTATTGCTGGTTTGCTTATTCAGAATGCGGAAAAAATAGCCATGAAAAGGCACGTGCGCATCCTGCTTCACAGTATATCCATCTGCGGTTGCGAACGCTGCCAGGGGCCCAAGCGGGCTTTGAGACTGTCCAGAGGATGAATCCCAGTACAATCCGTCCTGTTTCCCAGGATCACTGATGAACTTCTGCGCGAACTGTTTCGTCGTTGAGCCATCGCGAGCCTTGGAGTCGTACTCGTATTGTGCATCGACCAGCGCGAGACAGACATCGATAACTGCCAGTTCATTCCGCCCGACACGGCGCCGCAGGATCTCCTCTTCGCCCGCGCCCACGTCAAAAAACCACTGACCCGCCGTGGTCTTCCTCAGCGGGATGGGAAATGGAAAATTGTCCGCTCCGATCAATAGAACTTGAGACCCGTCAGGCATTTTGCGCCAGCGGTGCATTCTCCCATAGCCCTGGACATAGGCATCTACAGCGGCTTTGTCCTGTACGGTGTCGCCAGAGTAGATGATCTTCTTAGAATCAGGGCCGAAGATTGCGAGCACTTCGTTTTGGTCCCCCGACTTGGCCGCCTGCAACAACGCATTACCGGCTTCGTCGGGAGTAGTAAATACCTTGTACGAGGGCTTATCTGCCGTTTTGCAGCCGGCAAGCAGAGCGATCAGCCCCAGAACAAAGAACCAGATCGGAAGAGCGGACTTGCGAATATTGAGTGACATACCAAATCTCCAAAAACTTTGACTGTTAAAACCCACTGACTCGGTTGATCAACAATTCTGCAACTGAATGGTTGCGTTTCATCAACGACGGAAACCACCTCCACCACCGCTGCGGCCGCCCCACCCACCTCCGCCGCCCATGCTTGACGCTCCGCGAGCGCTTTCCGATCTGGATCCCCACCCTCCACCACCACCGCCGCTGAAAGCGGAAGACCCGCTGCTCTTTTCCTGGCTCCCATAGCCCTTGGAGGCAGAAGAACCCGAATAGCTTGAGCTGGACTTCGGCGTATTGCTCGAACTTCCGCTCCAACCGCTTCCGGTGTTCTTGTAGGTGTTCCCATTCGCTGACGCGTACTTGTCACCATTTGCGGTCTGACCCACCGCAGCGGAGTTGCCGTTCTTTCCCGATGCTCCGTATGCTGAGCCACCGTTGGACGTTTGAACTTGCCCGGTGGTTCCGTTGGCATTTGTCTGGTGCTGACTGTACGCCGTGTTTCCGTTCTTCGAAGCTGTCGAGGCTCCATAGCTTCCATAAGCGTTAGAGCCCTGCACCGTAGCGGCGGATGCGCCGGTTCTAGGGTTGTACGCCTGGGCGGCTCCGGCAGAGCCGTAAGCATTCGACGCAGACGCGCCGCGTGCATAAGTTCCGGTCGACGGGTTATAGGCCTGTCCAGCCTTCGCTGTGCCATAGCCATTTGTCGTGGTCGCAGTACGTGCGTAGGTCCCGGTCGATGAGTTGTAGCTTGTTCCGTAGTGGGTGACGTTGCCATAACCGGAACCGTAGTAGCCGCCATGCCAGGCGGCGTTTCCGTAATACGCTCCGCCGTGATACACAACCGTGGTGCTATGCCAGTTGCAGTTCCAGCTGCTGTAGCCCCATCCGTAGCCGCCGCTCATCATCGCACCCACCGCGATTCCAACTCCAAATGCAACCACGGCAGTCGTCGCCACGGCGGCGGCGCTATACCCGGGAGTTACGTATGGATACCCATAAACGACCGTTGGGTTGTAGACGGGGACGTAGACAACCTGCGGATTCGCGGGCTGAATCACGATGGTTTGCGGTGACTGTTGCACAACTGTGATCTGCGAGCCTGACTTCAGATTGCCGGCAGCTTGTGCCTTTGCCCGCAGAATCTGAACGGCCGCCATAACGTCGGCGGCTTGTGTGTGGTAAGCCTCCCCCAATGCGGACGTCCAACTCAAATTCTTCGCCAGGTTGTCGAGCACTGAGGGAAACTGTGTCAGCGCTTTCACGCTCGGATCCCAGGGCTGCTGATCTACAGCCTTCATCAGATTGTTGCCGGTGAGGTAGGAATTTTGTTGAAGCCATCCGGCCGCGGCATCAATCTGGTCCGGGAAAGTTGCAGATCCAAGAATCTGGGCGACCAACGCGTCCGGGTACAGCGCAATGGGCGCGACAAGTTGCTGCAGATCTTCCGCCGTCAACGGAGCACCCTGTCCCGAATACCCGGCTGGTTGCTGGGCGCCTGCTTCGAATGGCGCCGTTGCAAGCACCAGCAGGAAGCATAGCGCCAGTGACAAGAACTGCTTTGCGAAGGTCCTGATCATGTTATTTCCTCCATGCCGCGCGATGCGTCGGTGTCCGCAGGACGCCTCGTTCGGCAGCATGTATTTCCGCTGTTACTGCACCATGGATCTGAGCTATTTGAAAACTGTCATTTGTGACAGCAGCGGTCGAAATTCACTT
>Ga0210386_10004619_pt1 | contig 11344 bp, 9 predicted proteins | sample IncBWH32OmetaG_FD_160091 | JGI IMG/M metagenome (GOLD analysis project Ga0210386, IMG submission 160091) | Forest soil microbial communities from Barre Woods Harvard Forest LTER site, Petersham, Massachusetts, United States - Inc-BW-H-32-O ... | reverse complement strand
TCGTACCAGCATGCTGACCTGACCGACAATTTTCACGCTGTACCCGCGATCCGCGATAATGGGCCAAACATCTTCGAAGAACCACTTCATGGCGGCACAATTGGGATTTGTGCTTTGACCGACGAACAGCAGGTCGATCGGATCCGAGGCCGGAGCTGCCGCATCCACCGCAGAAACAAATGTCTCGTCTATGCTCGGGAGTGCCAGAACGTGTGACATTCCTGGCAAGCGAGATTTGAAAAAGTTGAAGTCATCAACGGAGCAATGAACGAGAACCTTTGCCTTTTTGAGAAGGGAGAGCTCGGAGTCGAGTAGCCGCTTCGAGTCGTCAGGGCGATGTGTCCAGGGGTTGATCTCGTGCTGCTCTTCCAGAAGATGAGACTGAACATCGTGCGTCTCAAGGATTATTGGAATCCGATGACCGGAGCGCACCACTCGCCGAAGCAATTTCTGCGCAAAGCCGAGCGTAAAGACATGATTGACGTCGAGCAAAGCTACCGGCAATTCGCCGATGAATTCGAGTACGCTCTCAGGCAACCGCCCAGACATCGCGGTCGTAACAATCCAGTCTAATGCCGTTCCGGCAAAGCGGTGCCTGACCCAGCCCGTGTACTTTCCTACGACGAACCGTCGATCGTCGATCGGTGCAAAGAAGATATGATCGGCGCCTAGTTCCTGCATGCCTTCCTTGATGTCATCCCAATCCGAATATGTGTCTGTATACGAGCAATGGATTGGAACGCATATAAAAACTGTCAGGTATCCATTATCCCGATAGTATTCGATCTGATTCTGGATGACGCGGGCAGTGCCACTTCGCGGCCATGGCGGCCCGACTATGATCACAGCCTTTGTCTTTTTCGACAGTGAGGCAGGCGACGCTTTTGTACTTTTCGCAGTAATCGGCATTTCCTTCACGACTTCAAATCAGTTTCCGAATTTCGGTCACGGTTGAATGAACGACGGCAGATCTCAGTGATTTCGCCTGCCGTTGTCCACACATTGCACTTGTTAGAAAATCTCTTTCGAGGGTCGCCTTCTCGAAGCCACCACCACGTTCTCCTCGGCAACATATTCAGTAGCCGATTTGAGAAGCTGACGAGGGAGCGCGGCACAAAACCGACTGGGCCTCGGCTCCCTTTCTCGCGAATCAAGGCACGGCCGTAGTCGAAATGATAGGTGAGGAAGTACTCCTTCTTGAGCCGGCGCTCCTCGACTGCATGACGAACGACCGCGGAAGGCACGTACAGAATCTTTTCCCCACCACGCATAACTCTGGACCCAAATTCGGTGTCCTCGTATCGAATCTCGCTTCCCGGAACAGGCCCCAGGTCCGTGCGGAACCCTCCGTATTTTGCAAACACCTCCTTTCGGAATGCCATATTGTTGCCAATCGGCGCCTTTGAGAGGAGACAAGGTTCAGAACCCTGGTCGAAGAGAGCGAGGATGCTAAGAAGGGATTGGTCGCCATCGATTGCCATCCAGGACGGGGGCGAAAAATTCTTGGGAAGATATACACGTCCCCCAGTCCCTGCCCATTGGGGGTCGGATAGAGGTCTTGTCAGCTCAGAGAGCCAGTTTGGTTCGACGATAATGTCGTCATCAATGAACGCGAGGACATCGCCGAAGGCTTCGCGGATACCGCGGTTCAACGCAAAGGACTTCCCTTGCCGCGCCTCAAATACATATCGGAAGTGGTTTGGCTCCCGCCGACAAAAGGAATCAGCCACATCTCGGGTATCATCCTTCGAATTATTGTCGACGATAAGGACCTGCCAATCCGCAGCATCCTGCATCCGAGAGGCGGCAACGCTCTCCAAAGCGTGAACGAGACTCCCGCTGCGATTATAGGTGCATAAGATAACTGAGATTCTCATGAAATTGGGTCTGGCAAGAGCTCCGGGTTAGAGAGGACATTAACACAGCAAAAGCTTCAGCATCTGGGTTTCCCATCGAGCGAGGTTTCCGGCTGTCTGCGGTTTTGGGTCTCGCGTCGACTGTAAAACATTTCGAACAGTTCGCCGGCGGCCACTCGAAGTCGGCATTTCCAATAGAATCGCCGCTTCGGATTCATGGGCGAGGATGTCAGCCACCGAATCAAGCGCGAAAGGATGCTGAAGAAGACCCGAGGAATTCCCCAGACTGAAGGGCCAGCACCCATTTGCCTCCGCCTGGCGCGACCATAAGCAAACCACCACGCAAGAAAGTACTTTTTGGTAAGACGTTCTTTGGTAACCGGATGATGGACAATCGCGGAGGGTTCGTATACCAAGCATTCATCCGCAGCCAATAATCTGCTACCAAATTCCGTGTCTTCATTGCCAATCAGACTGTCTCCACAGCGGCCGAGATCGGCGCGGAAGCCGCCGTGTTTTTTGAACATGCTTTTGCGGAAAGCCATATTCGCTCCGAAGGGGGGCCTTTCCAGTTTGCAGGCGCTGGCCCCTGCATCAAAAAGGGCGAGCACTCCACTGCTGTCCATTATTCCGCCGTCCAATGTCAGCCACTTCGGTTGCACGAAATCCTCCGGAGGGCAAACGCGCCCCCCTACGCCCACCCAGAGCCCGTTCTGCAAAGGTGCGGTGAGATTCTTCAGCCAAGTCGGCTCAACGATCAGGTCATCATCCATGAATGCAACAATCTCTCCACGAGCCTCGCGAATGCCCGCGTTTCGCGCGTTCGATAGCCCCTGTTGCACTTCGAAGAGATATCGAAAACGATCCGGATGCCTCAAGCAAAACTCGCTTGCAACCGCGCGCGTGTTGTCCGTTGAATTGTTGTCTACAACCAGGACCTCCCAATCGACGGAATCAGGCAACTGAGATGCCGCAACGCTCTCCAAAGCTCGAGCCAAACTTTGGCAACGGTTATATGTGCACAGGACGACCGAGACCTTCATGAGTTCACATGCGCTGTCACACATCTCTGATCTTCCATGAGAGCGAGCCTCAAATCAAAAGGGGTAATGATGTTTATGTGGAAACCCCTTTAGGCGCCCATCTCCATTCGCTTAATTGTGACGATCTTCTGCATTGGCGTTGCAAAGTGATGATATCCGCGGGCCATCGCCTTATCCAACGCATCAAACATCGTCATCCGCCATAGCTTCCATAGCGGAGGTTCCAGGGCCAGCGCTATCACCTTCAACCTTGCATTTGGGTGAACTCCGCCGCTGCACAAGCCTTCAACCGTTCACAAAACAATGCCGCAGGATCTTTCGGGATGATGCTTTCCGCCCTGCAGCGCGCTGCTTTGCCAAATTTCTGCCACTCATTGCGCCGCATCCATGCCTTCTCAAGAGTATTGGAGAAGGCTTGAATTCCAGGTGCATCGGCTACAAAACCCGTCTCCCCATCAATGCATAACTCTGCGTTGCCGCCAACATCTGTCACCACCGCAGGCCTGCCGCACCACATCGACTCGATCAAAGAAAGAGGACGCCCCTCGTAGCGGGAAGGGAGAATAAGCAAATGGTGCCGTTCCCAGATCGCAGCAACATCGGACGTGTGGCCACGAAAATGCACATTCGGAATTCGAAGTGTCTCGGCCAATCGGCGCAATACCTGTTCATCTGGTCCTGTTCCAAAAAAACTCAGTTCAAATGGTCGATCCCGCCATTCCGATCGAGCAAGTGTCCTTAGCAACAAATCCTGCCCTTTGGCCGCGGGTTCCAGTCGAGCCACGCAGGCCAATCGCCAAAATTGATTTTCGTCAGGCCAGGCCGGTTTGCGGGCGGGAGACAGGTTATACGGGCTCCACACAACTTCTGCGTTCAACAGCGGATCGCCCACTTGAATGCGGAGCAGATCGAGATTACTCTCGGAGACACAGAAGACTTTGCGTGCAGCTGTGTAACTGGCATTGGCCTCGCCGACCTTTTCCCCGAACCACCAGTGTTCGCTATTGCAATGGACAATAATTACGTAGGGAATCCCAGCCTCACGACAGATTCTTGCCCAATCGAATCCTCCAGAATTGCCTCCTTGGGAAATGACTACGAGGTCGGGTTTGAATCTCTTTAATCCGTTATACGCTTTCGATCCGCCATAGAAGAGCTTCTCCCGGACGCGACGCGCCCTCCCGAGTTGGTTTGGCGGGTGTGTTTCAACCTGGATCCCCTGACGTGCAAGCTCCGAGATTCGATCCAACTGCTTCAGCCAAACTACAACTGATGTGAGGACCTCGTGTCCCTCCTTCTTGAGTACCCGTGCGGACTGGCTCCATAGCTCTTCGCTTCCACCCCATGTTGCTCCGTGCATCACACTGATGAAAGCGAATCTCATGTCAGCTCATTCTCGTTCGGCTGATCGCGGGCTCAATTCGCAGAAGGCGCTCAAAAAATTTGGCGTCCAGATCCGCACTTGCTCCGGCGGCATAATATTCGCGTCCGTTTCGCAGCGCTACCGTTTGTGCCTCTGTGTAGGCCCGCCGATCCGTCATGATTCTTGAAATCTCACAGAATGCCGCATCTGGAAGCAGAGTCTGATCCGGTGAAAAGCACGCCAGATCACCTGTTGTGTAGCCCTGCTCGGTTTGCAGAAAGTAAGTCGGCAGACCGCAGGCGGAAGCGACGGTTAAGACGCCGCTAAATATGCCGGCGACTGCAGAAGAGCGGCGCAGATCATCCTCGAGAGACCAGGACGGGTGTGACAGTTCGCATCGGTTCCGATGTTTCCGAACAAGGCGCTTGCAAGCTTCAAAATCCAGGTCGTTCCAAAAAGGATGAGGCCGGATCACGACGCGGCAGGGTGGGGGCTCGGAACACAGCAGCCTGTCCGCCAGTTGAATCAGTGCCTGGCTCTGGCTTTGAACCCCATAGAAGTCGTCTTGCGGTCCGGGCACATCGACGATAAGTAGAGTGTGTAAGGGAAACTGGTCGGGCAAGTCGATGATTGTGTCGAAAAGGCAGCCCGCGTTGATGTAGTCGACATGCGGCTCATGCATGTCACAAGCTTGAAAGAACCTATTGTTTGCCTGCTTCAGAAACTCAGCAGAGGGCTGCCCGAATGCGACGAATTTGGAGGCCGTCAAGGGAACGTCCAACGTATGGCCGATCACGCCCTGTTGAAAAGTGATAATCGGCTTTCCCCTTTGCCGCGCCGTTCGACAAACAGGACTGCAGAGTGCATGCCAATGACAGCGAGCTACCACCGCGTCAAATTCCACCAAAGGTTCCAGGTGCTCCCATGCCTCGATGAAGTGAGCGATGTGTTCAAAACCGCCTTCAACCTCTCGGCTAGGGTTCAATCCATACGGCTCTAGAATTGAGACCACTGTTTCAAAGGCCAATCGTCCACGCATCCGCGAAAGACGCACCCGCGCGCGGGCTTCCATCGAGCTTGAAACTTGGGCAGGATCAATAAACTCAACTTGGCCTTTGCGGCCCGAGCCCGCCAGTTGAGCGTCCAACTCACCTCTGCACGGCGCGCCTCCCGGCAGCAGGCAAAGGATCTTCGCATCTGTCTGCGCAAGCCCGAGCAGAGTGCGCGCAAGAAATTGATTTTCGGTTTTACGTTCAAAATAAGGTATCGGGCAGAAGAGCACGTCCGTCTTGATTCTTCTGTTCTGACCGAGCCGGCTGGCCCAGTCAACGGAGCGAATGGCCTGACCGACAAGGTGCCTCGGGGGGCGTCTGTCGCGGGAGCTAGAGCGGGGACCGTTCATCGGGTCCATTTGAAGCTGCATGAAATAATCCTGCAGGCTCGTGTCGTGACGGTAAAGATGAACTTGCGCTTGTGAAAACGCCGCTAGCCGATCTTCCGGAGAGTGAAACAGGCCGTCAATATCCATTCGAATCAACATGCCCGGCTGGGGCGTCTTGCTTGCGGAGCAGACTTACGATGGCCTCGATCACCCGTTCCTGACTCGCCGGCACCAGTCCGACCGAGCAAGGCAAGCTGATTGCCTGTCGATGAATGACATCCGCATTCGGGCACTGTGGACTTCCAAACGAATCGTGGGCTGGAGATTGATGCATGGGCTGCCAAAGCGGCCGACATTGGATCTTTTGGCTCGCCAATGCACGTATTAGTCCCCGTGAATCGAGGCCAGTCTCCTGTTCATCGATAAGCAACGTATACATCCAATAGGTACTGAACGCCCATTCCGCCTCTTCAGGACATTTCACACCCGGAAGGGTTCCGAGAACTTCCAAGTACCGTCCGGCTATTGCGCGCTTGGCTTCGATGAAGGGATCGAGCTGCTCCATTTGCGCGCAACCCATCGCCGCAAGTATGTTGGTGAGCCGGTAGTTATAGCCGATGGCGTGGTGTACATACTCGATCGGGTCATCTTTCGCTTGCGTCGTCAAATACCGGGCACGCGCGGCCCATTCTGGATCGTTGGTCACCAGCATGCCGCCGCCGCCGGTGGTGATGATCTTGTTCCCATTGAAGCTGAAACAGCCTGCGTGCCCGAAACCTCCCAGGCTCTTCCCGCGGTAGCGAGCACCCAGTCCTTCCGTTGCGTCTTCTATCACCGGAAGCGAGAACTTCGATGCGATTGCCATGATAGGGTCCATGTCAACCGCGTGGCCCAGAATGTGAACTGGGAGAATCGCCTTAACTCGACGTCCTGTCCGGCGGTTGCGCAGATCCTGCCCCTGCCAGTGGCATTCGTTTTCAAGGAAATCGACCACTGCAGCGGGATCGATCTGCAGGTATCTCGGTTCCGCATCGATAAAGATCGGCCACGCGCCAATATAGCGAATTGCATTCGCAGGGGCGATAAAGGTAAGCGTGGAAACGAGTACTTCATCGCCGGCTTGCACGCCCGCCAACAGCAAAGCAATATGCAGTGCCGACGTGCCGTTGACGGTTGCAATCGCAAACTTTGTGCCCGCCCGCTCCGCAGTCATCCGCTCGAACTCCTCAACGTAGCTTCCCACTGAGGAGACCCAGTTCGTGTCAAGGCATTCCTTGATATATTTCCACTCGTTCCCACGAATCTCGGGAACAATCAAGGGAATGACGTCAGCGGATGGGGGCGCGCCGGGTGCCAGCTTTTCTGTCGGGTTCAATTGCGGAATCTCTTGTCGGCGAAGTCTGAAATGATGTTGTTGCACACAAGTGCAGATACTTCCTGTATCCCTTCAGCTACCGTGCGCGTAATCCTGAAATCAAGCTGATCTGCGATTCGCGCAAACGAAACGCGATAATCACGTGGATCTTCAGTCTTGTGCACGAACTCGACGACCGCATCCGGCGCATAGGGACGGATCATCTCTACGAGTTGCTGTTTCTGAAAATTCTGCTCTGTCGAGCCAACATTGAATACCTTGCCAGCAACCTTTGAAGACGCCGCCTCAAGCACCTGCTTGATGCCACGCGCCGCATCGCGCACATGGATATATGGACGCCAGAACTGCTCACCGAACACCACGAGATGCTTCTTCGTGAGCATTTCCATTGTGAATTCGTTGACAGTCAGGTCAAATCGCATTCGCGTCGACACACCAAATACAGTCGCAAATCGCAAGGGTGTCGGACACCATTTCCCGCCTTGATCCGTGCTTTGCAAAAGCGCTCTCTCAACCGCCACCTTCGTCTCGGCGTAAAGTGACACTGGGCTCAATTCGGAGTTTTCGTCAACATACTTGGTCGGGTCGATCATCTTTCCATAATTACTGCACGTCGAGGCAAAAACAAACCGGCTCACGCCGGCCTTTCGACTCTCCTCGATTAGCGCCATTGAACTGTCCAGATTGACATCCCGCGAGAGGCTTGGCTCACGGGCGCATGCAGGATCGCCGACAATAGCCGCAAGATGAACGACCGCGTCAATCCCGGAAACGGCATGCTGAACTAAAGATCGATCGCGAATATCGCCACGAGTGAATTGGAATGCAGGGTGGGCCCAGAATCCGAGCAGAGACTCGCCGCCATGCAGCAACGAATCCAGCACATGCACGGAGTGGCCTTCCGCCAGCAACATCGGCACGAGAGTGGACCCCACATATCCCGCACCTCCTGTGACTAAAATTCTCATTTTGTAATTACTAGCTTACCTTCCCCGGTATCGCAAGCACCGAAAGTGGCATTCACAAACACTGTTGGCGACTGACTGACAGAAGCGGCTGCTCAAACAAGGTCGATCAACCCTTTGGCCGCCCATTCGCGTAAGTACGATAGGGCGTCTTCTTCCGGCAATCCAATGTGATCGGCTACCGCCTTTACACTCGCAGGATGCTCAAGTGCTGGTATGAAATCCATGAGATGGCGCATGCGCCGGCGATGTTCGTTGAGTGTATCCCCTAACGCCACCTGACCGTAATCCACGTAAAGGTCATACATTGGATTGGAGAGGCATACATTTCCCTCGAATTTCTTCACAATTATCGGCGACGACTCAAGACGCTCGATCGCGCCCATCAACACGTCCACTGCTTCGTCGAGGCGATCGCTTCTGATGATCTCGACGCTATCTTTGCTCGAATGATATTCAGGGTACGGGAACCGGGATAGGGACAGCATCGGAATTCCATAGTTTTCCCAAATGTATTCGTCATTAACGATGATGCTCTCGAAAGGCCCGGTCCGATAGGGCACGCCCAGTTCATCCAGGCTCCCTTTCAAAGCATGCGAAATGCTGACCATCCCACGCCGCGAATCTTGAACAGCAAGTTCCGTATCAGAGCCCAGCATTTCCAGGAAAATCCCTTCCAGAATTCGGCCGCGCTCTTCCTTGCTCAGGCCAGCCAGATACAGTTCCGAGCCGATGATTCCGGGTGAGAGAACCAATGAATAGCTAAACTTGGTGCATCGCCCCTGAAGTCGTCGCATGACTTCCAATCCCACAACGCAGCCGGATAGTCCATCGTTAGCCACTCCCGCGTGGTCTAGATTTCCAGCAAGAACGATAGTGAAGTCAAGTGAGCCTGAATGCTTGTATTCAAGAATCTTTACTTCGCCCTGTGTCTCGGTCGCGCGAATCAAAATACTATAATCGCCTGGACTGAGTCGATCGTAGAGTCGCTTAGGCAGGCAAAATCCCCAATCCCTGTTCCAGCTTCTGAACTGCTGGCGATAGTGGAACGGAATCGAGTCGGGATCACGATGATCGTAGTGTAAGTGTTTTTTGAGCTCTTCGAAGCTCACCACTCCTTCAAAGTTGGCCGAAAGCGCGATCACTGCCAGAGGATGGGCGGTGCCATCGTAAATCACCTGGCCATCTTTCTCAATTCTTGCCTCTTCCACATCCCATGACGGGGGAACTACCCATCCATTATGCTGCCTTGATTGCGGTACAGCTATCTTCCGAAAGGGAAGAGCTTCACTGAGATATTTCACCGCTTGATCGTAGCCGCTGGAACAGACGGCTCGACTGAGCGGCGTCAGATCGTGCAGCATTTCCATCATAGATCTTGTGGAATTCATTCAATTGGGGAGGTCGTTCGTATCAATTCTGGGCAAGGTAAGCCGCCCCTCGACGTTCAAGTCCGCCGTGCGGGCTTCCACGGTAAATCCGAGCCTGCACCGCCGATTCTGAAGAAGCTCAAGAAGAGACTCGTTGAACCCGCCATAAGGATAGCAAATGGTCCACTCGTCCATGTCCGCTCCCAGCTCCCGCAGAAATACAAGTGAACGATCGATCTCCTCGGCTTGGCGTTCCGGCGTAAGACGGTTGAGCCAGGCGTGAGTGTACCCGTGGCTTCCGATGTGCATTCCTTGACGACGCATTAAGCCGATCTCTTCAACAGACATATACAATTCGCGTGCAAAGGCTTCCTCGTCCGAAGTCACATGCTCTGCAAACAGTCGTCTCACAAGTTCGGTTCGGACCCTCTCGGGCAGTTCCCTCTGCAGAAGCCGTTTGACAATCGTGACCTCGCGCGGATCATAGCGATGCTTCTCCGTGATTGCCATCAGATAGCCTTCGCGACTCTTTAGCGAATGCTCTTCTCGGAAATCGTCTAGCGAATCGAACACTTCGTCAAGCAACTGCCATACATTCGGAACAGATGCAAGCACAAATTGGATCTTGTTCACATCCAGCACCCGATGCTCAAGCACTGCCTGAGCGGGCGGGAAGAAGCAGGCCTTGATACCACGTTCTTCGAGCAGAGGAAAGACATTCAGAAAATGATCGCTATAGCCATCGTCAAAGGTCAGCAGAATTGGATTCGGCGGCAAGTACTTATGCGGAGAGGACATTGCGTTGAATAAGTCCTCAACTCTAATTGGGTTGTAGTTGGATTGAATGTGATCGAGCTGCCGCCTGAACCTCTCGATCGTGAGACCCTTGATCGCAGGGAACCGCGAACTCGCAAGATCTCGCACGTAGTGGTACATCACGATTGTGACTTTTCGGTTCATGGGAAGATTTCGAATCGGCCAGTATTTGATCGGACACTACCGTGGGTCGTGAAGACGACGGAAGCTGAAGCGATCAGCTACCATGCGCTCAGCCCCCCATCGACCACAAGGCAATGCCCTGTGACGTAGCTGGACGCATCTGAAGCGAGATAGACAAGGGCGCCAACCATTTCATCTGCGTTTGCCATCCTGCCTAGCGGAACACGAGCGGAATAGCGCGCCTTAAATGTGTCGTTCTGTCCGCTTTCGACACCAGCTGGTACCAAGGCGTTGACTCTGATTCCAGCGTCGCCCCAATTGGCTGCGAGATAGCGAGTCAAGCCGACAACAGCAGCCTTCGAAGTGGAGTAGACTGCTGGGTTGCTGATCTGACGCCCAAGATAGAACGACCCCTCGTAAATGCGCTTGTCGGACGAGACAATTCCATATATGGAGGCGGTCTGAATAATACTTCCTCCCGTTCCCTGCTTTTGCATCTGCTTGCCGACGCCCTGAGCCACAAGAAACATGCCGTCAACATTAACCGCCATGATCTTGCGCCATTCCCCGAGAGAATACTCTTCGGTACTTGCAAAGAATGCATCCAGATCCGAAGACTTAGATGCCGCATTGTTATGAAGCACGTGGATCGCGCCGAATCGAGCGACAACAAGCTCCACCATCTTCGCTACTGAGTTTGGGTCCGACACATTGCAGGCCACACCTAGCGCCGACACACCGTAATCCTGCTCCAACGTCGCCGCAAAAGCGGTGCAGCGGGTCTGATCGAGGTCCACCACTACGACCTGCGCGCCAAACTCTGCAAGTCCCCGGCAAAATCCCTGGCCGAGAATCCCGACGGCTCCAGTCACAACTGCGGTCTTTCCGCTTAGTTCAAACAGATTCTTATATTGAGATTTCATTGAGGAGCACTTCTCTGCTTTCTTTCTTCGAGATTCGCCCGGCTATCAGCACTCGCATAATGTCGAGGGTCCTCTCCGCAGGAATCGCCGGCTTTCCCGATCGAATCGATGTTGTAAACTCCCACAGCA
>Ga0210386_10004613_pt1 | contig 11355 bp, 8 predicted proteins | sample IncBWH32OmetaG_FD_160091 | JGI IMG/M metagenome (GOLD analysis project Ga0210386, IMG submission 160091) | Forest soil microbial communities from Barre Woods Harvard Forest LTER site, Petersham, Massachusetts, United States - Inc-BW-H-32-O ... | reverse complement strand
CAAGATCAGCTTCGTTCCGAACTCCGTCTTCCCGGCCGGCGTCACCGTCGCCAGCACCACCTTCCCCGTCAGCACCATCAACCTCCTCGAGAACTCGTCGCAGAGCTGGTATGACGCAGGCTATGTGAACGCGCGCCGTCGCTATGCCAACGGCCTCAGTTTCCTCGCCAACTACACGTTCGCGAAATCGCTCGAGAACGCTCCGGACTTTCGCTCCCCGATGTTCGAGTCGGCCATTCCGCAAAACGACAACGATCTGAATGCAGAAAAAGGCCCCTCCTGCGACATCCGACACCGCTTCGCTCTCAGTGCGGTCTACACCTCACGCGCCTTTGGCACCAGCCACCTGGCTCAGTCCCTCACGCGGGATTGGCGCGGGTCAATCGAGTACCAGGCGCAAACCGGATTCCCCCTGACCATCTCTGTCTTTGGCGACACTGCTAATGCTGGAACTGTGGTCGGCGAGAATCCCATCCGCGCCAATGTTACGGGTGCAAAGGTATTTGCTTCGGGCACGCGCAACTCGACCACCTGGTTCAACCCCGCCGCCTTTGCCGCGCCGCCTGCCTATTCCTTCGGCAATGTGGGCCGCAACTCGGTCTATGGTCCCGGTCTGCACACCATGGACTTGGGAGTGGTGCGTGAAATCGGCTTGGGCGAAAGATCCCGGTTTGAAGCCCGCGCCGAGTTCTTCAACGCCCTCAACCACACCAACCTCGGAACCCCTAACAGGTTCGTCAACACATCCAGTTTCGGCAGCATTACTGAGATCGCCACACCGGGCAGAGAAATCCAACTGAGCGCACGATTGAGTTTCTAGTCTTGCCGTGGGGATTGCCGCACAAACAAAAGGGGACGGGACCCAACTCCGTCCCCTTTTTCCTTGTCCAAGGAGCTTCTTCTTCCGCCGGCCATGGACAACTAAACAGCACCGTCAACTTTGCTTTTGCTTCAGGAAACTCGCAACGGCGGGTCCGATTTTCACAGCGCATTGACTCGGCGCGAGGTGGCCGCAGCCGGGGATGACATCCATCTCCGACTGTGGAATCAGCTTGTGCATCTCCTCACCCAGATTCAGCGGTGTGATGCGATCTTCGGCACCCCACACGATCAGCACCGGCATCTTCAGATCCGGCAGCAGCTTGTCGGTCACGTCACGGCCCGTCAACATCGAACTCATCGCTCGGTTGATAATCCACCCATTCCTCTTCACACTCAGCAGAATGTCAATGGCCACAAAGCCCGGAACATTCGGGGGATTCGGCATCAGCAGTGCATAGAACTGTTTCAGTTCGGCGGGATTTTTTGGCGTAAACAGCCGGGTGTCCCACGCAGGCTTCGCGTAGAGCCCTGCGCTGTCAAACAGCATCAATTTGTGAACCCGCTCCGGGTGTTCGACAGCCACGAGCTGCACAATCCATCCGCCCATCGACCAGCCGCCCAGATCAACCTGCTTCAACCCCATCGCATCCAGAAATCCCACGACAACCGCGGCCTCGTCAGGCACAGAATACGAAAAGTTTTTGGGCTTCTCGCTATGTCCGTAGCCAACCAGATCGGGAAGGTAGACGCGGCAACCGGCCTTCCCTAGGTAAGGTGCAAGATTCTCCCAGTCTTCGGCGCGGCCTCCCAATCCATGCACCAGCACCACAACCGGACCTGTCTTCGGCCCCAACGCGTAGTAATGAATCCTGTGGCCGGAAACCGTCGTCGCCAGACTTTCCGCCCCGGAAACATACAGCCGCAATTCCGTGATCGCGTCAAAGACGCCGACCGGATGCATCCAGAAAGCCGCCGCAGCCACAAGCAGCAGCGTCAATAAGGCAAGCACAATCCAAACGGACTTACGAGGTCGGTTCACTTGTCTTCCAACTCCTTCTTCATCCGGCGCCCCTGCGCCAACTGCCAACCCTTTTCGATGACGAGTACCGTTACCGGATCGAGCACGAGCGCGCTATGGCTGTTCCACTCCGCTCGCTCTACCCAGCGCACCTCATCTGCGTCGGAGGCCGCCTGCAACTCCCCTCCCTGTACCCGGCAGAGATAATCCGCGATCACGTAATGGTAGCGAACACGCTCACCGTCGCGATGAATGCGATCAAGCAAATCGACCAGTTCGATGGGCTCAACCGTCAGGCCCGTCTCTTCTTTCACCTCGCGCACCAATCCCGCGTGCAGTGACTCGCCCACTTCCAATACGCCGCCGGGCAGCGACCAATGGCCTTTCAAAGGCTCGCGTCCGCGGCGCACCAGAAGCACTCGCCCATCATGCACGATCACTGCGCCAACGCCCACCATCGGAGCCTGGGGAAACTCTCTTTCCATCGTTCTCCCTTTGCATCGAGCTCAATCTACGATAGTGCGCTTGCCCCGCAGTTGCGCAAGCATGTCCGTGGTACACCGTCAAACGGAGGCTTCAGCATCGTTTTATGCGGCGTATCATCAAATTAAAACGGAGGACAAGATGGTAGAGTTCACACTGCAGATCGACGGCATGCATTGCGGTTCGTGCATTCGCCGCGTGGAGCAGGCCCTGGCCTCGACTGAGGGAGTGGAGGTAAAGGAAGTGCGGCTGGGCGCAGCACGTCTTAGTGCACCCGCACACCACGTCGATCTCGCAATTGCCGCTTTGGCCAAGGCCGGCTACACAGCTCGTTTGGAACATTAGATCCCTTCGATGGAGACACCCCCGACAGAATCGCTCACGTTGCCCGTGCTGGGCATGAGTTGCGCGGCTTGTCAGCATCATGTGGAAGCTGCTCTTCGTTCGACCGCCGGCGTAGAGTCGGCGCGCGTTGATCTCATGGCGCATCGCGCCAGCGTGGTGTTCGATCCCGCGGTCGCTGCACCACAGGCGTTGGTTGAAGCGATCCGATCGGCCGGCTACGACGCCGTGCTTCCCCGCGCTGGGGAACAAGAACCCAAATCAGCCGAAAAGGCCTCGACCTCAAAATCAGACTATAAGGCGTGGGCCACGATCATTGCGGGGAGCTTGGCCATGTTGCTGGCCATGCCTCTCGGCAGCCAGATGGGGCCGGTCGACCATGTGCTGATGCGCCTCCTGCCTTGGCTTTACGAGGTTCCACCGGATTCGATTCGCTGGATGCTGTTGGGACTCACCGCGGTGATCGTAGTGTGGGCTGGCCGCAGCATCTACGCGAACGCTGCTCGTGGCCTGCTCCACGGCGCCACCAACATGAACACGCTGGTGAGCCTGGGAACCGGAGTTGCGTTTGCCTACTCCGCTTACGCGACGATCTGGCCCGCTGCCGATCGCCAGGTCTATTTCGATGCAGTCTTGCTGATTCTTGGCTTCCTGCTGCTCGGCAAGGCTCTCGAGACGCGAGCAAAGCGGCGCGCATTGGCTGCCCTGGATTCTCTCAGCCGCCTGCGCCCGGTCACGGCACGACGCATCCGCAACGAGGTGCAGGAAGTTGTGCCATTGGCCGAAATTTTGCCAGGGGACAGCTTGCTGGTCCTTCCCGGCGAGAGATTCCCTGTGGATGCCGAGATTATCGAGGGCCAAACGACTGTAGACGAATCGATGCTAACCGGTGAATCTGAGCCGTTGCCCCGCGAGCCGGGCGGACGCGTGCTGGCAGGTTCGCTCAACTATGACGGAGCCGTGGTTTGCCGTGCACAATCTCTGGGCGAAGACACCGTGCTGGCGCAGATCACGCGCATGGTGGAACAGGCGCAGAGTTCGCGGGCGCCGCTCGAGCGCCTGGCGGACCGCGCCAGCGCCATCTTTGTGCCGACGGTTCTGCTGCTAGCAGCTCTCACTTTTTTGGGTTGGTTCTACGCTGCTCATTCGCTGCAATTAGCACTCGCCAACACAGTCGCCGTTCTGGTCATCGCCTGCCCATGCGCCATGGGACTCGCGGTACCCGCCGCACTCACGGTCGCGGTGGGACGCGGTGCGCAGATGGGGATTCTTTTCAAGGGCGGAGAGGCCTTGGAACGCGTGGCTCATCTTGATACTGTCGTCCTCGATAAAACAGGCACCCTTACCGTCGGCCACCCCGTCCTGGCAGCGGTTCGCCCCCTCGTGGGATACAAGGAAGCCGATCTTCTTCGCATTGCTGCGGCAGCAGAGGAGCAGTCAAACCACCCTCTGGCCCACGCCATCGTGGATGCCGCACGCATACGGCAAATCGCATGGAAACCGGCCCAGGACGTTCAAATACTTCCCGGCCGCGGCCTCGCCGCGAAGGTCGAAGGCTTCGACTGCGTTCTCGGAAACGAAGCCCTGTTCCGTGAACTCTCCATCCGGCTTCCAGACGACCTTGCGCCACCCAAGCCCGGAACGACGCGGCTTTGGATGGCCGTGAACAACCAGCCCGTCGGCTGCTTTGACGCGCGCGACGCAGTACGCCCGGACGCGGCCAGCTCGGTTACTTCGCTGCGTGGCGCAGGCCTTCGTGTGCTGATGCTGACGGGTGATTCGGCCGCCGCCGCCGCCCCTATTGCAGACCAGGTCGGCATTGACGACGTGGAAAGCGGACTAGATCCCGCCGCGAAGCTGGCGCGTATCCGCTCGTTGCAACGGGAGGGCTTGCACGTCGCGATGGTCGGCGACGGCATCAACGACGCGGGCGCACTTGCCCAGGCCGACGCAGGCATCGCCATGGGTTCGGGAGCCGATCTTGCCCAGGAGGCCGGGGACGTGCTCCTGCTGCGCGCTCAGCCCTCTTCCATTCCCGCGGCCATTGATCTTGCGCGCTCAACCCTGAAAGTCATGCACGAAAACCTGATATGGGCCGTGGCGTATAACCTTGTGGGAATTCCCATCGCTGCAGGGCTGCTGTACCCGTCGTTCCACATTCTGCTCAGTCCCTGGGTGGCAGCGGCTGCCATGGCTCTCAGCTCCGTCAGCGTGCTCGCAAATAGCCTGCGACTTCGCCGCTGGCAGCCGGGCGTTTTGGCTTCTGTGCCGGCACGGTAAACTAGCAACAGGGGTTTCCCGTGCGCATCCTTACCCGTTACATTCTCGGCGAGATCCTCTCTCACACGCTTATCGGGTGCGTGATCTTCACTTTCATCCTGTTCATGCGCGATCTTCCGCACATCCTTGAAATGGTGGTGCGCAACAGTTCCACATGGGCCAACGTGGCGGAGATCTTTCTCTTCACCATGCCCAACACGTTCAAGGTCACCATCCCCATGGCGGTGCTGGTGGGCATTCTGCTGGGCCTCAGCCGCCTGGCAGCCGACAGTGAAATCATCGCCATGCGGGCCTCGGGACTGGGCATCGGCTACTTCGTACGGGTCGCATCCATTGTGGCAATCGGCGGCACAATCCTGGGGCTGGTGAACTCTCTCTACGTCGCCCCCCGCGCCAATCAGGCCATCCTCGCCCTGCAGCAGGCTCTCGAAACATCGCAGGCTTCCTATGAGATCCAGCCCCGCGTCTTTTATGAGGACTTTCGCAACCGTGTGCTTTATGTGCAGGACGTACGCGGCGGGGCCGGGGCCTCGAATTGGCGTGAAGTCTTCATGGCCGATGTCACCGATCCCGCAACCCCCCTGATTACGACTGCCGCTTCGGCGACTGTCGTGAGCGACTCAACGCAGGAGTTGCTGATGCGGCTGCGCGATGGCGCCGAACACCAAACGGTTCCGGCAGATCCGCAAAAATATAATGTCTCTGCCTTCACCAGCACCGACCTGCCGCTTGCATTGAATCAGCAAAGCGACGTACATCTCGGCCGCCTTGACACCGCAATCTACGCCTTGCCCATGAAGGCTCTCTTGCAGCGCATCCACGGCCCGGATAGCAAGAGATTCCTTCTCGAACTGCATTCGCGCTTTTCTTATCCCGCAGCTTGCCTCGTACTCATGCTGGTGGGCGTACCGTTGGGGGTGATCTCACGCCGTGGCGGTAAGAGCTCTGGCTTTGTCTTCACACTTCTGCTTGTGGTGCTCTATTACGTTCTCTCCTACACCGGCATCGCTCTTGGCCGACAGGACAAGCTCCCTGCGTTTCTAGCGGTATGGCTGGCGAACCTTCTTTTCGCCGCGGTTGGCGTCTTCCTGCTTTGGCAGATGGCCAGTGGTGGCCGGGTTCTCAGCGCGATCGCCGGATGGGCCGTTCGCATGCCGAGCCTCAAGATCGCTTCCGGCACGAATGATCTGCACTTTTCCGGTCTACTTGACAGGCTGCAGTCGCGTTCCGCGCGCAACGGCCCGCGCGGCGTCTTTCCCCGTATCCTCGACGAGTACGTTATCCGCGAATTCCTTGGCATGTTGTTTCTGGTCCTGGCCGGATTTGTGATGCTTATGCTGGTTTTCACCTTTTTTGAGCTCGTCGGTGACATCCTGCGCAACCACATCCCGCTCACCACGGTGGGTGATTATCTGCTCAATCTGACGCCCAGCATGCTTTACCAGATTGCGCCGCTGGCCGTGCTTATCGCCGTGCTGGTCACATTCGGAGTGCTCAATCGGAACAGCGAAATTATTGCCATGAAGGCTACCGGCATCAGCCTTTACCGGCTGGTCGTTCCCATTGTTTCCATCTCGACCATCCTGGCCATCTGCCTTTTCCTCTTCGACCAGTTTTACTTGCCCCAGGCCAACCGGCGGCAGGAGGCCTTGCGCAGCACCATTAAAGGCCGTCCGCCCCAGACCTTTCTTCACCCGGAACATAACTGGATCTTCGGCCAACCGCGACCGGGCGAGCCCGGCCGCATCTTCTACTACCAATTCTTCGATCCCGATCGAAAGGAATTTGCCAACCTTTCGGTCTTTGAGTTCAACCCATCAACGTTTTCGCTCACACGGCGCATCTTTGCCGCCCGCGTCTATTGGGACGACGACTTCGGCTCATGGGTCTTCCAGAACGGCTGGGACCGCGATCTTGACGGTGCGAATGTGACCCATTACCGGGAGTTCAAAAACACAGCTTTTGCCGAAATTCATGAGGAACCGAGCTACTTCGTCAAGGAAAACAAGCAGTCGCAGGAGATGAACTTCGGGCAGCTCCGAAGCTATATCAACGACCTGCGCCAAAGCGGATTTGACACCATGCGACTGCGGGTAGCGCTCTGGCATAAGCTCGCTTACCCGCTGATCGCCATCGTGATGGCGGTGCTGGCGATTCCCTTTGCGCTCTCCATGGGCCGGCGCGGCTCCCTCACCGGAATCGCCGTGGCCATCTCCGTGGCCTTGGCTTATTGGGTCATCGACGGCCTCTTCGGTGCGATGGGCAATGTCAACTATCTGCCCGCCCCGCTTGCCGCCTGGTCGGCCGATGTTCTCTTTGGCCTCGTCGGCGGCTACCTCCTGCTGAGGACGCCGACTTAGCACGACCCGTGCAATCCCTCTCCGCGCTCCGGGCGGACACTCCTAATGCATTTTTCCGCCCGGAGTTCCCGGTACAATAAAACCATGCTTCGGGACCTCGGCCCACTCTTCGGTTACATGCGCCGCTACCGCTGGGGATACCTCTGGGGCCTGCTCTCGTGCGTCGCCACAAACGCCATCTGGGTGCTGTTTCCGCAGGTTTTGCAGAGGGCCATCGACGGCCTGGAACACGGCATTACACGCCGCCAGATTCTTTTCTACGCTGGATTGCTTGTCGCGATCGCGCTCATCAAGGGCATCTTCCTGTATGCGCAACGTTGGATTCTGATCGGCATTTCGCGCGAGATCGAATTCGACATGCGCAACGATCTCTTCCGCCAGCTCGAAAAGCAGGATTCCGGGTTTTACCAGCATTATCGTACTGGCGACATCATGGCTCGCCTTACCAACGACCTGAACGCCGTGCGCATGATGCTGGGCCCGGCGCTGATGTACAGCGCAAACACCGTCTTTTTCACCGTTGGCGCACTTTTCTTCCTGTTACGCATCAGCCCATGGCTCACCCTGGTCGCCTGGGCGCCCATGCCCCTAGCCAGCATCCTTGTGCAGTATTTCGGACGCAAGATTCACGACAGGTTCGAGCGAATTCAGGAAAGTTTCTCGGAGATCTCTTCGCAGGCCCAGGAGAACTACTCCGGGGCTCGCCTGGTGCGAGCTTTTGCCCGTGAAGAATCCCAGATGAATCTGTTTGAGCAGGCCAACCGCAAGTACATCAATCGCGCTCAGCGCCTGGTGCAATTGATGGGAATGTTGTGGCCCACTCTCGAGTTCATTCTCGGGGTTTCAATGATCATTACCCTTCTGGTGGGTGGACACGAGGTCATCTCTCATCAGATCACGGTCGGCGATTTCGTGGCATTCAACACCTACATGGTTCTCCTCATTTGGCCCATTATTGCTGTGGGATGGGTGGTCAACCTGTTCCAGCGCGGCACAGCCTCAGTAAAGCGGATCGACGAGTTGCTGCGCGCCAAGCCAACCATCGACGACAGTGCTTCCGATCCTGCCATTCCCGCGGAATCGATTCTTCAGGGCGATATCGAGTTCCGCAATCTCAGTTTCAGCTACGGGGACACGCCCGTACTGCGCGATATATCGTTGCGCATTCCTTCCGGCTCAAGCCTGGCGATTGTGGGGCCCACCGGATCGGGCAAATCCACATTGGTAAACCTGATCTCGCGGCTTTATGAAGCGCCCGAAGGGACGCTCCTGATCGACGGACGTTCAGTTCGCGACTATCCCTTGTCCGTCCTTCGCCACAATATCGGCATGGTTCCCCAGGAGACCTTCCTCTTCAGCGAAACCATTCGTGAGAATCTGGCTTTCGGTGCGCCCCATGCCAGCGCGGAAGATTTGCTGCAGGCTGCCGAGGCGGCGCATATACTGCGCGAGTTCGAGGAGTTCCCGCAAGGCTTCGAGACCATGGTGGGCGAACGCGGAGTCACTCTTTCAGGCGGTCAGAAACAGCGCGCCGCCATAGCCAGGGCGTTGTTGCGCCGCCCGGCAATTCTCATCCTGGACGATGCATTGGCCAGCGTGGACACCTACACCGAAGAGCGAATCCTGGGCGGCCTGCGCAATTACACTGCGACCGCTACGACGATCCTGATTTCGCATCGCGTTTCAACCGTGCGCAACGCAGACCAGATCGCAGTGCTGGCCAATGGCAGAATCGTTGAAGTTGGCCGGCATGAAGAATTGCTGGCTCTCGATGGCTATTACGCGGGGCTTTACCAAAAGCAGCAACTGGAAGAAGAACTCACCGTCACGGGCTAAGTTTGCCCGTCCGGCTCCGCTCCTCAAAGCCATGCAACCCGAAACGGCCGGGGATTCGTGGTTTTCCAACCTAGCGTGATGTCCCAGAAACCAGAAGTTCGTTGCATAAGTTGAGGTCCCGAACTGCAGGTCCTTCGACTACGATTGGCGCAAACTGCGCGCCAATCTCGCTCAGGGTGACAGGGGATTCTTGATGACAGAGGATTTTTGACGCATGGCGGTTTATGCACTCCAATTCGACCCTGCAGCCATCCCTATTTCCCCGTTATCGAATCCGGCCTGCATACGCCGGGAAGAGAGATCGACGACCTGCGGCACAGCCGCAACGGCCAGCGGATCCCTGGCTGCCTGCCGCCATGCATCGCGAACATTTCGGACAAAGGTGATTACCTGCTCGAACTTCTCCCGCGAACTTGCCTGCGATCCCTGCAGCATAAGCGCAAACATGGCGGTGTAGAATTCCGCCAATGCCTCAGCCGGCTTTCCACCGATATCCATCTTCAGCGTTGCCTGTAGATAAAGTACGATGTCCATCGCACGCTTGACGGCAGCCCGCCGCTGAGTATCCTCCCGGCGCTCCACTGCGTCGATTGCCCGGTACATAAAACGAATGATGCCGTCGTAAAGCGCAATCGTGAGTTCGACGCCCGAGGCCCCCTCAAGCGCACAGGTCTGGTACGGGTTCATCGCTGATGCTCCTTATCCGTTGGTATTGGAGTTGTAGCCGGTGATGGCGCTGTACATTTCGTTGACTTCCAAAATTTCCTCAGGAATCGACTGCAAAATCTGGTTGGCCGTATTCAATTCCGTCGTGAGGCTTGTCTTTTGGGTGGCGATCAGCGCCTCCTGATTCGAGACGTTGGTGTTCAAGGTCGTTTCCTGGCTGCTGTCTTCGCTGAGCGCCAGGCTGATCGCGCCACCATCGGCGCTACTGTTGCCGAGACCGTTCAATGTGTCGGTGAAAGTCGACCCAAAGCTGCCCGAATCCTGGAAGAGGGAGACTACCTGGTTAAAGTTCGTATTCAGCGCATTGCTTAGCGTGTCGGTGTCAAGAGAAATGGTCCCATCGGCGCTTGCGTTCGCGGTGATCCCGAGAGAGATCAGGGAGTTGATTGTGTTCGTTCCAAAAGATGAACTTACCGCCGACTGAAGTCCTTCCTGCAACTGGGCCAGGACAGAAGTCCCGTAAAGCGGTTCCGGATTGCCAGACGAATCCTTCCCTTCCTGCGCGTTGATGGCCGTCATCGTCGTGTTGTAATCCGTCACGAATGTGTTGATCGCGGTCTCAATGCTTGAAGTATCGTTGTCGATGACCACCTGCACGGTTTCTGGAGTGGACGTGCCGCCAGCGCTGGAAGTGGAAGTGCCAGTCGAGAGCAATTGAAAGGTCACTCCTGGAATGGCGTTTGTGACCGTATTCGAGGCGCTGGTGATTCCTGGCACTCCGTCCACGGTAATTGTGGCGTCAGTTCCCGTTTGAATCGTCGCCAGCCCCAGGCCGGTATTCCTGTCGGGCGTCGTCGAGTCAGCTAGTGTGGTGGGGCTGGTCGGGTTGCTGGTCGCGTCTGCAATCGTAATCTGTCCTGCGGAGCCACTGGTTTGGCTCACCAGCGAGAGTCTTTGCGTACCGTCGGCGTTGGTCAGCACACTGGCGGTTACGCCCAGGTTCGCATTATTGATGGCAGCGGATAATCCCGAAAGCGTCGCTGCTGTGGAACCATCGCCCACGTTGACGGTTTGCCAATCTCCGCTACCTACCTTGAAGGTGATGCCACCGGTTAGGGTGTCCGTGGCGCTTACGGCGTCGGACGCGGCGCTGGAAGTCTGCGCGAGGTTCTGCACGGAGATGGTATGTGTGCCGGCCACGGCGGCCGCACTGGCCGAGGACAAGGTCAGCACATTGGTATCGGAACTGGACCCTGTCTTATAGGCCATCGTGCCGCTAAAATCGGTCAGATTTTGCAGATCGGTAGAGAGCGTGGATATCTGCGTGCCCAGACTGGTGAGGGTTGTGTCCTTGCTCGTGAGCGCCGTCAATTGGGTCTTCCACGGCGTCTCTACGGCCTGCAGATTTGTCACAATCTGGGCCACGGTGGTGGTTACGTCGAAACCCTGGCCACTGGTTGCGGAACCGAAATTCAACCCGACTGCGCCCACGCGATTTCTCCTGCAGCATCGAAGATCAGATCAATGACCAAAGCGCAATGGGAAGAA
>Ga0210386_10004612_pt1 | contig 11356 bp, 11 predicted proteins | sample IncBWH32OmetaG_FD_160091 | JGI IMG/M metagenome (GOLD analysis project Ga0210386, IMG submission 160091) | Forest soil microbial communities from Barre Woods Harvard Forest LTER site, Petersham, Massachusetts, United States - Inc-BW-H-32-O ... | reverse complement strand
CATGCTTGGGTACGCCAACGCTCTTCGCCGGTTGCGCGATAAGCTTCGAGGCAGGCGCAGACTGTGGCATTCGCTTCCAGGGGCTGCTGATCGAAACGGGCTCTTCCGCCGGTTTTGCTGTAGAACCCCTGTGAGCCTATCGGGACGAAATGTCCGTTGATCGTGCAGCGTTGTTGCTTCTCGAGCCAGGTCAGCGACTCCAGACCTGCGGCGAGCCATTCTTTGTTGGAGGCACGCGAGCCTGCCAGCAATAACGCCTGGGGCAAACGTGCGTTGGAATAGGCCAATCCCTCTTCAAACCAATTCCAATCTGGTGTACGAGTGATTTGATAGATCTTCAGCAACTTGGCGGCAAGAAGATCGCGGTGCCTTTGCGCGGACCTGTCTCCGGGGAATCGGTCCAGATATTCCTGGATTCCGAATAGAGAAAACGCCCATGACCGGGGACTGGTGAAACTCAGAACAGCAGGGACAGCGAGTTCAAAGAGACGCCCCGCCAGTCCTCTCAGGTTTTCATTACCACTCTGATGAATTGCGGTTCCCAAAGACCACAAGGCTCGGCCATGACTGTCTTCGGATCCCTGCGCCTCCTGCCACTCTCGGCTATAGCTCAAGAAGTTGCGGAATCTTCCGTTGGCGGCGTTGAAGGCAAGCCATAGAAATGCCAGGTATCGGGAAGCAAGGGTTTTGGGCGATTCTGCATTCATTGCCCCTGGCTCGGCAAGAATCGAGACGATCAGGGCTCGGGCATTGTCGTCGGTGGCGTAGCCTTCGTGGTAATTGGGAACGGCGAATATGGCATGTTGCAACATGCCGGTGTCGTCAGTCATACGGCTGAGGTGATTCAGCCTCACCTGAGGCAGTTGGGCAATGCGATTGCCCGGACGCGAGCCGGCGAGGCGAGAGTTCCACATACGGTCGGCGCGCGCTTTCTGGAAGCTGCGCATGTAATCCTGCGCCACGCATTTCCATACCATGTTGCGTGAGTACACATATGCGCGCTTGCGCATGGCGTGCCGTTCAGCCTCGTTTTCCAGAAGATGAATAGTCTGTTCTGCGATTGCGTTCTCGTCATTGAACGGCACGATTATTCCTCGGCGCTGATCGAGCAGCTCGAGCGCGTGCCAGTAAGGGGTAGAGATAACCGCTTTGCCGGCGCCTAACGCGTAGGCCAGCGTTCCAGAAACGACCTGCGCCTCGTTCTTATAAGGTGTGATGTAAATATCGGCGCAGCCGATGAACTCCATCATCTCCTCAGGACTGACAAACCGGTTATGAAATATGACATTCTTTTCAACCCCAAGATCCTTGGCAAGCAGCTGCAGCGATTCCCGGTACCGATCTCCCTCGCGCTTCCGGATGTGAGGATGAGTCGCACCTGCGACAATGTACATAACGTTGCTGTTGTGAGACAAAATGCGCGGCATGGCCTGAATGACTGTCTCGACTCCCTTGTTTGGTGAGAGCAGTCCGAAGGTCAGCAATACAGACTTGCCTCCCACGGCGAATCGATCCTTGTAAAAGTTGGGGTCGACGAACGCCAGGTTGGGGACGCCGTGCGGAATGACGTCAATCTTGTTCGCCGGCACCTGGAAGATCTCCTGGAGAAAGTCGGAGGAGTGCTGGCTCATTACGATGAGACGATCGGAAAGCTCGGCGAGTTCCACCATGACCCGATGCTGGTCCGGATTCGGGTCACGCAGCACGGTGTGAAGAGTGGTCACTACCGGCATGCGGAGACGCTGCAACAGCTCCAGAATGTGACTACCGGCTTTTCCGCCGAAGATACCGTACTCGTGCTGCACGCACACAAGGTCGACATTGGTGAAGTTGAGGAACTCGGCAGCGCGATGATAGGAGGAAAGCTCCTCTTCGGTTAACTCGAATCGAACGCGCTCGGGATAACCGTATTCAGAATCAGGATCATTCACCGGCAAAGCGAACAAACGTTCCGTCCCGTATTCGCCGGAAACAGCGTCACACAGGTCGGTTGTGAAAGTCGCAATCCCGCATTGCCGGGGAAGATAATTCCCAATGATTGCAATTCGGCTTGGAAGCGATAGGCTAACGGTCGGCTCGATCACCTGAGCAGACCCGATAACGCGCGATACTGAGCTTCCAATTCTCAAGGGCTTTCTGAATGGCAGTGTCTTAGGCAACGACATTTGGTTCCAATCTGCACACCGCACGGCATTAAGTGCCACATCGAGCCGCACAAGTGCGAGTGCCTCGCGCCCACCCAACCGCGTGTGTGTATTGCGGATTTATTGGCTGCGCCGAGCGGGGTTGCTCAAACTTAACTTTTGTCCTGGCTCGCGCCGAACTTATTGAGAAGGGCTAGTGGTAAATCCGCTGAGCAGTTCACAATCCTCTGACTGTTAGCGGAGAAATATGCTAAGTAACTCTCTCACCTTGATATTGTGTGGGTCTGAGCAATAGTGACCACTGCGGAGGTGCCAGGCGCCGGCATTCACTGCTTATCCATGCCACAAGTGCGGAGACCCCGTGATTTCGGGCTCATTCGGAACACGCGAGAGCGAAATCACGAGAGAAAGCGTTTTAACGAAAATTGGGACAGTTTGCCTGTCGTGCGGCAACAGGCAATCGGAAATAAGCGGCAATCATGCGACGCGTAGCTTTGCGCCGGTTGAATGGGCTGTTGGGTCGAGCGGCAAGACGATCCTTGATTAGGCCCTCAGTCGTACAACCTTGCTAAGTGAGCGATTCTGCTCAGACTGACAAGGGCCCCTGCCGGTAGTCTAACGTCGTGGCTCACAAATCGAGCCGCTTTGCATTTCGCAGGCAAAGTACGCCTGGTGTCGTTCGTCTCGGTCAGATCACCTCAAAGCAACCGCTCTCAATCACATCGATGGCTCTTAAGCAGGAAATCGGAATGCGCCTCCTGCTTCATACGAATGCAGAAGGAGGCTTCCATGGCAACCCTAATACAAACTGGCACGATCATGGTTCGGCAATCGGAGAGCTTGCGTTCGCTCGGAATAGAGAGCGAACCTTACTGCGAGAGTTGGCAATCACTTGGAGTCAGCGAGAGCTCTGGTCTGGATCGAAAGATCCGGGACTCGGGCTGGAAGTTGTTTTTCATGGCAGACGAACTGAAAACGGTAGTTCCCGCCTGGGGCGGGCAAAAGACACTGCTTCGAGGGGTCAAGCGGCTCTTAGCGCAGAATCACCTGCGACATTTCAACTGTCTGGAATTGACTCACATAGGGAGAAAGCGATTTTTGGGTATTCCCTATGTTTCAATCGCTGCCCATTCCCGACACATACAACAAGGCTCACACATTCATCCGATGTCACAGCGCGCGCTTGATGTGTGACGGCATCGTGCACCCGGAGAATGACTGGCAATTCGCAACAAGGAGAACTCGATGAACTGGGACCAAGTGGAAAGCCGCTGGAAAGATTTGATGAGTTCGGCTAAAGACAATTGGGGCAAACTCACCGACGCCGATCTTGACACCATATGCGGCAAGCGGGAGCAACTCATCAGCAAGATACAGACCGTATATGGAATCAGCAAAAGAGAAGCCGATAAGCAGGTGTGGGATTGGGGAAAGACCGTAGAGCGAGGGCAAAAGAAAATTGCTTAGATCGGCGGCCCGGACGCAGGCCGTTTATGAGCTAGAGGACGCGCGATGCAAATCAAAGATCTGACTCCGGAGCAGAGATTGTCAGTGCCATGCCCCGTTTGCGGAGCGGCTCCGAAGGAGCGTTGCTGCGAACTTCGGAGCGGGGCCTTTCGCCTCGAAGAGCACCTGGCGCGCCTCCTGTCCGCCGCCGGACAAGAAAAGCTCTCATTTCAGCCGCCCACGACAACATCACCGAGAAAAACTAGTTAAGACGACAAAGGGAGAGAAAAACATGTCTACGAAAGACGAAAGTTCGGAATCAGCCGTAACCGCCGTTCCCGCACCCGCGCCTGCAAGGCAATATGTCTCTCGCTGGCGGACGGCAGAAGAGCGTGCCGCAGGCATAAGAGCTAAGAAGCAAAGAAGACGCGCTGCGCATAGAATCGCTTTGCGAAGATCTCCCGCCAACGGCTAGAGACGTTGAACAAATCGCCTCTTACATTCCGCTATAGGGCAATTTCGCCGGGAGTTTCCGGCGGCGGAGCGCATGCGTATATAGCTCCGAATCGACGGCAGCTTGCTTAGGAGTTGCAGAACAACAACATTCGATGTTTTGTGCGGCCTCCGCCCGGCGACCTCGACTCTTGGCTAAATGCTTCGAGTAATACCGCCTGGAGGCCTGCTGGTTGGCTGACGGCCGAAGCGGCGAATCCTTAATGCTTACTCGACACCGCGTTCTGATTTTCCGCAGCGATTCCGTAGCGCTCCATCTTTCGATACAGGGTCATTCTCGACCAACTTAAGAGGTCGGCGGCTTTGCTCTTGTTCCAGCCGCTTTCGGAGAGCGCTCGCACGATGCGGTTCACCTCGCCTGGCTCGGCAACGTTCTCGCCCTCGACCACCGCACAGAAGAAGCCCGGCATCTCCACCCACTCGGCGCCCGAATCCAGCGTAATGAACGAGGCCTCGACCAGATTCCTGAGCTCGCGTACATTACCGGGCCAGGAGTAGTTGATGATGGCGTGCTCCGAACGAGGCGTGAATCCCAGCGTGACGCGACCGAAACTGCGATTGAATTCCTCCCGGAAGTGATGCGCCAGCGGCAAAAGATCTTCGCGACGTTCCCGCAGCGGCGGCAGATGAATCCGAGCGACATTCAACCGGAAGAACAGGTCGCGGCGGAATTGCCCGTCCTGCGACAGTGCTTCCAGATTGCGATTCGTAGCCGCTACAACGCGAAAGTCCACATGCTGCGTCTTACCGCCGCCCAAGCGGCGCACCTCACGCGTCTCGATGACCCGCAGAACTTTGGCCTGCGCGTAAGGACTCATATCGCCGATCTCATCCAGGAAGGCGGTACCGCCGTCGGCCGCTTTCAGCTCACCGTCATGGGAAGTTTCGGCGCCGGTATAGGCTCCGCGCTCGACGCCAAACAGTTCGCTCTCCAGCAGCGTGTCGGGAATAGCAGCGCAGTTAATGCAGACCAGCGCCTTGTCGGCCCGCGGACTATTGCGATGAATCAGCTTTGCCACCAGGTCTTTTCCGGTGCCAGTCTCTCCCGTCACCAGCACGTTGCTGGAGGTCAGGGCCACGCGATGGATATAGTCGCGGGCGCCGCGGATGAATTCGCTTTCGCCGACCAGCAGATCGCAACTGGCAATGGATGTTTGTGCCTGAGCCTGGGAGATCGAGAGCAGGACGCGAGGCAATTCGGTCCGAGAATTCACGCCGCGAACATAGTCGTTGATGCCGTGACGCAGAGCGGCAATCGCGAGCTCTTCTGAGCCGTTCCAGGCCACCAGCACAATCGGGACTTTCACCCCGTAACTGCACTTGCGGGCGCGTTCCACGTCGCGAAGAGATAGCTGGCGATCGCATCCAATGCAAACCAGGTCGGGAATTCCGACCTCGCTTACCTGCACGTCTTCCAATTCGCGAAAGAGCAGCAGCAGCCGCCCGCGAATATCAATCGCTTCGGAAATGACCCGCACCACGGGTTTGCGCATATCGACGCTTGCTCGACTTGCCCCGACGGGTTTCCAGGACCGCGAATCGGGACACCGACAACTACGACAGACGACGCTTCCGCGACCGAGTACAATCGTCTGTCGGAACGCCGTTCTGGCTAATAGTTACAGCTCGAGTTTTTCGATGCGGGTGGCTGAACCGGAACCAGCGGAGAAAATGCTGGTCCAACTGCGCTTAACAAAGAGAGGTGGGCAATTCTGCTCAAGACTAAGCGATCAATCCAAAACAGAAATACAACATTCAGACGACGGTGCAAAGATAACTACAATCGCTGCCAAAGACTATTTCAGACATCTATAACAGCATAACGAAGTGGCTCAGCTTATCCTGCATTTCATTTGCCGGCCGAAGAACGAACTGGCAAGATTCTAGGCTCTGAATCATGGGTAAACAATGGCCTATAAGTACAAGCCTTCTACGGCTAAGGTAATCAGCTACCTCGAAGAGTAACCTCAGTTGCCCGAGACACCACTTATATGACAGGCGTTTTCTCCGGACTCGCGCACAGCTTCCAAGTCAATGAGATCACGCATGGATAGCCCGCAGGCACGGGCATCACGGGAGTAACATCGCGTGTGGGTGTCCTTGACACCGAGAGAGCCGTTCTCTAGCGTACTTACCTGAGAAGACTTTCCAACCGCTAGTGCTGACTCGCATCAAACTCGTCTTGCTGACGGCACTGGTCGCACTGTGCTCGTTCGCATCCGCCGAGAAAATCAAGGACATTAAGCCTCAGGGCTTCGTCACCGATCTGGCTCACGTCATCGATCCGGCGACCAAGACTCAGTTGGAAACAATCTGTGCCGAGGTCCAGCAGAAAACGGGAGCCCAAATTGCGGTCGTAACGGTGAATTCCCTGGACGGCGAGAGCAAAGAAGACTACGCCGCCGATCTTTATAAGCAGTTGGGTGTCGGACCTAAGAAGGACAATCGTGGCGTCCTTGTGTTGTTGGCTCCTTCGGAGCGCCAATATCGAGTCGAGGTTGGATACGGCCTGGAACCCGTAATCAACGACGCTCGCGCCGGCGACATCGGCCGTGCCATGCTGCCCGACCTGCGGCAGCAGGATTACAGTGGCGCCGTCCTGCTCGCGGTACAACAGGTCGCCCAACTAATCGCAGCGGACAAAGGGGTTCAGCTGAATGGTGTGCCGGCCGGTGCCCGGCCGCCTACCGCTGCGTCGTCTCCGTTACCATCATGGTTGCCCTGGCTCGTCATCGTCGTTATCTTCTTGGTCATCCGCGGGATCATCAGCGCAGTAAGGCGTGGCGGGGGTGGACCGCGATCGGGAGGCGGCGGCGGATCGGCTTTGCCGTGGTTCCTTCTCGGCAGTGCTATGGGCGGGCGCGGCGGTAGTTGGGGCGGCGGTTTCGGCGGAAGCTCCGGAGGATTTTCCGGTGGCGGCGGCGGAGGAGGCTTTGGGGGCTTCGGCGGTTTTGGCGGCGGGATGAGCGGAGGCGGCGGCGCCGGCGGAAGCTGGTAAGTAACTCCGAGAGTTGGAGACCATGAAGAAACCCGAAGACAAACTGCAGGAACTTGTTGCCCGATTACAGCGGGCGTGCGGCGACAATCTCTTGTCGGTCGTGGTGTACGGTTCCGCGGCTCGCGAGGATTTTCACGAGACGTTCTCCGACGTAAACTTGCTCATCTTGTTGCGACAGCTATCCCAGGAATCGTTTCCATCGCTTTCGAAGGTGGTCGGCTGGTGGAGTCGTGACGAGAAGCTTAGGCCGCCACTGGTTATGACCCTTGAAGAACTGCGCGAGTCCGCCGACGTATTCGCCATCGAACTCCTGGATATCAAACGGTCGCACAAGACCTTGTTTGGTGAAGATATTGTCGCCAGCATCGACGTTCCGATGAACCTGCATCGCGTGGAGGTAGAACATGAGCTGCGCACCACGCTCCTGCGGCTTCGTCACCACTTCCTGCTGGCGTCGGATAATAATGACGAGCTCCGGGCGGTGCTGGCGAAGTCCGTTACCAGCGTCGTGACTCTGTTCCGTCATGCTTTGATCGCGGTTGGGAAGGATCCTTCGTACGATAAGGCCCAGGCGCTACAACAAGCCGCGGAGGCATTTCAGTTTGAAGCGGCGCCACTGCGGAAGGTTCTGGAGTTACGCAATCACGAGCGCCAGCCGGAAAACTTGAGTGAGTTGTACCATGCCTACATGGCCGCGATCCACAAAGTCGCGCACGAACTGGAACACCGGGCCCCTAAACGCCATCTGCAAAGAACGTCATAGCGAAAGTCGCGCCTGGTTTCATTCCGGCGGCTTCGGTGGAGAAAGCTTGATATGAAAAAAGGACTGATTGCACTCGTCATCATCGTATTGCTTCTCTTCTGGGTGGGCGGCACGTTCGTCGGCCACCGCAACGAGATGGTTCGCAAGCGTGAAGCAGTCAACGCGGCCTGGGCGCAAGTGGATGTGGTCCTGCAACGAAGATCCGACCTGATCCCGAACCTGGTGGAGACGGTGAAGGGTTTCGCGGCCCACGAGGAAAAAGTGTTTGGCGATATCGCCGCGGCGCGAGCTGCAATGGCGGGCGCTAAGACGCCAGCGGACAAAATCGCCGCCAACGGTCAACTCGATTCTGCCTTGAGCCGCCTACTGGTTGTGGTGGAGAACTATCCGCAGCTGAAATCAAACGAGAACTTCTTGCGCCTGCAAGACGAACTGGCAGGCACGGAAAACCGGATCGCGATCGAACGTCGCCGATATAACGAGACCGTGCAGGACTACAACACCTACATATCGTTATTTCCGAACAACATCGTGGCCAGCATGTCGGGCTTCACCCGCAACGATGCCTATTTCAAGACCGACGAAGGAGCTCGCCAAGCTCCAAAGGTGAATTTCGGAACTCCGGCACAGCAGCCTGCCCCGGCCCCGGCACAGTAAAGATTCCGGTGCTCGCCAGGATGATTCGCTGATGAATTCGCCGGCGGGCGGGACCGAAATTGGAGCATCAATGGCTCGGTGACACGGGCGACGACCAGTGAGCATCGCGGAATTGCCAGCGCCCGTCCCGATACTCCGCCAGCGCCGTAAAGTATCCTGCTTCATCAACACGGTGACCGGCTGTATCCACCTGGGCTTCGCTCCAAGAGGCTGCTACGACGGCAAGACCGGCGGTAAGTGGATCAACGCGCAAATCATCGCCCCACTTCAATTCAATGTGACGGATGGTCTGCGCGAATTTCCGAGTGCCTTCCTGTGCGGCAGTACCATTGGGGAATGCCATCTGCCCGTTGACAGCCATGAAGAAGACGGGACGTGGGTCGAAATACTGAATCCATGCCGAGGGACCGTCCTGGCTGACGTTATGTGCAACGCTTTGCATAAACTCACGCACAGCTCGATCCACGGCGGCAGCATGATCTGGGGTCAGCCGCTGCGATTCGCTGGCACCAGCATCACAAGGGAGACTGTTGGCGAGGATTAGAGCTGCAAGCAGAAGAGGAAGCGGCAACTTCCAGGCAACGAGGAGAGCAGACATAGGGCGAGTTGTGCGTTGCATATTTACTCCCGACTGGGGGAACTGCTAACGCCCGGATTCTACAGCCTCGCTCATCGTTCGCACCCGGATTATGCGGGGCATTGCAGTGATAGGAGCGCGACTCTTTCAATGGCTCGCTGCGTTTCGTTGACGAACCTTTCACAAATCAATGACAACTCTCTGGGGACAGGAGCGCAAGCTACCTCGCTGTAAATGATCGCCTGTACAAGGAGGTTCCGATGTCGAATGGCCAGTCCGTCCGCAGAAGCCTTCCCCGTTATCTCCCACGCCTGATTGTGTTGCTTGCGCTAACCGGCGCCAGCTTACGTGCTCAGACTTTCCAGGTCATCTATAGCTTCGCAGGAGGTTCGAGTGCGCAGCATCCTATCGCGGGGGTGACGCCCGATCGACATGGCAATCTATATGGCACAACTGCATGGGGCGGTGGCTCTTCTAACGGCAGTGGTACCGCCTACGAGCTCCAACGCACCGGCTCCGGCTTTATTTATCACCAACTCCACTCGTTCGGGAACGGTCTGGACGGTTCGTTCCCATGGGCGGGCGTCACGATTGGCCCGGATGGCAGCCTGTTCGGCACGACCTATGACGGAGGGACTGGGCAAAATGGCATCGTCTACCAGCTTCGTCCACCCATCACATTTTGTGGTTCTGCGTCGTGTCGCTGGAGCGAGACAATCCTCTACAACTTCACGCGAGGAAGTGACGGCGGCGACCCTCAAGGCGCAGTTGTGTTCGACCAGGCTGGAAATCTGTACGGCACAAATGTCAACGGTGGGGCTGGTGACGTTGGCGTCGCCTACGAAATGAGGCGGAACGGACAGGGCTGGAGCTACCAGGTCATTTACCCGTTCACCAACGGACAAGACGGCGGCAACCCAACTGCATTGGTTTTCGACGGCTCAGGGAATCTCTATGGTCCAGCAGCGGCCGGCGGGCAACCCGGATGCACTGGCTTCGGCTGTGGAACCATATTCAAACTCTCGCCTTCACAATCAGGATGGATTGAACAGACGCTCTACAGCTTTCACGACGGCTCTGACGGATCTGATCCGCAGGGCGGTGTAATCCTCGACAACGCTGGCAATGTCTATGGATCAACCTGCTGCGGGGACGGGACTGGCGGCACCATCTTTGAAATCGGCCCTTCGGGAGGAGTCTGGAATTTCAGCCTGATGTATCGTTACGGCGGAGCGGGCCTCGGACCGTGGGGAAATCTTGTCAGAGATTCTGCCGGCAATCTATATGGCGCCAGCGTTATGAATGGCCTCTACAACAACGGTGTGGTTTTCAAACTGACACCCGCCGATGGAGGCTGGATTTATACCAGCCTTCACGATTTCACAGGAGGCAGTGACGGGGAATGGCCGGAAGGCGGACTCACGATCGACAGTGCTGGAAATATATACGGCACGACTTACCAGGGCGGTTTGCAGAATTGCGGTGAGGGTTGCGGGGTTGTTTATGAGATAACACCGTGAATAAGGTCCGAGCCGATCGGTCGGCAGAAGTAGGTCGTCCAATACGTGCCGTTGTGCCGGCGAGCTTTCCCAGAGTAATTTAAATCTCGCCGCTTCCCACCAAGAGGCGCTAACTCCGGAAGAAAGTCCTAGAAGGCTTTTGCGAGCCAGCCAGCCAGGCGAGTGACAGCAATTAGGATGAGGGCGACCAACAGCACCTTCAGCATCACATCCAACGCCCGGTTCCGGGAGGCGTCCCTCTGTCGGAGTCTCGATTCTGCTTCGGCCGCCAGGCGATCGAACTCATCAAGATCCTTTTTCTTCCCGAACAGTGCGCTGCTGGGAGTGCGGTAGCTCTCGAGCGGGACCTCCGGTTTCGCTGATTCCTTTTTCATGCAGACTCCAGGTGTTTATTCCTCAACCTTCATGTTATGAAGCCCTGAAATGTTTGCGACCATCGCGGCCCCTGCTTGTCGTTGTCACAGAAATAACAACTCTTATGACCCGCTTGAACGATGCGGCCGCCACAGCACAGCCCTCCCCGTATACATCCAGCTACTCATTGGATCCCGCCGGAGCGTTTACCCGGGACGATGCTATCAGCAGTGTCAAGTGTATTTCGAGAACGCCCAGCAGAAGCCTCCGCGAAGCCACGTTCGTCAGGGCACCTAGCCTAAAATTTGGGGACGCAGCGCTGGTCGAAGATTGATTTTGTGGGGAGGATAACAGGAAGCCCGCGGTTTTATTGGCTGCCCCCCA
>Ga0210386_10004610_pt1 | contig 11357 bp, 9 predicted proteins | sample IncBWH32OmetaG_FD_160091 | JGI IMG/M metagenome (GOLD analysis project Ga0210386, IMG submission 160091) | Forest soil microbial communities from Barre Woods Harvard Forest LTER site, Petersham, Massachusetts, United States - Inc-BW-H-32-O ... | reverse complement strand
TTCCCGACCGCACCAGCCGCCGAATCCGTTCAGCCGATTTGCCGCCTCTGTCGAGACAACTACGACACCTTCGACTTCGCCCGCAGCTACGGCGTTTACAAGGACGCGCTGCATCACGCCATCCTCTTGCTGAAATACGAGGGAGTCACTCGCTTGGGGGCTTGGTTTGCCGCACGGCTGGCTGAGCTGGTTGCGCGCGAGCCTGAGGCGTTCCGGGCGGAGGTGGTTGTGCCCGTTCCGTTACACCCTGACCGCCAGCGCGAGCGTCGGTACAATCAAGGCGAGCTGATTGCGCGTCCGCTGGCCCGGCGCCCGCATCTAAACGAAGGAGCGTACCTGCTGATGCGTACCAAGCCTCGCCCGGCTGGTGCTCTCTCGCAAAGAGCACTGGGACCCGGTACGTGCCGCCTACGCTACTCGCAAGGGCCTGCGGGTTGACAAGCTTCGCGTTCTACTGGTAGATGATGTAATGAGGCCTGGCGCGGCATCCGATTCGTGTGCCCGCGCCCCGAAGAGCGTAGTTCTGAGCGGTTCCCAGATGGTCGCCCTGGGCACACCAGGCACCAGGGGAAGCAAAGACAAGCCAGACAAACCAACAGGGTGCAGCAAGCATCCTTAGTAGCACATAAGGGAACTGATCAAGCGACGCAAAAGGCGGCGCACATGGATAAGCGACCCAAGCTTGGCTTACGGCCCCGACCCAACATCGGGCTGAGCGGAGTTGCGCAGGATCCAGTTGTGGCAAAGCAGGCGTCAAACCCGCCCGCCAGCCGCCCTTCCGTCATGCAGGCGCCTGTCCTGGTTTTGAACGCAACGTTTGAGCCTATCAACGTGACTGCAGTGCGGCGCGCGCTGGTGCTACTGCTTAAGGGCGTGGCGCAGGCTGAAGAAACCAACCACACCGAAGTGCACTCGACGCAAAAGGCCATTCAGGTACCGTCGGTGATTCGACTACTCAGCTACCGGCATATTCCGCAGCAGAGCCGCGCGCTCTCACGCAAAAACATTCTGCTGCGCGATCGCAATACGTGCCAGTTTTGCGCTTGCGCGTTTCCCGCGTCGGAATTGACGCTCGATCACGTTCTGCCGCGTTCGCGTGGCGGCCGTTCGACATGGGAAAACCTGGTAGCGTGCTGCTATGCTTGCAACAATCGGAAAGGTGACCGCACACCCGAAGAAGCGGGAATAAAATTGCAGCGACGTCCGCGGCCCTTCACGCTGCATACATCACGACAACTGATGCGGCTCATCGGACATCGTGATGAAAAGTGGCGTAAGTATTTGTTTTACTGATGCTTGTCCGAATTCTTCGAATTTGCAATTTAGGGCAACCTTTTCCCACCGTTCACGTCTAATATTTTAATTACTTCTAGGACACACCCCGGGAAGTGGTACTGGTTCAACCCAGGCCGCTTCCCTTCCTTTTTGTTTGGGCAGAATTTTCCGGTTACTGCCGGAAAATAATTTTCAGTCCTCTACGCCAAATCTCGGAAAGCCCAATGCGCGTGACCTGAATTTCGGGCGACAAATATTTCAAAGGAGTGTAGGCCGCGGAATGGAAGCGCAGCCCGGGGGCCACAAGCCACCAGCGGAGGCTTTGGGTCTATTCAAATGCCGATCCAAGCGGTGGACTATTGGCTGCTCGTCCGCCGCCATCAGCGCGAAGAAGTTTTTCAGGAGTCACCCGTGGTTGCAATACCGGTCCGTCCGCAATTATTCCAAAGTCAGGCCCGTTACATTTATGGATGGATACTGTTGATTCCATTCCGCGGGAATATGTTCGAGCGTAATTTGAAAAGGGCGCCGCTGGCCTGCCGCCAGAGGCTCTCCATTAGGCGGGATGAGGACTTCGGTTTCGCGCAAGACTACTTGATTCAGATCATCGCGGAATTCCACGGCTACTTCCATCGCGCGGATGGTTTGCACGCCATCGTTCGAAATCGTTCCTGCTACGTAGGTGAATTCCTGCTTCAGAAAATTCGTGGCGCGCGCCATTTGGATGTCGGTGAAATGGATCCTCACGGCGTACGTTTGCTCCGCGGAACCAAACGGCAATTTCACGGCGGTCGCTTGTGTGTTGGACCGCATGGTTCTCGTCAGCAGAACAAACCCGCCGAAGAGAATTCCAACGATCACGATTCCGAGTAGAAACGCAACCGGGAATCGCCGCCGTTCTGCGTTGTAGGAGCTCTCGCCTGGTTCCATGGACTAACCCGGGTTTGTCAACGCCCGAACGCAAGTCGCATGATCAGCGGTTCTGGGAGGCCGCCGACGCCCATGCGCTTCTGCACTGATTCAATGTCGTACGGCACGCGCCAAAATTCAACGGACTTGTTCGGCAAATCCGCGATCACAAACGCGGCGCGTGTGTCACCATCGCGCGGCTGGCCCACCGATCCGGGATTCAGCAGATAGGTGGTGTCTTCCTCGATCGTCAGTTTCGAAAAATGATTATCTTGGGGCTTGAAATGCAGTGCGCCGACTTGATCGTTGTGAAGTGTGAAACCGCCCTGCAAATGTGTATGACCGAAGAAAGTGATCTGCGCAGGAGCGTCCAGCAGGCTATCGAGCGCCTGAGCTGGCGCAAAGACGTACTCGTCTTCGTCTTTATACGCGCCATGGACCATCACAAATCCGTCGACGGTCAGCGGTCCAATCGGCAATTTTTCCAGCCACTCGCGATTTTCTGGGCGCAATTGATCGCGAGTCCACAGAGCTACCGCGCGCGCTACGGGATTAAAATCGTCGGCGTTCGCCAGGCCCGATCCGGCCTTATCGTGATTGCCGCGAATGGTGACCGCACCGAGCTCCCGTACGCGATCGACTACTTCGTTGGGATCGGGACCGTAGCCCACCACGTCGCCGAGGCACACGACTTTTTCCCAGTGGCCCTTGGCCGCGTCCAGCGCCGCATTCAGCGCCGTCATGTTCGCGTGGATGTCGCTCAGGATTAAATAGCGCATTCAGCTGCCCCCGCAGGCAGGATGCGAATTATAGACGAACATAGCACGGGTTGCACGAAATCGCGCGTCAGGCTGTGGAGATCCCCCGGGCGCGCGGATTAGCGGATCAACATGCAGTCACCGTAACTGTAGAACCTGTATTTCGCGGCGACAGCATGTTGATAGGCGTGCAAAATATTTTCGCGCCCTGCCAGAGTTGCTACCAGCGCCAGCAAGCTCGATTGCGGCAAGTGGAAATTCGTGAGCAATTGATTCACGACGCGGATTGGTTTGCCGGGATAAAGAAAAATGTCCGCCTCGGCGCGGCCAGGCTGCATCGTTGTACCCTGCGACGCCGCCTTTTCAGCGGCGTCTTCGAGTGTGCGCACTACTGTTGTGCCGATGGCCAGCACTGGCCGCCCTTCGCTTTGCGCACGTTTGATTGCCGCTACCGTGACTTGCGGAATTTCGTATGTTTCGGCATGGATCCTGTGATTTTCCAGGCGCTCGGTGCGGACCGGCTCGAACGTTCCTAGTCCCACATCCAAAGTTACTTCCGCGATTTCGATTCCGCGATCGCGCACCCGCTGTAGAATTTCAGGCGTGAAGTGCAGGCCTGCAGTCGGGGCCGCCACCGCGCTTCCCTGCTTTGCGTACACGGTCTGGTATCGCTCGCGATCGAGTGGTTCATCCGTGCGCTTGATGTAGGGAGGCAGCGGAATGTGCCCCAGTCGCCCTAGCGTTTCCTGAAAGCCATTCTTCGAGTGAAATCGGAGCACCCGCAAGCCATATTCGCCGCGGGCTTCCACCAGCGCATCGAGTTCGCCTTCGCCAAAAACGATTCGCTCGCCCACCTGGATTTTTCTTCCGGGACGGACCAGCGTCTCCCACGCATCGGCTTCCAACTGACGCACCAACAGCACTTCAATGGGCGCCCGCAAATGTTCGTGACGCGACGGGCTGTGTGCTCCCGGCGGCTCGGCGTGAATTCCCGCACGCTTGCCGAATAGACGCGCGGGCAACACACGCGCGTTGTTGATGACGATCAGTTCTTCGCCGCGCAACAGATCGGGAAATTCGCGGAAATGGCGATCCTGCCAGTCGCCTGACGCGCGATCGAGCAACAGCATGCGCGACGCATCGCGCTTCTCGAGAGGACGCTGCGCAATGCGCTCGGGCGGCAAATCAAAATGGAGTTCGCTGAGATTCATTCGCGTGTCGTGGCTGGCACAACTTGTGCGATTGTGTTAAGTACGGCGAGGCGACCGCTGCCGCGCTCCTGGAATTTTCTTGCCGGACGGGCCGCATGCACGCCGCGATCAATTGCAGCGCCATAGCCGTTTTATTCTATCAGCCAGGTGGGAATCGTGGCGGAAGCCTCCGTCGTCATCAGCTCGCGTGGGTCCGAACGGCTGCGTTCCGGCCATCCGTGGGTATACAGAAGCGACGTGCGCTCAGCGCAGGCTGAGCCCGGCGCCATCGTTCGGGTAACCGATGAGCGCGGCCGTTATCATGGACGCGCCTTCTACAGCGACAAATCGCAAATCGCGGTCCGACTTCTGACCCACCAAAACGTGGCCGTTGACCGAGAGTTCTTTGCTGAACGCCTCCGCCGCGCAGCAGCGTTCCGGCAAACCGTCGTCGAGAATAGCGAGGCTTATCGGCTCGTTTACGGCGAAGCCGACCAATTGCCTTCCATTATCGTAGACCGTTACGGCGATTACTTCGTGCTTCAAACCCTCAGCCAAGGCTCCGAAAAGCAAAAGGCTCTGCTCGTCGAACTCCTCCTTGAACTGTTTACGCCCAAGGGGATTCTGGAACGAAACGATCCCAAAGTTCGTTTGCTCGAAGGTCTCAAGCAGCGGGTCGGCGTATTGCACGGCGAAGTCCCGGGCGAAATTGTTGCCAAAGAAAACGGCATTACTTTCGTGTACGACCTCGCGCACGGTCAAAAAACCGGAGCCTTCCTGGACCAACGCGAAAATCACTGGACGGCGCGGCGCTATGCCTGCGGAGAAGTGCTCGATTGCTTCAGTTACCAAGGTGGCTTCGCGCTGACGGTCGCGGCGAATTGCCAACACGTCGAAGGCATCGATATGGGGACCGCCGCGGTCGAGGCCGCTCGCCGCAATCAGCAGCTGAACTCAATCGCCAACGTCACTTTCCGCGAAGGCAATACTTTCGACCTCCTCAAGGAATACGACGACGTCGGGCGACGATTCCAGATGGTCATTCTCGACCCCCCAGCCTTTGCCAAGAACCGCGATAGTTTGCCTGCCGCTCAACGCGGCTACAAAGAGATCAACCTGCGGGCGCTGAAGATCCTGGAACCGGGCGGGTATCTCATCACCTGTTCCTGCTCTTATCACGTCAGCGAGGCCCTTTTCCTGCAGCTAGTTGCGGAGGCGGCCACCGACGCTCGCCGAACGGTATCGGTAGTCGAGCGCCGTACACAAGCTCAAGATCACCCCATTCTACTGACGATGCCCGAGACGTACTACCTTAAGTGCATTATTATTAGAGTTTTGGAGTAGGCTCGGCGGACCATCCTTGTTCAGTTGCCCGCTCAAAAAATAGTTGACAATAGTAGACGCATATTTTATTATGCTCATACGCTAACCAGGCGACCACAAATTCCAGGAGGATTGCACTATGAATTCGATTACCCGCTGGGACCCTTTCCGAAACATCTCCTCGCTGCAAGAGCAGGTGAACCGCTTGTTTGAATCCAGCCTGCCCGATCGCGGCGGCAACTCCGCGCTAACCACTTGGGCGCCGGCCGTGGACATCTACGAGACCGAAAGCGAGCTCGTACTGAAGGCCGATTTGCCGGACATTAACGAAAAGGATCTGGACGTTCGCGTTGAGAACAATATGCTGAGCATCGGTGGCGAGCGGAAGTTCGAACAGCAAGTGAAAGAAGACAACTATCTGCGAATCGAGCGCACGTACGGCTCGTTCAGCCGCAGCTTCGGACTGCCGAACACGCTAAACACCGAAACCATCAAAGCTGAGTACAAGAACGGCGTATTGACCGTCGAACTGCCGAAGCGCGCCGAGTCAAAGCCGAAACAAGTGAAGATCAACGTTACCAACGGCAAGAACTAAGCAGAAAAATCAAAAAACGGGGCTGGCTGACTTTGTCCACCGGCCCCCTTTTTGTCTAGGCTGGAAAGTGAGAAAATCCCGACATGCTGCGCTTTGACAAATTAACCGTGAAGGCTCAAGAGGCCCTGCAGGCCGCTCAGGAAATGGGCGGGCGTTCAGGCCAACAGCAGATTGAACCGCTGCATTTGCTGTGGGCGCTGATCGCTCAGGGCGATGGCGTAGTCCCTCCGCTGCTGGAAAAGCTGGGCGTGTCTCCCACTCGTTTGGCCGGTGAAGTTGAAAAGCAGATCGAGCGCTTGCCAAAAGTTTCCGGAGTTTCCGAGCAGTATCTAAGCCCCGCTACGAATCAGGTTCTCGAGCGCGCCTTCGATGAAGCGCAGCGTCTCAAAGACGAATACGTCTCTACGGAACATATTTTGCTGGGCATCTCCTCCGCGGACAAAGATCCCGCCGGACAGATTCTGGTGCGCGCCGGGGCGACGCATGACGCGATTCTCCAGGCCATGACCTCGATTCGCGGCAGCCATCGCGTCACCTCGCAAAACCCTGAATCCACCTATCGAGCCCTCGATCAATACGCGCGCGACCTCACGGATCTGGCGCGCCGCGGCAAACTCGATCCGGTGATCGGACGCGATGAAGAAATCCGCCGCGTGATGCAGATTCTCGCGCGACGCACGAAGAACAATCCAGTACTGATCGGCGAACCGGGCGTAGGCAAGACTGCCATCGTCGAAGGCCTCGCCAGCCGCATCGTTGCAGGCGATGTACCGGAAGTGTTGAAGACGAAGCGCATTGTCGCGCTCGATCTCGCTGCTCTGGTGGCAGGCGCGAAATATCGCGGTGAATTCGAAGACCGCCTGAAGGCGCTGCTGAAGGAAGTCACCGAATCCGAAGGCCAAATTATTCTCTTCATTGACGAGCTACACACGCTGGTCGGCGCGGGCGCGGCGGAAGGCTCGATGGACGCGTCCAATATGCTGAAGCCCGCCCTTGCGCGTGGCGAGCTGCGTGCGATCGGCGCAACCACCTTAAACGAATACCGCAAATACATCGAGAAGGATCCCGCGCTGGAACGCCGCTTCCAGCCCGTCTATGTGGGCGAGCCCTCGGTCGAAGACACCATCGCGATTCTGCGCGGGCTGAAAGACCGTTACGAGGTGCATCACGGCGTGCGCATCAAGGATTCCGCGATCGTCGCAGCGGCGGTTCTTTCGCAACGTTACATCACCGATCGATTCCTCCCCGATAAGGCCATCGACCTGGTGGACGAGGCTGCAGCCGGACTGCGCATGGAGATCGATTCGCTGCCGACCGAGATTGACGACATCGAGCGCCGCATCATGCAACTGGAAATCGAGCGCCAGGCGCTGAAAAAGGAATCCGATGCGCATTCCAAAGAGCGCGTGAAACAAATCGAAAAAGAACTCAGCACGTTGCGCGAGCAATCCAACAGCCTGAAAGCCCGCTGGCAAACCGAGAAGGACGCCATCGGCCGCATCCGCAAGCAGAAGGAAGAAATCGACCGCCTGAAAACCGAAGAGCAGCGCTACGAGCGCGCCGGCGACCTTTCGCGCGTGGCGGAAATACGTTACGGAAAGATTGCAGCCGCCGAAAAGGAACTGAAAGCGGCCCAGGACAAGCTGGCCGAATTGCAAAAAGATCATCCGATGCTGAAAGAGGAAGTCGGCGAGGAAGAAATCGCCAAGATTGTCAGCAAATGGACGGGTATTCCCGCCGGCCGCCTGCTGGAAGGCGAAGTCCAGAAGCTCGTCCACATGGAAGAGCGCCTGCGTGAGCGCGTGATTGGCCAAGATCAGGCGTTGCAGGCCGTGGCCAATGCGATTCGCCGGAGCCGTTCGGGTCTGAGCGATCCAAATCGTCCCATTGGCTCGTTTCTGTTTCTGGGGCCCACGGGCGTCGGCAAGACCGAACTGGCGCGCGCGGTGGCGGAATTCCTGTTCGACGACGAACGCGCCATCGTGCGCCTGGACATGTCCGAATACATGGAAAAGCATTCCGTCGCGCGCATGATTGGCGCGCCTCCGGGCTACGTGGGTTACGAAGAGGGCGGGCAGTTGACGGAACAAATCCGCCGCCGTCCCTATTCGGTTGTGCTGCTCGATGAAATCGAGAAGGCGCATCCGGACGTCTTCCACGTGTTACTGCAAATTCTGGAGGATGGCCGCCTGACCGACGGAAAAGGCCGCACCGTCGATTTTCGCAACACGGTGATCATCATGACCTCGAATGTCGGCTCGACCGCAATTTTCGATCTCCTGGACAAGGATCCAAAGAAGGCGCGCGAACAGGCCATGGCCTCGTTGCGCGAGATTTTCCGTCCGGAGTTCTTGAACCGGATCGATGACATCGTTCTGTTCCGTCCGCTGGGCAAGGATCAGATCGAGCACATCATTGACCTCCAGATGCAGCACCTGCTGAAGAGGCTGGGCGAGAAGCAAGTGGAATTGCATCTCACTCCCGCGGCGAAGGCTCTGCTTTTCCGCGAGGGCTACGATCCGGCATATGGAGCAAGGCCGATGAAACGCGCCATTCAGCGGTTGTTACAAGACCCGCTCGCTTTGAAGATTCTCGATGGCGAAGTGAAACCGGGCGATCATCTGCGCGTGGATGTGGACGCCAAAACGGGCGAAATGAAGTTTGAAAAGGAAAAGGTAAAAGCCGGCGCCGCCTGATCGCCTGCAGGCTTTGCTCGGAAGGCTTTAAATTATGAAGACTCTCAAGACCACGTTTTTATTGACGGCTCTGACCCTGCTGCTGCTCTTCGTCGGCCAGATGCTGGGCGGCGCGCGCGGCCTAACCATGGCGCTGGTGTTCGCGATTATCATGAACGGCGGCGCGTATTTCTTTTCAGATAAGATCGCGCTGGCTTCAAGCGGCGCAGTGCCGATCAGCCGCGAGCAGGCGCCACGCCTCTATGCTGTGATGGAACGCCTGGCAGCCAAGGCCCATTTGCCGATGCCGAAGTTGTACTTGATCCCGCAGCCCGCGCCCAATGCCTTTGCCACCGGCCGCAATCCGAGCCACGCCTCGGTCGCCGTCACACAAGGGCTGCTGGAACTCATGAACGACGATGAACTGGAAGGCGTGATCGCTCACGAGCTTTCGCATGTGCGCAACTACGACATCCTTACTTCGTCGATCGCCGCGACGATTGCTGGCGCGATTACCTGGGTGGCGCGCATGGGATTCTGGTTTGGCGGTGGTGGCGACGATCGCAATCGCGGTAGCGGAATCGTGGGGATCCTGATGTTATTTCTCGCGCCACTCGCGGCGCTGTTGCTGCAACTGGGGATTTCGCGCCAGCGCGAATATCAAGCGGACGCCTCCGGCGTGAAGATGGTCGGCCATGCCAATGGTCTGATCAGCGCACTGGAAAAACTCGGCGCTTACAACAAGAGGATCCCTATGGACGTTGCGCCCACTACGTCCGCGCTGATGATCGTAGAACCACTCAGCGCTCGCGAAATGTTCTCGAGCCTGTTCAGCACGCATCCGCCGCTTGCTGATCGTATTGCCGTACTGCGCAACATGACCATCACACGCGAAGGTTAAGACGTCCTCGGAGTCCGCAATGCCAGTTGCAGGCCTAGTACTTCACCGTCGCGACGCTCACCTGTAGTGCCGAAGTGCATCCACCACGCAGAATTGTTACGGAGACGTAAAAATTGCGCGGCGAAATACACGATTACCCTCAGTTTTTCATCCGACGGAAAACCATTAAACTCCCTGTTATCCTAGCATTACGGAAGGGCAAGGCTACGCACCAGATTTGGTTCTGCGCGTGCTTTTACCCCCTGCGCAAGGGATTTCTCGGAGGAGAAAGAACATGAGTGACGAACGGCAAGACGTAGTGATCGCAGACGAAGCTACAGCACCCCGTTGGGTCGGCATCGTCGTGGTTGCTCTGGCGGTTGTCTCACTGGTGGCCTTAGGCGCCGGCTGGACCGCCTCGACTCGCTCGAAGCAGCTCGAACAGTCTCTGGCTGCACAAACGCAGCAATCGAAGCAGAACGACGACGTGATTAGCCAGCGTTTGGCGAAGGCCGAGGACACGAATGCGCAGCTACAGGGCGAGCTCAGCGTCGTAACCGACAAAATGAAATTGACCGAAGGCGAACTTGCGAGGGCGCGCTTTCAGGCCAAGAAGATCAAAGAAGATGACGCCAAGGAACTAGCCGAGATGCAGAACCAGACCAACGCTCAACTTGCGACCAAGGCTAGCGTTGATGACGTCAGCAAGCTTGGCACCGACGTCAACGGCGTAAAGACCGATTTGGACACTGAAAAGAACAACCTGCAAATGGCCCGAGGCGAATTTGGCACGTTGATCGCGCGGAACCATGACGAAGTGGAAGAGCTTCGCCGCCTCGGTGAGCGCGACTACTACGAGTTCACCATCGACAAGAAGAACTCGCGCGAGAAAGTCGGTAACCTCATGGTCGAACTCCACGCGACGAACCTCAAGAGGAGCCAGTATGGCGTCACGATCTTTGTTGACGACCAGCGCCACGACAAGAAGAACCTGACGGCCAACGAGCCGCTCTATTTCTTCCAGAGTGGTGCGCGTGCGCCTCTTGAGTTTGTCGTGAACCAGGTAGGCAAAGACAAAATCAGCGGATACCTGAGCGTGCCGAAGGCCAACGCAACTCACGCACAGGCTTCTACGTCTGGCGGTAACTAAAGTCCGTAACTGAACGAGCCGCATGCTGGCGGGGCGCGGCTCGCGATTCACCGCAGCGCCAAGAGGGGGCGTTCACCGAACGCCCCTTTTTTATTGTCCGGCAATCAATTCCAACCGGAGCGCGATTGGAGTAGGCCAGTCGCTTATCGGGTTAGGGAAGGGATCTGTACTTCAGGGGCTAAACCCCCGAAAAAACCTAGAGCGCGGCGGGGCGGAAGCCCCGCCCTTCCAATTCTCCGCGAACCCTTACTCCGCTTTTTTCAATGCGCGGTTCTTGCGGCTCAAAAATTTTTTTGCGAGAGCAGGCAGTTTATCGTGCGGCAGTTTTCCTTGTTCGTACAATTTCATCTTCGCCTTGGCCGTCTTGCGGCGCCGCCGCTGCCTCTTCTGCGCCACATATCTCTTGTCGTAAGACATCCAATTCCTCCCGTTTAGGTGCGTCTCTGATTGTAGCGGACTAGGAAAGGGATGCAAGGCTCGGCGCATGATTTTAGGCTCCACTTCGAGTAGCATGGATTCGCCATGACGGCCACCGCGATCTATGCCAGCCACATCCTCACACCACAAGAACAATTCACCGACTGCGTTATCGTAGTCGAAGC
>Ga0210386_10004609_pt1 | contig 11357 bp, 11 predicted proteins | sample IncBWH32OmetaG_FD_160091 | JGI IMG/M metagenome (GOLD analysis project Ga0210386, IMG submission 160091) | Forest soil microbial communities from Barre Woods Harvard Forest LTER site, Petersham, Massachusetts, United States - Inc-BW-H-32-O ... | reverse complement strand
CCGCGCGCTGCTTGAGCATGAGCGGGCCCAGCTACCAGCGTGACAGCCGGCATTAGCCGTGAAGGGAGATTTGGATGTCGATGACGTGGACCGGACGGCGGGTGGGCACTCGGCTGGCGGTAGCCGGCCTCACCCTGGGTGCCCTGGTCGCGGCGGCGCCCGCGGTGAGCGCGAGCACCCTCGCTCGCCAGACGGGCGCCAGCGGGCCGGTAGCAGGCACCGCCAACGGGGCCGTTAGCGGTCTAGCCAATGGTGCGGTCGATGAGTTTCTCGGCATCCCGTACGCCGCGCCGCCGGTTGGCGCGCTGCGCTGGCAGCCGCCGCAGCCGGCCGCCAGCTGGTCCGGTGTCCGCGACGCGACGAAGTTCGCGCCGCACTGCCCGCAGCTGGCCTCGCCCTTCGGCCAGGCCAGCACGTCGGAGGACTGCCTGTTCCTGAACGTCTTCACGCCCAGCCACCGGACGGCGGGTGCGGGCCACCCGGTCATGGTATGGATCCACGGTGGCGCGCTGGTGACCGGCGAAAGCGATGACTACGCCCCCGCAGGGCTGGTGGCAGACGGCGTAACCGTGGTCACCATCAATTACCGGCTCGGTGCGCTCGGCTTCCTGGCGCACCCGGCGCTGGCCGACGCCAACGGCCAGTCGGGTGACTACGGCCTGGAGGACCAGCAGGCCGCCCTGCGCTGGGTGCAGCGCAACATCGCTAGCTTCGGCGGCAACCCGCACAACGTCACCATCTTCGGTGAGTCCGCGGGCGGCCTGTCGACGCTGTCACAGGTGGCATCGCCGCAGGCCAGAGGACTCTTCGAGCGGGCCATCGCGGAGAGCGGGTCGTATAACCTCACACAGACGTCGCTCGCGAGCGCCGAGACAGCCGGTGAGGCCTTCGCGACCAAGGCGGGATGCGCCAGCCAGACCGCGGCCTGCCTGCGCAGCCTGCCCGTCTCGGCCATCCTGGCCAACGAGGACGCGGCCGGCTACACCCCGAACATCAACAGCGAGGTGCTGCCGGAGTCGCTGGGGACCGCTTTCGCCACCGGCAACTTCAACCACGTCCCGATCATCAACGGGACGAACCGCGATGAATGGCGGCTGTTCGTGGCGCTGAGCGAGCTGGAGGGCAACCCGGTCACGGCCGCGAACTACCAGAGCATGATCTCCTCCACGCTCGGGGTTCCCGCAGCGGCGGCGGCGGTCATCGCGGCCAAGTACCCGCTGACCGCGTTCCCCAGCCCATCCGTCGCCCTCGGCGCGGTCGGCACCGACGCCATCTTCGCGTGCCCCGCGCTGAGCATCGATCAGTCCCTCTCGCGCTTCGTGCCGACCTTCGCCTATGAGTTCAACGACGAGAACGCACCGGAACTCTTCCTTCCTCCGGTCAGCTTCCCCTACGGCGCGGCCCATGCGTCCGAGATCCAGTACGTGATGGACCTGCCCACGGCCGCCTTCCCGAAGGCGCTGTCGGCGCCGCAGCAGCAGCTAGCGACGACCATGAAGGGGTACTGGACGAACTTCGCCAAGAACGGGCTCCCCTCCTCGTTCGGCGCCCCGTTCTGGCCGCTGTTCAACGGGCTCACCCAGCAGATGCAGTCGCTGATACCACCCACCCCGCAGATCGAGACCAACTTCGCCAGCACGCACAACTGCTTGTTCTGGGCCGCCCTGGCAGCGGCCTGACCCGTGATGAGGGTCGCGTCCGGGAGCGCGGTACGCTCCCGGACGCGACCCTCGTCATTCGCGTTCCACCACGCGAAGCCCCCGTTGCGGCGTCCACGACTCGATGACCAGCAACGTCGCCTCCGGGTTGAGCCGGATAATGACGACCTCGGAAATATCGGCCACAAACAGATCTCCAGCATGCCCTTCGCCGATCGGTCCGGCGAGAACTGCCCGCCCGGCGATCTTCGCCTCACCCGGCCACTCGGCCTCTTTGCCATCCTGTGGGTGAAACGTCGGACCATGCAGGGCGAACCTCGGATCGCGCCTCAGATCCGCCCCCTTGCGCGCCCCCGGCATCGACCCGAACTTGAGCTCACCGTCGGTGAACTCGCACTCGATGCCCGAGATCCGCGGTGAGCCGTCGGCCCGCAACGTCGCGATCGTCTTGTGCCTGCCCGCGTCGAAGAGCCGCCGCACCCGCGCCGCGAACTCGGGCTCCGCCTGCTCCACGTCCTTCCACGCTGTCATAGCCGCAGTATGCGCGCGATCCCCTTCCGGGATACAGGCAACGCGCCCTAACTCGCTGCGTCTGGCCCGGTATCGCTGTCCGGCCGGGAGATAGCGGCCTGGACGCTATCGAAGAGAGCCTCAAGTTCCGCGTCATGACCCGGCTCGATCCGCTCACGCCAGAGCGCCTCATACCGGCCGGCCGCGCAGCCCTCCACCGTATGGCGCAAGACCGTCGCGCCTGCCGCGGATTCCACCTCGAACCAGTGCTCAACCCGCAGTTCACCTGGCCTGATCACCCGGAACGCGCGCAGCGCACCCGGGCGATCGAATTCTTCCCACAGCATCCGCCCGGCCTCGTACAGGCGATCCCCCACCAGCCGGGGGGCTGGCTCGAACTCCGTCGGCCAGATGCGGTCGAAGTCGGCGATGAGCCGAGCGATCCGCTCTGGCGGCGCCATGAGTATCCGCTCGTGACGGTTCATGATCTTCATCCGGTTACCTCGCCAGGGTCCCGTACGGTACCGTATGGTCACTACCATACGATAGCGTATGGTAGTGCGCAAGCCACATCCAGGTCCTCTTACTCCTGACGACTGGGCCAGGGCAGCGCTTGCCGCGATCGCCCGGGGTGGCATCGCGGCCGTCGCCGTGGAAAGCGTCGCCGCTGATCTTGGGGCCACCAAGGGCAGCTTCTACTGGCACTTCAAGAACCGGGATGCTCTGATCCAGGCGGCGCTAGATATGTGGGAGCAGAGCCGCACCGAATCGGTGATCGAAGAACTGGACCATGAGCCCGACCCAGCCGAACGCCTGAGGAAGCTCCTGGAGGCCGCCTTCGAGCGCGTCCCGGCCGACCGCGCCGAGATCGCCCTGCTCGCTGACCCCGGGCATCCGGCCGCGACAGCCGCGGTACGGCGGGTCGCACAGCGGCGGATCACCTACATCGCCGAACAGCTAGAGAAGCTGGGCTGGGACCACGGCGAAGCCCAGGACCGTGCTGTCGTCCTGTACTACACCTATGTCGGCTACCTGCAGATGGCCCACGTGGCACCAGAGGTGGTGGGCGACGATACCCGCCAGCGACACGTCCACCTGATACTCGGCACCCTCGTCGCCGGCCGCCTTCCGGCGGTACAGACCGGGCCTGGCTGAGCGTAGCGGGGCATCGACCACGCCGGCCCGCGATCCTCAGTCTCGCAATGGGGCGTTCGGGCCGTCGGGAGAATCCATCCGGTCGGCGACGACCTGCTGCACGGCTTCTGCCACCTCTGCCTCGGGCAGGCGCCTGAACCCGTCGCCGGTGACCGTGGTCACGACCGGGAAGATGCGCCGGGCCAGATCAAGCCCGCCTGTTGCCGAGTCGTCATCAGCCGCGTCATACAGCGCCTGCAGACAACACAGCACGGCGTCACTCGTCGGCATGTCGTCGGTGTAGAGCTTCTTCAGGGCCCCGTGGGCGAACACCGACCCCGATCCGATCGAGTAGAACCTGTGCTCCTCTGACGGGCCGCCCGTCGGATCGTAGCTGAAGATCCGCCCGCCACCACTGTCCAGGTCGTAGCCCGCCAAGAGCGGGACCAGCACCAGCCCCTGCATGGCGAGACCGAGATTACCGCGGATCATCGCCGCCAGCCGGTTCGCCTTACCGTCCAACGACAGCGACCGGCCCTCCATCTTCTCGTAATGCTCCAGCTCAACCTGGAAAAGCCTGGCGAACTCAAGACCCAGGGCCAGTACGCCGGCGATACCCACCGCGGAGAACTGGTCACAGCGGAACACCTTCTCCACATCTCGTTTGGAGATCATGCTCCCCGCAGTAGCGCGCCGGTCGCTGGCCAGCACCACGCCCTCATCGCACACCACCGCCACGATCGTCGTCGCATGCGTCAGCGCACCTGCCGTGCCGCTCGCTCCCGCGAAATCCCGCAGCGACCCGCCCGGAAGCAGCTGCGGCGCATACGACGACAAGTACCCCGCGAAGGACGAAGACCCCAAAGCCGCGAAGGGAACACGCCGACCGCGCCGATCCACGTACATGTGCGCCTCCTGAGCCCGTCGCCTACTCCCGATTCCCAAGCCACCCTATGGCTTTGCCCGTCCCTGAGGGAGCGACCTCCGGCCGGCTACTGACCCGCGCCGCGGGGACGGACGCTCATTGGGCGTTCCGTTCGCGCTGCAGGTAGCCGGCTGTCATCCCGCCGTCGACCAGCAGCGTGGTCCCGGTGATGAACTCCGCCTCACCGCTGGCATAAAACACCGCCGCGGCGGCCACGTCGCTAGCCTGGCCGATCCGGCCGATCGGCGGCAGCGGCCAGTTGTTCTCGCTTTCACCGCTGTCCTGTTCGCCGGGCGGCGCCATGTGCCGCATGCCGGGCCACGTGTCACCCGGGCACAGCACGTTCGAGCGCACGCCGTCCGGGCCGCCATCCAGCGCGAGCATCTTGCCCAGCATGACCACGGCAGCCTTGGTCACCGAGTACAGGCCGGTGGCCTGCTCGCCCCAGATCCCCGCGTCGGAGGCAATGTGGATCATGCACCCGCGGTCGCGGGCCAGGTGCGGGTAGGCGCACTGGGCGTAGAGCAGATAACCCCGGACGTTGATGTTCATCACCCGGTCGTAGTCGGCCAGCGGCGTGTCGATCAGCCGGGCGGTGACTCCCACGCCTGCGTTGTTCACCAGCACGTCCAGGCCGCCGAGATGGTCCGCGGCCGCGCTCACCGATGACGCGACGGCGTCCGGGTCGGCGGCGTCCGCGGCCACGAACCGGGCGCCCGGCCCGAGCGCCTGTTCGGCGCGCTCGCCCAGATCATGATCCCGGCCGGTGATCACCACCCGCGCGCCCTCGCGCTGGAACCGCCCCGCTACGGCCAGGCCCAGGCCCGTGGTGCCGCCCGTGACCAGTGCGCGTTTTCCCTCCAGCAAGCCCATGATCCCTCCAGTCATCCCCGGCCGCCCAGCCGACCACGTCCATGGGAGCAGCCGGGGACCAGGCCCAGACCAGGGTATAGAGCCAGGGGATCCAGCCGGCGCGGCGCTAGGCCTGGCGGATGCGGCTGGCGGCGCGCTGGCTGTACTGCGGGCCCGATCGGGGCGGCGGAGGGCGGGTATGCTCCGGGCGTGGGCGTTCGTGTCGTGCCTGGGGACGGATCCACGGCCGGGTTCCGGCTGGCTGTGGGTGCGGGGGCGCCGGGCGTGACCGGTACCAGCCGTGTGCTGCGGTTGCATGCCAGCGTCCAAGAGGCAAGCGACGGTCAGCGATCACCGTGCCCTCGCCGCGCACGCCTGGCAACGGTGGCGGGGCAGGGATGACGGAGCGGATCCTGATCGCCGAGGATGATCCGGCGATCGCCGATTCGGTCGGGTACTCGCTGCGGGCCTGCGGCTATCACGTGGACGTGGTGGGCAGCGGGGAGGCGGTGCTGGAGTCCGGGCCGGGGTCGTATGACCTGCTGATCCTGGACGTGATGCTGCCGGGCCTGTCCGGGGTGGAGGTGTGCCGACGGGTGCGAGAGCGCAGCGCGGTTCCGGTGCTAATGCTGACCGCGCTGACCGGTGAGGCGGACCGGGTGGTCGGCCTGGAGGCGGGCGCCGATGATTACCTGGGTAAGCCGTTCTCAATGGCCGAGATGGTCAGCCGGGTCCGGGCGATGCTGCGGCGCCGGCGGCTGGACCGGGAGCCGGACGCGGTCCGGCAGGTCGGGGGCCTTTACCTGGACCTCGCCGGGCAGGCGGCCCGGATAGGCGGGAGAACCATCGAGCTGACCCCTTCGGAGTTCCGGGTGCTGGCCATGCTGTCGGCCGAGCCTGGGCGGGTGTTCACCCGGCGGGAGATCGCGCGGCGGCTTGCCCGCGGCGCCGCGGCTGCTGATGAGCGGGTCTGCGATGTGCACGTGAAGAACCTGCGCCGCAAGATCGAGGACGACCCGGCCAGGCCGCGCCGCGTGGTTACGGTCCGCGGGGTCGGCTACCTGCTCCGCGCTGTGTGAAGGTTTGTTCATGATCGGGGGGTTGTTTTCCTGCGGTAACCGGCGCCTAAGGTGGACGGGCAGGTCAGCGGTGGCCCGGCCGCAGGGGCAACCGCAGTGAAGATCCGGCGGCGGGGAACGGAGCATCTCCGGCAGTGGCAGAGTCCGGCGGTCCGTCATGCGAGCTGGTGCGGCCGGAGCCGCGCGCGGCGGTCGCCGTGCTGGCCGGGGAACACGACGTGAGCACCCTCCCACTGCTGCGCCAGATGCTGGCGCCGCTCAGCCTGGACAGCGGCCTGCTGGTGGTGATCGACTTGTCCCGGGCGACGTTCATTGATGCGGCTGTACTGACTGCCCTGCACGGCGTGGAACAGGCGGTGACCGGTCGCGGCGGTCGGTTCGGCCTGCTGGCGGGGACCGCGCCGGCGGTGCTGCGGATACTAGATCTGACCGGATGGCTGCGTTGTCCCTGTGTTATCACCGCGGATAATGCTGGCGGCTGGGGTTTTCTCGCCACGCGGGCGGTCCGGTGAACGCCGTCGGCCACGAACGCGACTGCGACGCCGACCGCCTCGCCGAGCAGGTGAGGGAGCGGTTCGGGGTGCTGCCGAATTTCTTCCGCCAGGCCCCGGGCACCGGGCCGCTGCTGGCCGGGTTGTGGACGTTCACCCAGGCGGCATACCTGGACTGCCCGCTGCCGTCGCTGTTCAAGGAACGGCTGTTCGTGCATCTGTCCCGGTTCTGCGAGGTGCGGTACTGCATCATCCGGCATGGCTGCTTCCTGGCCGGGCTCGGCCGCCCGGCCGGCGACCCGGACGCCCCGCCGCAGACCGTCGAGCAGATCACCGGGCTGCTGCGCCGGCCCGTGCCGACTCCGGCCACGCTGGAGGCGGCGCTGCGCCGGCTGGAAGTCATCCCCGGCCCGGCCGCGATGCCCGGCCCGGGGACGCAGCTGGAAGCGGACCTGTTCGACGTGCTGGCGGTCATCTTCCTGGACGCCGAGCAGGCGGCCCGCGCCCGCGCCGCGGTCACTGCGGCGGCCGGAAACCCGGCAGCTGAGCTGCTGCTGGGCCTGCTGGCCTTTATCCGCACCGCGCACTACTGGACCGAGACGCATCCGGATCTGCCGCTGGAACCGGACGCCATCGCGTTCCTGGACCAGCACCCGGAGCTCGCCCGGCTGCTGGCCGACCCAGCGGACGCGGTGGCGGCCAGCCCGCGGGCGGCCTGGCACGCCGCCGCCGCCGACCTTGCGGCGGCCCGGGAAACGCTGGCTGCCCGCGAACAGCGCTACCGGGCGCTGTTCGAATCGATGGACGCCGGATTCAACCTGGTACGGGCCATTCCCGGCAACGGGCACAGCCGGTACCAGGTGGTGGAAAGCAACCCCGCCCAGGCCCGGCTAACCGGCCAGCCGGACGTCGCCGACCGCCCGGCCCGGGACCTGATCCCTGGCGCCGCCGACGAACTCATCGCCTGCCTGGGGCGTGTCGAGGCGACCGGGGACCCGGCCCGGTTCGAGACCCATCTGCGCTCCCCCGACCGGTGGCTGGACATCTCGGTGTTCCGCGCCGCCACCCCGGACGACCCGATGCTTGCTGTCGTATCCCGGGACATCACCGACAAGGTGCGAGCTGCCACGGATCGGGAAGCCCAGCAGCGCGCCCAGCGGGACTTCGTCGCCAACGCCGCGCATGAGCTGCGGACGCCGCTGACCGCCGTCATCGCCGCGATCGAGACCCTCGACCGCGGCGCGATCCACGATCCCGCCGCACGGGAGCGGTTCTTCGGCCACATCCGCCGCGAAGCCACCCGGCTGTCCCGGCTGTGCGACAGCCTGCTGCTGCTCGCCGACACCCAGTCCGGCAGCCCCTTGCGCACCGCCACCATCCCGCTGCGGGCACTGCTGGACGACATCGCCGGCGGCCTCCATGCGGTACCCGGAGTGACGGTCACCGTCGAGGCCCCCGCGGAGCTGACCGTCACCACCAATCCCGGCCTGCTGGAGCGGATCCTGGACAACCTAGCCCAGAACGCGGCGAAATACACGGCCAGCGGGCAGATCATCTTGCACGCATCGGCCGCCGACGCCGGTGTCACGGTGTCGGTCCGGGACACCGGGCAGGGCCTGGGACTACCCGCCGCCGAAGCGATCGAACGGTTCTCCCGTGGCGGCGCCCGCGCCGCCGACGGGTTCGGGCTCGGCCTGTCTATCGCCCACCAGGCCGCCCTCGCCCTGAGCGCCACCCTCCGCCTCCAGGACAACCCCGGCGGCGGCACCCTCGCCACGCTCACCCTCCCGCACGCCCGGCCCGCATCGGCCCGCATCCTGGTCATCGAAGATGAGCACGCCATCCGCGACGCCATCACCTACACCCTCCAGACCGACGGCTACCAGGTCACCGAGGCCGCCACCGGACAGGACGGCCTGTCCGCCGCCCAGCAGGAGCACTTCGACCTGATCATCATCGACATGCTGCTGCCCGACATCCCCGGCACCGACCTCACCCGCCAGCTCCGCGACGGCGACGGCGGTGGCACGCGCATCCTGGCCATCACCGCCCACACCGACGCCGACACCCGCGACCTGGCGCTATCCGCCGGCGCCGACCAGTTCATGACCAAACCCTTCGCCATAAACCAGCTCCTGGAACAGGCCCGGGCGCTGACCAGCGACCGCGCCAGCTGATACGCGGGCCCAGGACAGCACCGGACGAACCAGCCCGCGGGCAGGCCGGCGGCCACGTCCATGGAGGCAACCGGACGATGAGCATGCTCGGCGTGGACCAGATCCTCACCGTCCGGGACCAGGCCGGAGCGGCCGGGACATGAACCGGCAGCCGGTGATCGCGGGGCTAACCGGCACACACGAGGTGGGTTGCCCTGGCTGGGCCCGGGTAGCGTGAGCCTGGGTATAAGCCGGACGGCGGACAGGTGTGCGCCCAAGGAGGCGAGCGGCGAGCGGCAGCAAATCATGGCACCCGCTAGCGGCAGGCGTCCAGCACGCCGTGCGCGGTACAGGTGACTGCTGAGGTCCGGTTGATGCATCCATTCAGGCCAGGCAATGACGCGGAGGCGGGGTGCTAGACCGGGAGTTCGACGCCGATGCACTGGCAGGGCTGCGCGAGGCGGTGCTGGGCTACGCGACCGCCTGCGGCATGCCCGAGGACCAGGCCATCGATGTGATGCTCGCCGTCCACGAACTGGCCGCCAATACCGTCCATCACGGCCCGGGACACGGGCGGCTCCGGATACATGTCACCGCCAGCACCCTGCACTGCGAGGTCAGCGACCCCGGCCTATCCTGCCGCGACGGCCGCGCCCCGGACGGCACCGGCGGGCAAGCCCCCGGCACTCCCGGCGCGGTGCCCTGGCCGGTCGAGCAAGGCCACGGCCTATGGCTCGTACACACAGCCGCCGACCACCTCCGCGTGACCTCCGGGCCGCACGGGTCGCTGATAACAGCAGTGTTCGCCCTGCCCGCCGCGGCCGCGCCCCCTCCGCAGGCCCGCGGGCCTGGCGTTCCCAGCGACGGCACCGGCCGCTGATCCACGGCACCGGACCGCTGGTCGAGCATTACACGGGTCTCCTTCGATACGAGGGCGGTTGAGTTGTGCGTGCTGCGCTGGGCTGCGCCGCACGGCATCCGCGTCACGTGTGCCCGCCTCCTTCAATTAACCCGAGGCCCGGTTCTGGGGGACTTGTCACGGTGGGCCGCTGGGGCGTCGGAGGCAGCGTGGTGTTCCGCGACCTCGCTGATGATTTCGCTGGTGAGCCGGGCGAGGTGTTGCGCGGCGCTTCGCGCGGCGCTGTGATCGGGCAGCTGGGCTGTTTCCCGCTCGAGTTGGTGCTGGCAGCCGTGGGCGGCGGTCAGCGCAGCGCGGGGCGGGGAAGATCGCAGGTCGGCAAGCTGACGGACGGGACCGGCGAGGTCCCGCAGGAGCGCGGCGTAGTCCGTGCCGAATGACGTACGGTCCTGGCCGGGCCCGTCCACAGCCCTGATATCGGCCAGGGACCGGGCGACCGCGCGGGTCCGCGCGGTCAGCTCCTCAAGAGAATCCAGCACGGCACCGTCAGGCCGTGGTACGGCTCGTTCGGCCTTGGCCCGCAGGTTCCACCGCAGGCTCTCCCGTGCGTTCCGGGCTGCCCTGCGGGCCTGCTCTGCCGCCACGGTGAGCTGGCGGTCGTGCCGTGGCCAGGACTGCATGGCAGAGCCCGGATCGGCGGCGGCGGCGCTGAGATCCTCCAGGGCACGGGCGATGTCGTTGCCCCATTGCCTGATCGCATGCTCGGCCGGGCGAAGCTGCAGCGGCGGGAACACCAGGACATTGACCGCCAGCCCGGTCGCCACGCCGATGCCGACGTCGACCATCCGGTGGGTAACATAATGCAGCGGTTGATAGCCACCGAGGAGCAACGCGAACAGCGCGGTCAAGGTCACCTGAGGACTCTGATCCCCCAGCCGGTGCCAGCCGCTGACCAGCACCCCGGCTACGACGATGACAGCGATGGCTGCGAGCCCCGGCCCCAGCAGCATGCCGACCGGAATGGCCAGGGCCGCGCCCAGCAAGAACCCGGCCACATACCGGATGCCCTCGCGCAGCGAGCGTGCCACGGTCGGGTATACGCCCAAAAGCGCCGCGAGCGGCGCGAAGTAAGGATCGGGCTGACCGACCGCATACTTGGCCAGCGCCCACGCCGCTACCGCGGCGATCGCCGCCTTGACGGCCAGCCGGACCTGGTCCTGCCAGTACCGGACCGGCCCCGACGAGGCAGGCCGCAACGGCACGGCCAGCCGCGAGGACCACACCCGTTTCAGGTGCTGCCGCTCGGACCCGGTGACGCCGCTTCTCAGCATCCAGCACAGCTACCCCGAAACCCGCGCAAGCCACCTCGCGAACGGTCCCACTCCCTTACCAGCCCGCCGGCGCCCAGTACAGCCAGAAAATGAAGAGCCAGGCCTGTGTCTGACTGATCACATACGGTGCGTCTGCATGATCACGGCGAGTAGTGGGTTTAGACCGGCATGCATTAGGTACCCGATCATGGGGTCCACGACGGGGATGAGGATCAGCGGTGGACGCTGGCCCGGGTCGCCACGCTAATCGGGACTGCTTGATTTAGTACGCATTGCTTGATATAGTTAGCATAGCGGATTCGGAACTACTGAATTCGGACCCGACAAGGGAGTACATATATGACCCAGCACCACCCAGCGTT
>Ga0210386_10004604_pt1 | contig 11365 bp, 10 predicted proteins | sample IncBWH32OmetaG_FD_160091 | JGI IMG/M metagenome (GOLD analysis project Ga0210386, IMG submission 160091) | Forest soil microbial communities from Barre Woods Harvard Forest LTER site, Petersham, Massachusetts, United States - Inc-BW-H-32-O ... | reverse complement strand
GACGAGGAGCTCACCGCCGCCATCGACGAGGTCGAGCGCGAGCCCCCGCCGCCCCCCGAGTCGATCTTCGAAGACGTGTACGCGGAGATGCCTTGGCCATTGCGTCAAGAGCAAGAGGAGTTGAAAAAAAATCGAACCGTGCTTACGGACGGGAAGTAGATTCGCCGCCGAGCGGGCAATGTTCCCGCTTCTGGAAGGTTCGAGGAGACGCGTATGGCCAACAAGTCGTTCGACGCAATCGTCATCGGTGGAGGTCCCGGCGGATACGTTTGCGCGATCCGTCTCGGGCAGCTCAAGCAAAAGGTTCTCTGCGTCGAGAAGGACGAAGTGGGGGGAGTGTGCCTCAACTGGGGCTGCGTTCCGAGCAAGGCCATCATCGCGACGAGCCACACCTTCGAGAAGGTGCAGCACGGCGCGACATACGGCCTGCTCGCGGACAACATCCGCATCGACACGAACAAGCTGCAGGACTGGAAAGAGGGCATCGTCAAGAAGCTCACCGGCGGCATCCGCGGTCTCTTCCGCAGCAACAGCGTCGAATACGTGTACGGCGACGCCCGGGTCACGGGCCCCAAGACGGTGACGGTGAAGACGCGCGAAGGCGGTACCGAGACGTTCGAGGCGACCAAAGCCATCGTCGTGGCTACGGGCTCGTCCACGATCGAGATTCCGTCGTTCAAGTTCAACGGCAAAAACGTCATCGGCGCGAAGGAGGCGGTCAGCCTGCGCGAGGTGCCCAAGCGGCTCCTCGTCATCGGCGGCGGCATCATCGGGCTGGAGCTCGGTGGCGCTTACCAGAGGCTCGGCAGCGAGCTCACGGTCGTCGAGGCGCTGCCGAATCTCTTGACGGGGGTGGACGCGGATGTCGCTGCCGTCGTCGAGAAGACCTACGTGAAGCGCGGCGCGAAGATCCTGAAGAACGCCAAGGCGGTCGGCTACGAGGAGCAAAAGGACGGGTCGCTCGCCGTGCGTCTCGACGTGGGCGGCGGCAAGAGCGAAACGGTCGTCACGGACGTGGTGCTCGTCGCGGTCGGCATGCGGCCGAACGGCGCGGGCGTGGGGCTCGAGGAGCTCGGGGTCAAAGTCGAGAAGGGCTTCGTGCCGACCGACAACGTGGGACAGACGAATGTCCCCGGCATCTACGCCATCGGCGACTGTTCGAGCGTGCCGATGCTCGCGCACAAGGCGAGCAAGGAAGGCGAAGTCGTCGCCGAGATCATCGCCGGTCACAAAGCGGCGAAGGACTGGGTCGCGATCCCCGCCGCGATCTTCACGGACCCGGAGATCGCAACGGTCGGCTTGAGTGAGCAGCAGGCCAAGGAGAAGGGCCTCGAGGTTCGCATCGGCAAATTCCCCTTCAGCGTTCTCGGCCGCGCGATGGCGGTGAACGAGACCGACGGCTTCATCAAGGTCGTCGCGGACAAGAACTCGCATGAAGTCCTCGGCATCCACATCGTCGGCCCGGAAGCGACGGACCTCATCAGCGAAGGCGCCCTGGCGCTCGAGATGCACGCGTTCCTCGAGGACATCGGCCTCACGATGCACCCGCACCCGACGCTCGGCGAAGGCCTGATGGAAGCGAGCTTGCACGCGCTAGGGCAGGCCGTACACATTATGAATCGAGGGTAAGTCCGTCATGGCAACGTCCGCGCTCACGGTCGACGTCTGGTCCGACATCGCGTGCCCCTGGTGTTACGTGGGCAAGCGCCGTCTCGAAGCGGCGCTCAAGCGGTTCGCGCACGCGGGCTCGGTCGAGGTGACGTGGCACTCCTTCGAGCTCGACCCGGCGGCCCCGCCGTCGCGCAACGACGGCACGACGCAGGCGGAGCGCCTCGCGAAGAAATACGGGATGTCAGTGCAGCAGGCGCAGGCGCGGATTCAGCAGCTCACCAACGTGGCGAAGGGCGATGGCCTCACGATGGCGTTCGACCGCGTGCAGTCGGCCAACACGTTCGACGCGCACCGCGTGCTCCACATGGCGGAGAGCAAGGGCCTGCGTGTGCAGGACGCGGTGAAAGAACGCTTGATGCGCGGGTATTTCACGGAGGGGGCGCTCGTGTCGGACCACGCTGTGCTGGCACGGCTTGCTGGTGAAGCCGGCCTCGACGGGGCCGAAGTGGCCGACATGCTCGCGAGCGATGCGTATGCGGCTGACGTGCGCGCGGACGAAGAGCAGGCGCGCACGCTCGGCATCCACGGCGTCCCGTTCTTCGTGATGGGTCAGCGGTACGCGCTTTCCGGTGCCCAGCCGGCCGACGTGGTGCTGCGCGCGCTGAACGAAGCGTGGGCCGCGCGAGGCGAGGCGAGCGCCGCCGAAGGCGCCGTCTGCGGGCCGGACGGCTGCTGAAGCCGCTGCGCTGCTCAAACCGGCGCTCCGACCGCCGATCTAGCGGCGCCCTTTAAAGCCCATCATGTTCTGAACGACGGCCTCGCTTTGCTCCGCGACCTCCGCCTGCTCGCGCGCGCGATCGGCGCAGTCCTCGCACAGTTTCTTCGACTTGCCTGCGACTTTCACGCTCACCAGCGAATCGACCTCGTCGCCGCACTGCTTGCACGCGGGCATCTCACGTCATCCTTTCGTGGGCTCGTCTTCGTATTCGCGTTCGCGCGCGGTTCCGGGTAGCCGCGGGGATCGCTCGGCCTGCCACTGCGTGATGAGCTCGTCCATCGCGCTCCTTGCGAGGGCCTTCACGTCGCACGGACGGCGGCTCGCGTCCACCACGCACCGGAGGTCCCGGCTCCACGCGAGGCGCTGTTCGAGCCTCACCGTACGGACGAGCAGCGCGCCTTCGCGGCGGTTCAAGGTAAAGCGCGCACGCGCCTGCCCGAAGAGGATCCATATGTCGTCGCCCATCGTGTTGCCCGACGCGGGCAAACGATGCGCCCGCGCGAGCTCGAGGACGTACGCCACCACCTCGCGCATGCGCCCGAACGCGATCTCGAATTCGGCGAGGTCCTCGGCAAGCGCCGGGACGGCCAGCGCGCGAGCCACCGCGCGATGCCAGCTCTCACTCATCGCGCTTTACTTTACCGGGACCGTACGCCAACGCGAGAGCTTGGACCGCGTCTCGCGTCGCGCGTCGAGCGCTCGCGCGCACATGTCACGCCTGTGCCGCACCGGCGGTCACCTCGGTGACGTCGCGCTCTCGCGCGGATCGTGGTGGCGACCGGCAAGCCTGCACCTCCCGGCGGGGTGGAGGAGACGTGTTAGGTTGTCGGGAGAGCCATGGGCATTTTCGATCGCATGGGGAAAGTGATTCAGAGCAACCTCAACGCTCTGCTCGAAAAGGCCGAGGACGACCGGAAGCTCATCGAGCTGAATCTCGACGAGATGGACGAGCAGGTGAAGGCCGGCCAGCAAGAGGTCGTGCAGGCCGTGGCGGCCGAAAAGCAGCTTCGAAAAAAGGCGGACGACATGCGGGCGGACGTCGAGCGCTGGGACAAGCGCGCGGAGCTTGCTCTGAAGAGCGGCGACGAGGAGCTCGCGCGCGAAGCGCTGAAGCAAAAGAAGCGCGTGTCGGGCGAGCTCGAGAACGTGGACAAAGCACGGACCGAGCAGCGCGATGTCGCCCTGCGCATGAAGGACGACCTCGAGCGCATGAAGCAGAAGCTCGGCGTCCTGCGGCTCCGCAAAGGGACGATCACGGCGCGCGCCACGCAGTCGCAAGGCGGCTCCGAATCGCTCGGCGCCAAAGGCCGATCGAGCGCGTTCGAGAATTTCCGCCGAATGGAGGAAAAAATCGAAGGGCGCGAGGCCCAGGGCGCCGCGATGGCCGAGGTCGACGACGCGCTCGGACACGGCAAGCAGGCGGGAGACCTCGAGGCGAAGTTTCGCGAGCTCGAGCGGCAGACGGGCCAGAGCCCCACCGGCGGCAGCGATGTCGAGGACGATCTTGCCGCGCTGAAAAAGCGCATTCGAATCTAGAGCGACGGTCGCCCAGGTGTGTCACCTGGTCTGAGGGTTTCGCCCGGCGCGGCACACGCTGCCCGCCCCACAGGCTCGCCCTTAAGGAAGGCGGCGATTCGCCCGTTCCAACCGGTCGTCCATGACACGAGCGCGCGCGTATACCCGCGATTCCCGAGCCCCGGCGTCGAGCCGGTCGTCGCGAGTCTCGGGGCGCCCTCGCGACGCCGCCCTGCCAAAGCCGGGCGAGGTCATCGCCGGCAAGTACGAAGTCGTGCGCACGCTCGGCGAAGGAGGGATGGCGGTCGTCTTCGAGGCGCTCCACCTGCGCCTCCGCCAGCGCCTCGCGATCAAAGTCCTGCGCCCCGACATCCCGGAGTTCTCCGAAGTGCTCGCGCGCTTCGAGCGCGAGGCGCGCGCCACCGCGCAGCTTCGCTCCGTGCACACCGCGCGCATCGTCGACGTCGACACGCTGCCGAACGGCCTCCCGTACATCGTGATGGAGTACCTCGAGGGGCTCGACCTCGACGCGGCGCTGCACGCGAGCGGCCCAATGCCCGTCGAGCAGGCGGTCGACATCGTCCTGCAAGTCACCGAAGCGATGGGCGAAGCGCATACGCTCGGCATCGTGCACCGCGATCTGAAACCCGCGAATCTCTTCGTGTGCCGGAGCCGCTCGGGGGACCGGCCGCTCGTCAAGCTCCTCGACTTCGGCATCTCGAAGATCACCGAGGACGACGAGAGCGGGCGCATCACGCAAGCCCACGCGTACTTCGGGACGCCCTGCTATGCGGCGCCGGAGCAGCTGCGGTCGGCGGGCGACGCCGACGCGCGCAGCGATGTCTGGTCGCTCGGCATCATCATGTTCGAGCTCCTCACGGGCCGGACGCCGTTCGTCGGCGCGGCCACGGCGGTCATCGCGCGGGTGCTGTCGGACCCGATTCCTTGGCCTCTCGAGCTTCGGCCTGATTTGCCGCGCGACGTCGCGCGTGTGGTCCTCCAGGCGCTCAAGCGCGACCCGGCGGAGCGCTTCCAGAGCATGCGCGAGTTCGCGCAGGCGCTCGCGCCCTTCGCCCCGGCCGACCGGTCGAGCCAATCGCTCGTTCGGCCGAAGGGCCGCCTCGGTGAGATCCTCGTCGCCGACGGCCTCCTCACGCAAGTCGATCTCGATCGCGCCCTCGACGTTCACCAGAAGACCGGCGTCCTCCTCGGGCGCGCGCTCCTCGACCTCGGCCTCGTCGCGCACGAGGACCTCCTCGCGGCGCTCGCCAAGCAGCAAGGCATCACGACGCCGCCGGCGGCGGTGACGACGGTGCGGCCGAAGGCGGGCGCGCGCGATGCCGTCGCGGCGCGAGGACCTGCGAAGGCACAGGGGGCGGCTCTCGCGAAGAGGGGCCTCACCGGAAGCACGAAGCACATTCTCCTCGCGCTCGCCGTGGCCATCCCGCTCGGCATTCTCGGTGCGCTCGCGCTTCGGTCGGCGGTCACGTCCGCCGCCTCGCGATCGCACGTTCACCCGAACACCCCGTTGACAGGCGCTTCGGCCGATACACACTGAGGATGCGCGAGGCGTTGTGCCCGCGTCCTGCGCGGCTTTCGAGCCACGCCGGTTTGCCCGCTGGGAGCGATGAGCCCCGGCGAGAGGTTACGAAAATGCATCCTGGATTGGTGGCGTGGTGGCACGCGCATAAGCGCGCGTCGTGTGATGATGGTGTGGAATGTGGCTCGTTTGCGGGCCCGGGCGGGTTCGGAGGCCATCGCGGCTTCCCCGGCCGGCATGGAGGGCGGCACGGGCACGGGCCGCATGACCACGGCGATGGTCACGGACACGGGCCCGGCGGCGGGGACGGTCACGGCGACGACTTCGGGCTCGGAGGGTTTGGCGTTCGGAGGCCTTTGCGCTTCCTTGCGTTCAAGCTCGAGCTCGACGACGCACAGGTGACGGAGCTCGCGACGGTGCTCAACGAGTTGAAGACCGAGCGTGCGCAAGCGGCAGTCGATCATCGGCGGACGACGTCGGCTCTGGCCGATGCAGTCGCGACCGAGACGTTCGACGAAGCGAAGGCGAAGGCCGCCGCCGACGAGCGGGTGAAGAGCACGGAGCGGCTCGAAGGCGCGGTGGCGCGGGCCGTCGGGCGCATTCATGCGCTCCTTAAGCCGGAGCAGCGAGGCAAGTTCGCGTACTTGCTGCGCACCGGCGCGCTCAGCATGTAGTCGCGCCGCAGCATCCAGCGGGCAGTCGCCCGCGGTTCGCAACGGCGAAAGCTGGCACGGCGGACCGTACGAGGGAGCGCGCGAAAACGTGCGTGCTACACCCCCGCGCGGTTCGCCGTGAAATTCGTCGATTCGTGCAAGGTGAAGATCGTCGCCGGCTCCGGAGGCAACGGGTGCGTGGCGTTCCGCCGTGCGAAGTACGAGCCGCACGGCGGCCCGGCGGGTGGAGATGGCGGGAAGGGGGGCGACGTCGTCTTCGTCGGTGACGAAGGCAAGACCACCCTGCTCGACGTGGCTCTCTCCCACAAACTGGAAGCTGAAAGGGGCGAACACGGCCGCGGCAAGGACCAATACGGCAAGGGCGGCGACGACCTCGTGTTCACCGTGCCGGTCGGCACCCAAGGCTTCGACGCGGATACGAACGAAGCGCTCTTCGACGTCGACGCCGCCGGTAAGCGCATCGTCGTCGCGCGCGGCGGGCGTGGCGGGCGGGGCAATCTGCACTTCTCGACGCCGCAAGACCGCGCGCCACGCCGCGCCGATCCGGGCGAGCCCGGCGAGGAAAGGAACGTCCGCCTCGAGCTGAAGCTGATGGCCGACGCCGGGCTGCTGGGGTTCCCCAACGTCGGCAAGAGCACCTTCATCCGCGCGGTCTCGCGCGCGAGGCCGGCCGTGGCGGACTACCCGTTCACAACGCTCGTGCCGCACCTGGGCGTCGTCGCGATCGACATGGAGACCCACTTCGTCATCGCCGACATCCCGGGGCTCATCCCCGGCGCGGCGCAAGGCGTGGGGCTCGGGGTTCGCTTCTTGAAACACGTGGAGCGAACGCGCGCCCTCTTGCACCTCGTGAGCCTCGACCCCGGCGAAGGGCGAGACCCCATAGCGGACTACGACGCGATCAACCGCGAGCTCGAGCAGTTCGACCCGGCGCTCGCCAAGCGGCCGCAGATCGTGGCCATGAGCAAGGCCGACTTGCCCGACGTGTGCGAGGCCTGGCCTGCCACGAAGGAGGCCTTCGCCAAGCGCGGCGTCGATCTGATGCTCGTGTCGGCGGCGACGGGCGAGGGGGTGCGCGAGGTCGTGACCGCGCTCTACGCGCTCGTCCGCGCGGAAACCAAGCTCGGCGCATAGCGTCACGGAAACCCTTGCGCGGGTGATATGGCCGACGGCGGCAACAAGACCGAGGAGGCGACGCCGCAACAGCTGCGAAAGGCCCGCCAGCGAGGCGACAGCGGCGCGAGCTCCGTCGCTTCGCAGTCCGTCGCGTTCATCGTCGCGGTCGTCTCGGCCCCGGCGGCGCTCGGTGCACTCGCTCTGCGTGCGGTGGCGCACCTGCGCCACGCGCTCGCGCAAGCCGCGCATGTTTCGCTCGCGGGCTCCGCGTCGATCGACGCGCGCGATCTCGTCCTCGCCCTGCCTTGGGCGCTCGAGTGGCTCGCCCTCGTGACGCCGATGCTGATCGCGGTCGCGGCCGCAGGGGCGTTCGCGCAGCTCGTTCAGACGGGCGGTGCGATGGCGACGGCGCGGATCACGCCGGACTTCGGCCGGCTCAATCCGTTCACCGGCCTTTCGGGGCTCCTGTCCTGGACGCGCGTGTTCTCGGTAGTGCGCGCGTTCGTCGCTGCGGCGCTCGCGGCGTGGATCGCGTATGCGATGTTGCGCGGGCGTCCTCGCGCCCGCCGTCGCCGCCGGGCTCGCGTCGCGCATGGGTGCGCTCGGGTTGCTCCTCGGTTTGCTGGACGTCCTCGTCACGCGGGGCGCGTGGAAGCGGCGCCTGCGGATGACCCCCGACGAGGTGAAACGCGAGCGGCGCGACGCCGAAGGCGACCCCGAGACGAAGGCCGCGCGCGCCCGCGCACACCAGGAGATGCTGGCCCAGGCGGCGATCGCGAACGTGCGCAACGCGACCGTGGTCGTCGTGAACCCGACCCACCTCGCTTGCGCTCTGCGCTACGACGGACCCGGCGGAGACGTCGCGCCCGTGGTCGTCGCGAGCGGCGAGGGCGACTTTGCCGAGCAGATCGTCCGCGCGGCGCGCGACTACTCCGTCCCGGTGCTGCAGAACGTGCCGCTCGCGCGAGCGCTCGTCGAGCTCCGTGTCGGCGACACGATCCCAGAGGCGCTCTACGAAGCCGTCGCGGAGATCCTGGGCGAGCTCGCCCGCGCCTGAAGCACGGCCCTTCGTAGCGGCGCATCGTACCGTCGCGACCCGTCGCGACGAATGAACGCTACGGGCTGTGCGCGGTGCCCTCGGGGATCGCCTCGCGCGTGAGGTTGCGCGCTCCGTGCACGCGGTCCACGTAAAGGTCGTCTTCGATGCGGACGCCGCCGAGCGGCGAAAGGGCCGCCACCGTGCTCCAGTCGACGAGCGCACCCGACGGCCCCGAACGCACGGGCTCGAGCAGCTCGTCGATGAAGTAGACGCCCGGCTCGATCGTAAAGACCTGCCCCAGGGCGATGTCGCTCGTGTTCCGCAAGAACGGGTTGTCGGAGCGCGCCGGGCGGAGGCCGCAGCCGACGTCGTGCGTTTGCAAGCCGAGCGAGTGCCCCAAGCCGTGCGGGTAAAACGCGCGGGTGACGCCGCCGTCGACCGCTTCCTCGATCGATCCCCGCACGACGCCGATGTCCCGCAAGAGGGCCGCGACCTCCCGATGAGAAGCATCGTGCAGGCTCTCGTACGGCTTGCCGACCGCGACTTCGGCACAGAGCCGCTGCTGTAGGCGGTTCATCCCTTTGGCAAGCGCGGCGAACGCCTGCGCCGCAGCGCCGCGCCCCTTGACCCACGTGCGCGTCACGTCCGACCCGTAGCCGCGGCAGGTTGCGCCGGCGTCGACGAGCAGCGACTCGGCCTCGTGCGGAGACGGCCGCTTTCCGTACGCGATGTGGTGCAGGGTCGCGGCGTGCGCGCCCATCGCGACGATGTTCTTATAGGGGGTCTCGGCGTCGTCCTGCTCGGTGGCTCGCAGGTAAAGCAAATGGAGATCCAGCTCGCTCGAGTGGCCGGCGAAGAACGCCTCCCGAAGCGCCTCATGCCCGAACCGCGCGCGCCGGTTGGCTTCGGCCAGGCAGGCCACTTCGTAGGGGGTCTTGCGAGCGCGGAGCGCATCGAGCGCCGCCACCAACTCCGGCGGGTTCGGCGTTCCGTTCAGCGGCGTCTTCGCCAGGGCACGCGCTTCGCCGATGACGGCCCAGCGACCCGCCGTGAGGAGGCCCGGCAGAACGGAGCCCGTGCGATCCCAAGTGACATCGAGGGCTTGCAGAAACGCCTCCGTCTCGGGAAGCGCGGGTTTCTCCCAGAAGCTCGTTGCGCCCCGGCGGACGAGCCGCGGCCTTCGCCCCGGCGTGAAGAGCAGCACCGCGTCCGGCTCCACGAGCGGCAGCCAATGGAGCCAGTGGGGCACCGGCCGTAGCGGCCAGAATTGATCGTCGAACTCGCTCCGCGGGACGAGGCTTCCCGAATGAATGGCCACCCCGTCGAAGCGCTCGTTCACCAATCCGTCGAGGGCGCCTGCGTAAGCGACCTCGAGAGCCGCGACATGGTCCAGGTACAACCCATCGAGCGCCTTCATCGAGGACGATTCTTTCCCATCCCATCGGCAGACGCGTGCATTTCGTAAGCATGGTTGCCAATTGCCGTCGCGGCGGGAAGGCCGAGGTCGGGGCCCGTGCGGCGCTGTCTCCGGGGCCGTTGCGGCGGCGTTTACAAGGTGTGGGAAGGCTGCTAAACGCTCCCGCGCTCGTCCGCCTCTGGCAATTTTCCCCGGGGGCGGGCCGAGACGAGGCGTGCTGAAGCGTCTGCGTCGCAGGCGGCCAACCACTCGGAATCGCGGGCAATCTCCGGCCGTCAGGCGGTGGGTCGCCCAGAAACCGTCGAGGTTTGCATGGAGTCCATCTCGTCACGCCGCGGAGAGCAGTGGTTTCGGCCGCTCCTCGGATCCGCCGCGGCGCTCGTGTTCTTTCTTTTCGCTCCCTTCGCCCGAGCCGGCCTGCGCGACACGGGGCTCGCCGTGACCGGCGGGCACCACGCCGGCGGCGAAGATTCGCTCGTCATTCCGTCGCAGCTCGACACGCAGGTGTTTTTCGGAATGCCCGCGAGCCACTTGCTCTTGCTCGGGCTCATCGTTTCGGCGCTGGGCGTCGTATTTGGCTTGGTCATCTACAAGCAGCTCGAGAACGCGCCCGTCCACAAGTCCATGCGCGAAGTCTCGGAGCTCATTTACGAGACCTGCAAGACCTACCTCTGGACGCAGGCGAAGTTCCTCGGCCTCTTGTGGCTCTTCATCGGCGCCGTCATGGTCGTCTATTACGGCGTTCTCAAGGGCGAGCCGGCCGGCGTGGTCCTGCTGATCCTCGTCTTCAGCATCGTCGGCATCGCGGGCAGCGCGACCGTCGCCCTCTTCGGCATTCGAGTGAACACGTTCGCCAATTCGCGAACGGCGTTCGCAAGCCTGAGGGGCAAGCCGTATCCGGTGTACGCGATCCCGCTCAAGGCAGGCATGAGCATCGGCATGCTGCTCATCAGCATCGAGCTCGCGTTCATGCTCGGGATTCTCACGCTCGTTCCCCACGACTACGCGGGCAAGTGCTTCATCGGCTTCGCCATCGGCGAGTCGCTCGGGGCCGCTGCGCTCCGCGTCGCCGGCGGCATCTTCACGAAGATCGCCGACATCGGGTCGGACCTCATGAAGATCGTCTTCAAGATCAAGGAAGACGACGCGCGTAACCCCGGCGTCATCGCCGACTGCACGGGCGACAACGCGGGCGACTCGGTCGGCCCGAGCGCCGACGGGTTCGAGACGTACGGCGTCACCGGCGTCGCGCTCATCGTGTTCATCCTCCTCGCGGTCTCGGATCCGGTCGTGCAGGTGCAGCTTCTCACGTGGATCTTCGTGATGCGCGTGCTGATGATCATCTCGTCCGCGCTCAGCTACTTCGTCAACGAGACGATCGCCAAGAACCGCTACGGCAACGCGTCGCACTTCAACTTCGAGGCGCCGCTCACGCAGCTCGTATGGATCACGTCGATCGTATCCGTGATCTTCACGTTCATCGCGTCGTACGCGCTCATCCCGCTGCTCGCAAACGACGATTCGCAGTGGTGGAAGCTCTCGGCGATCATCACGTGCGGCACGCTCGCCGGCGCGATCATTCCGGAGCTCATCAAAGTCTTCACGTCGACCGAGAGCGCGCACGTGCGCGAAGTCGTCACGTCGTCGCGCGAAGGCGGTGCGTCGCTGAACATCC
>Ga0210386_10004602_pt1 | contig 11368 bp, 10 predicted proteins | sample IncBWH32OmetaG_FD_160091 | JGI IMG/M metagenome (GOLD analysis project Ga0210386, IMG submission 160091) | Forest soil microbial communities from Barre Woods Harvard Forest LTER site, Petersham, Massachusetts, United States - Inc-BW-H-32-O ... | reverse complement strand
CAAACCATACTTTGTTGCACCAGCGATGCATACCTCGGAGAAAAAGAGGTTGGAGAACTATATACCGCTGATTTTGTAAAGAACTTACCCGCCAATGTAGACCCTTGCGGAGAAAATGGTGAATTCCATAGCTTTTGCTTTGCCGGCCCTATATTTAAAGAGCCTGTAAAGTTTGCTAAAGGTGAGAAAATATATAAACCCATAGAAACCAAACTTCCTGCCGGCCATCCACCTATAAAAGGCCCAATGGCAAAGGGATTCTGGTTTTGTGAGTTAAGTCTTTAAACCAAGCCGTTTTAATCGTAACTTTGTTACTCTTAAATTAAAATTATGAGCAATAGTTCTGCTGCAAATAAAGCCCTGTTCGATTACTTACTATGGTTAGGCGATAACAGCCTTGTGCTTGGCCATCGTCTTTCGGAATGGTGTGGCCATGGCCCTGTTCTTGAAGAAGATATAGCTATGACCAATATTGCGCTTGACCTTATCGGCCAGGCGCGCCTGTATTTAAGCCTTGCAGGAGACATTGAAGGCAAAGGGCGTTCAGAAGATGAGTTGGCTTATTTGCGTGATGTAATGTTCTTTAAAAACACATTATTAGTTGAACAAGTGAATGGTGACTTTGCAAGTACCATGATGCGCCAGTTTTTGTTTACGGTATTTAACTACCATTTGCAGAATGCTATGCTTACCAGCACGAACGAACAATTGAGGAGCATTGCAGAAAAAGCTATAAAAGAAACTACTTACCACCTGCGCCATTGCAGCGATTGGGTAATACGTTTAGGAGATGGAACGGAAGAAAGCCATAAGCGTTTGCAGGATGCTGTTGATACTTTATGGATGTTCACCGGTGACTTGTTTGAAACATTAGATAGCGATAAAGAATTAATAGCAGCCAAAATTGTTCCTGACCTGAAAGGAATAAGAGACAAATGGATAGCCACCGTTAAAGAAGTATTGAGCGAAGCTACCATAACCATACCTGAAGAATCGTATATGATGAAGGGCGGCAGAAAAGGGATACATACTGAACACCTTGGCTTTTTATTGGCTGAACTGCAATTTATGCAACGCGCATACCCTGGAGCTAAGTGGTAAACAGCTCTACTATTATGGAAACCAGGGAGCAAATATTAGCTTATTTAGAAGAGGTTTACGATCCGGAAGTACCTGTGCTTAGTGTAGTTGATCTGGGTATTGTGCGCAAGGTTGAAATTGACGGAGTTGGAACCCATATTACCATTACCCCTACCTATACTGGTTGCCCTGCCATGAATGATATTGAAGATGATATTCGTTCTAAATTGAAGGAAAAAGGTGTGGATCACTATGATATAAAGACCATTCTTTCTCCGGCATGGACTACCGACTGGATAAGCGAAGCAGGTAAAAAGAAACTACAGGATTATGGCATTGCTCCGCCTGAAAAATCATCGCCCGACCTGAGTTTAATAGGTAACCACAAGAAAACCATAAAGTGCCCGCGTTGTCATTCAACCGATACAGAAATGAAAAGTTTTTTTGGTTCAACAGCATGCAAGTCACTTTACGTGTGCAATAACTGTAAAGAGCCATTCGATTATTTTAAGTGTATATAATTAACTATGCAACATATTGAAGTATTTATCCAGAATGGAGTTGGCAGAATAACGCTCAACCGCCCCGATGTATTGAACAGTTTTAACATGCCTATGGCAAAAGAACTGCAACAGGCATTAGATGATTGTGCGAAAGATAAAATGGTTCGTTCCATTTTATTGACCGGTGCAGGCCGCGCATTTTGTGCGGGGCAAGACCTGGCTGCTGCAATTGCGCCCGGTGCCGATATTAAAGTAATTGTGAGAGAGCAATACAATCCCATCATCATGAAGATACGCAATATTGAAAAACCTGTGGTATGTGCTGTAAATGGTGTGGCTGCGGGTGCAGGTGCAAATATTGCATTTGCCTGCGATATTGTGTTATCAGCTACATCAGCATCATACATACAATCGTTCAGCAAAATTGGTTTAGTGCCCGATAGTGCAGGAACTTTCTTCCTGCCTCGTTTAATTGGCTTACAACGTGCAACAGCATTAACCATGCTGGCAGATAAAATAACAGCACAACAGGCACTGGAATTTGGTTTGATATACAAAGTATTCCCTGATGACACCCTAATGGCTGAAGCTTTAAAAATGGCTGAAAGCCTGGCTCAAATGCCAACCAAAGGATTAGGTTTGACCAAGCGATTATTAAATGCATCGCTGAACAATACCCTTGAACAGCAATTAGACCTGGAAGGCGAGCTACAAGCAGAAGCTGCCAAAACATACGACAATGCTGAAGGTGTAAAAGCATTTCTGGAAAAGAGAAAGCCTGAGTTTAAAGGAGAATAAAATAAAATCCCCGAAGAATACGTGTGCGGAATATGTGGTATCTTAGGTTCAACGGCTGATAACAGCGGAAGTGTTTCCCGTATGTTGCAAGCCATTGCACACCGCGGGCCCGATAATGAAGGTACATTTTTTGAAGGGCAGATTTCACTGGGACATCGCCGTTTAAGTATTATCGATCTGTCGAAGAATGGAAACCAGCCGATGTTCTCAGCCGATGGCAGGTTGGCTATTGTATATAACGGGGAACTTTACAATTACAAAAGCTTAAAGCTCGAACTGCAACGCACGCAGGCAGGTGATGCCGGTGCAAGGGCCTACCCTTTCCAGACCCAAAGCGATACAGAAGTAATACTGGCTGCATACCTGCGCTGGGGGCCTGAATGCCTGAAGTATTTCAATGGTATGTATGCCATGGCTATTTGGGATAAAGAAAAGAAAGAACTCTTCATTGCCCGTGACAGGCTTGGTATAAAACCTTTGTACTATTGGCATGATGGTAAAACATTTGCATTTGCATCTGAAATACGCGCATTACTTAAAAGCGGGCTTGTCCCTAAAAAGCTGAATACGGCTGCCTTACAGGATTATGTTACTACCCAAACGGTACATGCGCCTTATACCATTATAGAAAATGTAAAAATGCTGTTGCCGGGGCATTATACAGTTATTAAAGAGAACGAAATAACCAGCGCCAAGCAAACCAGGTACTGGAGCCTGCATGATATACCAAACAGGCAGGAAGATATGCCTTATGAGGAAACTTGCAAGCGTGTTAATCATTTGCTTTACGATGCAGTAGAAATGCGCCTTGTGGCCGATGTACCTTTCGGGGCATTCCTTTCAGGTGGTATTGATTCGAGTATTATTGTGGCGATGATGTCGAGGCTGATGACACAGAAAGTAAAAACATTTTCAGTGAGCTTTGAGGAAGATAAATTTGATGAAGCGCCTTATGCAAGGCAAATAGCCAAACAGTATAATACGGAGCACCACGAAATAAATCTCTCACTTAAACTGTTCTTAAGTAAGCTGCCTGAAGCATTAGCGGCCTTAGATCACCCGGGTGGAGATGGCATGAACAGCTATGTAGTATCGGAAGCCACAAAGAAAGAAGGTATAAAAATGGCTCTTTCCGGTTTGGGTGGCGACGAGTTGTTTGCAGGCTACCCCTTGTTCAAGCGCCTTGATAAACTTAATAAAATGAATTGGGTTGCAGGATTCCCGAAACCAATTACAGCTTTGCCTGCACATGTATATAAGCTATTCAAAAATACAGCAGCAGCAGACAAGTTGTTGGAGTTAATGAATTTGCCTGACTGGAATATTGAAACTACGTATCCGGTTATTCGTGCTACAATACCTGCAAGTGAAGCAAGTAAGCTATTATCGATTAATACCAGCATACAGAAAGAATTATACACCAACCACAGGCATGATACGCTTTCTCAAATATCAGAACTGGAACTGAGTAACTACATACCCGATGTATTACTGCGCGATGCCGACCAGATGAGCATGGCACATGCGCTTGAGCTGCGTGTACCTTTCCTCGATTATAAATTAGTGGAGTATGTGCTCGGGTTAAAGGATGATGCCAAATATCCAACAACGCCAAAGAAGTTATTGGTCGATGCCACAAAAGGCTTATTGCCCGATAACATTATAAACCGCACCAAAATGGGCTTTACCTTCCCCTGGGCTGAATGGATGAGAGGTGAATTAAAGACTTTTTGCGAAGGAAATATGATAGGACTTTCCATGCGTCCGCAATTCAATAAAGATAATGTGCAATATTTGTGGAAGAGTTTTTTAAGCAATAGCGGTAAAACACCTTGGAGCAAAATATGGCATTTAGTAGTGCTTGAAAACTGGTTAAAGGAAAACGAAATAGATGGCTAAGAAAAAAGTACTTCTTTTCAGTGATTGGTTCTACCCCGGCTTTATGGCAGGTGGCCCCATTCAGTCATCGTTTAACCTTATTAACCATCTAAGGGAGTATTACGATTTTTCAGTTATAACCCGCGATACCGATTACACCGATACCATTCCCTACAAAGGAATTAAAAGTGATACATGGACTATACTGCCTAATGGCATGCGCGTATTTTATTTCTCAGCTGCAAACCTTGGCTACCCTGCAATGGATAAGCTAATTCAGAGTGAGGAATTTGATATTGCATACCTGAACAGTATGTACTCACCACGCTTTACTATTATGCCTTTGTTCATTTTAAATAAGCTTAAAAAGAAAGTAATACTGGCTCCGCGTGGTATGCTTGCACCCAGTGCAATAGCCATTAAGAGCTGGAAAAAGCGTCCTTTTCTGCTATGGATAAAAAACAGCAGCCTTATAAAGAACATGCACTTTCATGCAGCATCGGAGCAGGAAGCAGGACATATTCGGAATGTATTTGGCAAAAAAGTTGATATACGTATGGCCCCTAACCTGCCCGGCAAAATGGAACTGCCTGCTTTTACAGCCAAGCGAAAAGATGCCGGCATGGTTCATTTAATAAGCGTTGCAAGGGTATCGCCTGAAAAGAACCTGCATTACGCATTAGAGGTATTGCAAAAAGTAAAAGGTAAAGTGAAGTTCGACATATTTGGCCCCATTTACGATTATGCCTATTGGGAAAAATGTAAAGCCATACTTAACAAATTACCCGATAATATTCAGGCTGAGCATTTCGGGCCGATAGCAAAGGATGAGATCCCCAATGCTTTGAAAGACGTACATTTTTTATTTATGCCAACGCAGGGTGAAAACTTCGGGCATACTATATTAGAAGCTATGATGTGCGGATGCCCTGCTATTATCAGCGATCAAACACCATGGAGAGGGCTGGAAGCAAACAAAGCAGGCTTTGACCTGCCGCTTAATGACCAACAGAAATTCGTGAATGCCATTGAACAAACTATTGCAATGGATTCAAATACATTTAAGGAGTGGTCAGAAGGAACAAGAACTACCGCTACCAACTTTATCAATAATCCGGCCTTATTGCAACAGAGTATTCATATTTTTGAATAATGAAGGTAAGTATAATAACTGCTTGTTTGAACAATGCCGCCACGCTTGAAGATGCGATGAGATCGGTATTTGAGCAGGATTACCCGAACATTGAATACATTGTTATTGACGGTGCATCAACAGACGGAACAGCAGCCATACTAGAGAAATACAAAAGCAAACTAAGTGTACTTGTATCGGAGAAAGATGCAGGCATTTATGCAGCGCTTAATAAAGGCCTTAGTAAAGCCACCGGCGATATTGTTGGCTTTCTGCATGCCGACGATTTTTACACCTACGCTAATTCCATTTCAAAAATTGTAAAAGCATTTGAAAAAGAAAATGCCGATTGCGTGTATAGCGATATTCAATATGTAGAGCGCGATAATACATTGAACCTTGTACGCGACTGGAAGTCGCAACCCTATACCGATGGTATGTTCTTAAAAGGCTGGATGCCGCCCCACCCTACATTCTTTTTGAAAAGGAAATGCTATGAGCAATATGGCAATTACAATACCACCTTTACTATTTCAGCCGATTACGAATTAATGCTGCGAATGTTGCATAAACACAAACTGAAAGCAACTTATATACCTGAAGTGCTTGTAAAAATGCGCACCGGTGGAGTTAGCAACCGATCACTTGCCAAGCGCATTAAAGCCAATATGGAAGACAGAAAGGCATGGAAGATAAATAACCTTAAGCCGGGGTTCTTTACACTCATTATTAAACCATTGGGGAAGATTGGGCAATATCTATAAGAAAATGAAAAAACTATTAATTCTTGCATTAATACCATTCTTGATCGAATGCAATTCAAAACCAAAAAAAATGGAAGATAAAAACACTTGGGATTCATATATGGCGATGTATGAAAAAGGTCCAGGCTCAATGGTGTACAATACAAGCTTAATAAAAACTGCACCTAATAAGGATATGCAATTTATAGTCATTACAGGAGTGACATTTAAGAATTGTACAAAGGATGGTCTACCTGAAAAAGATGAATTTGAGAATCTTTATAAAATCTCAGATGATGTACAGAAAATAATTGAAGAACTAACTCAAATAGCTTATGCTGGCTCGTTTACCTATCAGTGTCAGCGACTGGATTATATTTATGTAAAAGACACTACAGACATCAAAAACAAGTTATCTGAACTTTATAAATCGAAATACAATAATTACACGCCGTATATTAATATAAAGCAAGATATAAACTGGGAAGCTTATTTGCAATTCTTGTACCCAAATGAAGAAACTCAGGAATTTACTAAGAACCAGAAAATTCTTTCTCAATTACAGGCCAATGGAGATGATTTGACAAAACCAAGACATGTTGATTACTGGATATATTTCAACAACGAAACCGATAGAGATGCATTCAAAAAAATAATTATTAATGAAGGATTCAAAGTTGAGAATGAAGATAAATTAAATGATAATTCTGCCAAGCCATTTAAATTACACATCTCAAGAATAGACAGTGTGAACATCAACTATATAACGAAAGTCACCCTTGGCTTAAGAGATGCAGCAAAACAAACAAATGGTGATTACGATGGATGGGAAACTGTTATTATAAAATAATTGGTTTTTCTACACTTTTTGTTCAAAAACCCTTCAAAACTATTATTGTGCAATGGTAGCACGTACGCCAAAGCAGCGTATATTGGCACTTTATTAGAACTATGCCTATAGGTAGAAATCCCCTTGTATTTGGTTTGCACCCGGTAATTGAAGCGATAGAAAGCGGCAAAGAACTGGAAAAAGTGTTGGTGCAGAATAACCTACAAGGCCCATTATCGAAAGAACTGTTGTTCATGTTGCGCGACCGCAATATTCCATTTCAGTATGTGCCGGTTGAAAAACTGAACCGCATTACCACCAAGAACCACCAGGGTGTTATTGCGCACATTGCAGAAGTAACCTATCATAAAATTGAGAACCTGTTACCCGGTATTTTTGAAGAAGGTAAAACACCTTTGTTTGTGTTGCTCGACCAGATCACTGATGTACGTAACATGGGTGCTATTATACGTTCAGCAGAATGTGCAGGTGCACATGCCGTAATTATTCCTGCAAAGGGCTCCGCGCAAATAAATGAGGAAACCATGAAAGCATCGGCAGGTGCTTTGAATCTGTTACCTATTTGCCGTGAGAACAGCCTTGCTGAAGCCATTCACTTTTTAAAAGATGGCGGATTACAAATAATAGGCTGCACCGAAAAAACAGATAACCTATACACCAATGCTGACTATACTCTGCCAACCGTGTTGGTAATGGGTTCTGAAGGTAGCGGTATTTCTGGCGAAATATTGAGACTGTGCGATGCACAGGTTAAAATACCTTTAATGGGAAAAATAGAGTCGTTAAATGTATCGGTAAGTGCGGCAGTAGTAATGTATGAGGCAGTACGTCAGCGTTCAGTAAAATGAGAAGACGACATAACCCCGGAGATAGAAGAAAGAAACACTACCCAATGCTACAGCGGCACATTACGGGCACTGTAGATATGAAAGGCTCAGGCGCTGCATTTATTGTTGGCACAGGCCTTCCGAAAGACATATACATACCACGCGAACGAACGAATCACGCCTTGCACGGCGACACGGTGAAAGTTACCATTAAGGCTACCCGTCACCCTGAGAACAGGCCTGAAGGAGAGATAGTGGAGATATTGGAAAGAGGAAAAGTAACCTACAGCGGAACCATCCAGGTATCAGATGGACACGCATTTGTAATACCCGATAATTCCAAAGCCCCTTCGGATATTTATGTGCCGCTCGATAAAATAAACCATGCTAAAGATGGCCAGAAAGTTCTGGTGCATATAATAAGCTGGGAAAAAGAAGAAAAGCATCCACGCGGCGAAATACTCGAAGTGCTTGGCCAACCGGGCGAGCATATTGCAGAAATGAATTCTATTATTGAGGAATTCGGGCTGCCATTAAAATTTCCGCACAGAGTTGAAGAAGATGTTGCCAAGCTTAACAAGAACATATCGGACGAAGAAATAAAACGCAGACGCGACTTCAGGGGTATAACTACATTTACCATTGACCCTATAGATGCTAAAGACTTTGATGATGCATTATCGCTAAAGAAACTTGATAACGGGCATTGGGAAGTTGGTGTGCACATTGCCGATGTTAGCCATTATGTAGAACTGAATTCAGCTATAGATAAAGAAGCGCAGAAGCGTGCAACATCTGTTTACCTTGTTGACAGGGTAATACCTATGTTACCGGAAGCCCTTTCAAATGGTACCTGTTCGCTGAATCCGAATGAAAACAAACTTTGTTTTTCGGCTGTATTTGAACTGAACGACTTAGCTGAAATAAAAAGCCAGTGGTTTGGTAAAACAGTTATCAAATCAATCCGCAGGTTCCATTACGACCAGGTGCAGGAGATACTTGATGGTAAGGAAGATGCACTTTTTGATGAGGTGCATGTACTTAACAAATTAGCCAAAACCCTTCGCGCCAGGCGCATGAAAGAAGGCTCTATAGCATTTGAAAAGACTGAGATAAAATTCATACTTGACAATAAGGGTAATCCATTAGGAGTAAAATTTATGGAGTCCAATGATTCTCATAGATTGATAGAAGACTTTATGTTACTGGCTAACCGCAAGGTTGCTGAACTGGTCGGTAAAACGCCGCCAGCTCAAAAAGATGCAGAACACGGGCACCATAACAAAGACAAGAAAAAGAATGTGTTTGTATATCGTGTACACGATTCCCCGGACCCGGAGAAGCTGCAAAAGTTCACTGAGTTCCTGCGTAAGTCAGGTATTAAATCAACATTCGACAGGAGCACCAATATTGCAAACTCATTCAACTCACTGCTTTCAGATGCCCGTGAAAAACCATACGAGAATATTCTGAACCTGCTCGCCATACGCACTATGGCAAAGGCTGTATACACAACTAAAAATATTGGCCACTATGGCTTAGGTTTTGATTTTTATTCACACTTCACCTCTCCTATCCGCCGTTACCCTGACTTGATTGTACACCGGTTATTACAAGAATTCTTGATAACAGGAAAGACAGTCGATAACGTACATGAACTTGAAGACCTTTGTAAGTATTGTTCCAAAATGGAACGCATGGCAGAGGAAGCTGAGCGTGCATCGGTAAAGTACAAACAGGTACAATACATGCAAATGCACAGCAGCGAAGAATTTGAAGGACTCATTTCAGGTGTTACTGAGTACGGCTTTTTTGTGGAACTGAAAGCAAATAAGTGTGAAGGCTTCGTACGTGGCCGCGACCTTGCCGACGACTACTATATGTACGATGAGAAGAACTATTGCCTGAAAGGCAAAAAGTCGGGCAGCGTATATCAGTTAGGCCAAACGGTTACGGTAAGAGTTAAGAAAACCGACCTGATAAAGAAGTTTATTGACTTCGAATTGGTTTAAAACATATACCACGGAGGCACGAGAGCACAGAGAAGCACTAAGAAAATTCAAGTATGCTCGCTGTGAACCTAGTGTAATGGTTAAATTTAGATAGTGTTGATCTTCTTCAGGAACTCATCCTTGTAAAGCCCGCCAACAGGAACATCCTTATTGTATTCGAGTATAACCTTGGTATGATCGATAGATATTATTTTATCTATACGAACAATGAACGACCGGTGTACACGAACAAAACGATCTGCCGGTAGTTTTTCCTGGATACTCTTCATGGTAGAACGAATAATGTACTTACCGCTGATGGTGTGAAGCGTAACATAGTCCTTTAACGCTTCTACATAAAGTATATCTTTCATTACCACTTTCACCAACTGAAAGCTTGATTTCACAAACAGAATATCTTTCGATTCTTTGTTCTGAACCAAATGGTAAAGCATTTCATTTTGCTTTTTCAGCTTTACTTCTTCATTGAAACGATACAATGCAGTTTCAATAGTAGCACGCAGGTCATTCGCCTTAAACGGCTTCACCAGGTAACCAGCCGGGCCTGATGTATTTGCTCTGCCAATGCTATCTTCATCGGAATAAGCGGTAAGATAAACAATAGGCACCTGGAATTTTTTACGGATCTCTTTTGCCGCATCAATACCGGTCATATCACCCTTCAGCATTATATCCATCAATATAATATCGGGGGTTTTGTCTTCTACCATTTCAATGGCATCTTCGCCTTTTACACAATGGCCAACAACGGTATAACCAAGTTTGGTAAGGGTCTGGGAAAGGTCGCGAGCAATAATTACTTCGTCTTCAACAATTAATACGCTAGTTTTTTTCATGAAAGAAAGGGGTTATTTGGAGGATTTTTTAATAGCCGGGTTATTTGATTTGAATATGATAGAATATTTAGTGCCTTTGGCACCTGATGTCTTTTTAACTTCTCCGTCTTTTAACTGTGTAACTAGGCTATCAACCAATTGCAAGCCCAACGATACACGTTGTTTTTTACTGGTCTTTTGCTTTATGCCTACACCGTTATCTGATACTTCAAGCGTTACTTTTTTGCCTGTTTGCTTCAAGGTCACTTTTATCTTTCCTGTTTTTTCGTTCGGGAAAGCATATTTAATTGAGTTTGAAACCAATTCATTTACAATCAACCCGCAGGTTATAGCATGATCATAATCCAGGAATATGCGTGAAGTCTCACAATCAATAGTAATACGCTTTTGCGGGTCTGAATACGATACAAAAAGATTATGCGTAAGATCTTTCAGATATGAAGATATATCTATTTCTTCATCGGCCTCGGAATGATATAAACTTGAATATATAGAAGAAAGTGCATAGAACCTATTCTGGAACTCACGCATTACAGGCACCAGCTTAGGATCGGGCATTTGATTTATCTGCAAATTCAATATGCTCGTAATGATCTGCAGGTTGTTCTTAACACGATGGTTAACCTCTTTCAGCAACCATTCCTTCTCCTCTACCATTTTTTTAAGGCGCATTTGCAATACTTTATGCTCACTGATCTCCCACTGCAAA
>Ga0210386_10004600_pt1 | contig 11376 bp, 9 predicted proteins | sample IncBWH32OmetaG_FD_160091 | JGI IMG/M metagenome (GOLD analysis project Ga0210386, IMG submission 160091) | Forest soil microbial communities from Barre Woods Harvard Forest LTER site, Petersham, Massachusetts, United States - Inc-BW-H-32-O ... | reverse complement strand
CGCTCTGGGCGATGTTGTCGCCCAGCACGACGAGCATGCCGGGCGGGACCACGCGGGTGCCGCCGACGGCGGCGCGGACCGCCGACGGCACCGCGTCACCCGGCATGGCCGCGATGCGCTTGATGACCCAGCTGCGCTCGCTCAGCGCCGCGAAGCCGGGGGCGCCCGCCCGCCCGCGCCCGCCCGTCTGGTCCGGGGCGCCGGGCTCCGGCAGCAACACCACGCGGCCGACCTCGAGCGGTCCGCGGGCGCGCCTGCGGACCAGCACCCTGTCGCCCGGCACGAAGCCGGGCGCCATGCTGAGGCCGACCACGGTGACGACGAGCAGCGAGGAGCGAAGGATCGCTATCACGGCCGCGGCCGCCAGGACGGCCGCCGAGCCGGCTGACCATGCCCTCATCGCGTCACCTGGCCGACCAGGTCCTGATCGCCGGCCTGCGCGTGCGGCCCGGCGCCGGGCGCGGAGCTATAGCCGCTGGCCTGCAGGGTGAAGAGCCGGCAGTACTCCCCTCCGGTGGCCATCAACTCGGCGTGCGTGCCCTGCTCGGCCAGCTGTCCCTGCGACAGGACGCAGATGATGTCCGCGCCGCGCACGGCCGCGAGCCGCTGCGATATCAGCAAGCTGGTCCGGCCGGCCCGGATCTGGCCGAGCCGCTGGTGGATGTCGTGCTCGGCGTCGGCGTCCAGGCCGGAATTCGGCTCGTCCAAGATGAGCAGGTCCCGGTCGGCGCGCATCAGCCCGCGGGCCAGGGCCACCCGCTGCCACTGGCCGCCGGACAGCATGACGCCGGCCGCGGCTTCCTCGCCTGGCTCCACGTAAATCCTGCTCAGCATCGTCCGGTCCCCGAAGGGAAGGCCGGCGATCACGCCGTCCAGGCCGGCCCGCGAAGCGGCGAGCCGCCGCGCGTCGTGATCGTCGAAGCGGGCCAGGTCGCCGAGCCCGATGTTTTCCCCGGCGCTCAGGGCGTAGGCCATGTAGTCCTGGAAGACGGCTCCGATGCGATCCCGCAGCTGCTCGGGTGACACGTCCTTGATGTCCACGCCATCCCAGCGGATGCTCCCGCGGTCCGGATCGTAGAGCCGGCACAGCAGCTTGACCAGGGTGCTCTTGCCCGCGCCGTTCAGCCCGATCAGGGCCACGGACGCGCCGCGCGGGATGAAGACGGTAACGCCGCGCAAGATCCAGGGCTGGTCCTCGCCGTACCGGAACCAGACGTCGCGGATCTCGATCCCGTGCCGCAGTGGCGGCACCGCCCGCGGGCTGGCGGCGATCGGCAGGTCCGGCCCGGCCGCCAGCACGTCGAGGTAGTGGCAGAAAACCAGCAGCGCCTGGTAACTGCCGGCGATGGCGGTGACCACTCCGGACAGCGCGGTCTGCACCCCCACCGCGGCGAGCACGAACAGCGAGACATCCCCGACCGGCAGCTCGCCTCGCCAGGCTTGGCGCACGGTCCAGATGAGACCGCCCGCCGTCACGGCCGAGCCGAGCAGCGCCAGGCCGGCCTGGGTCACGAACGTCCGGCGATCGAGCCGGCGCTGCTCGGTGTTGATGCCGCGGATCTCGGTGAGCATGCGTTCTCGCAGGAAGCTGGTCAGCCCGAAGAGCCGGAGTTCCTTGGCGGCGTAGGTGTCGGTCTGCAGCTGGCTGTAGAACAGCTGCCTGCGGCTGGCCGGGCTGAGCCGCCACTGCAGATCGGCGCCGCGCCTGCTGAGGGCGAACTGCGCCGCTACCGCCGCACCGGTCGTGGCCAGGACAAGCAGGCACAGCGCCGGGCTGAGCAGCCACAGCGCACCAAGCAGGCCGGCCGCGGCCACCGCCGACTGCGCCGCGGTGAAGATACCGCTGACGACGATGACCACGCCGGTCTGACTGGTGCCCTGCGCGACCTGCAGCTTGTCCATGAACTGAGGCGACTCGAACCGGCGCAGCCCGGGGAACGCGTTCACCGCGCGGAACAGCCGGTCCTGGGCCTGCAGCCCGAGCACCCGGCGGAGCTGACCGGTGACGTATGCGCTGGCGGGCGGCAGCGCCACCGACAAGGTCCCGCAGACGGCCAGGCACCCGGCCCAGCCAAGCAGCGGCCCGAGCTGGCCGGCTGGCCGGCTGGCCAGGCTGTCCAGGACCTGCCGCTGAGCCCACGCCGCAGCCGGTGCCACCAGCCCGGCGGCCACCGTGCACGCGGCCAGCGCGACCACCAGCCAGCGCGACGCGGACCAGGTCAGGCTCAGCGCGCAGCGGACCGAGGCCGCGAGCTGACCGCCCGGGCGCCGCACGCCCGGGCGGGCCGCAGCCGCCGCGCCCGCCTCGTCCCTTATCACGCGGCCTGAGGTACCGGCAGATCGTCGATGGCCCAGGCGGCGCCGCCGATCCTGCCGTCCGGATCAAGCGTGACGAAGGTCGGGAACGCCCCGATCGAGAAGGCGGTCGCGACGGGTCCGAAGTCGGGCTCGATCACGAGCTGGGCCAGGCCCGTCAGCGCGGCGACGATGTCGGCTGCCCCCTCGGCCGGCCCGGCGATGACGGCAGCGACCTGGCCGGGCCCGCCGGGAAAGCCGCGCGCGTAGCCGGCGAACTGGTCCAGGTGCTCGCGGCACGACTGGCACTCGGCGGCGAAGAACGCAAAGACGGCGGGACGGCCCGCGAGCTGGGCTGGGGAAAGCTCGCGGCCGGTCGTGGTCGTGGCGCTGAACGGCGGGATCGGACGGCCGGCGGGCAGTGCGGCGAGGCCGGGCAGCTGGGGTGCCCGGTGGCTTTCCGGGGCGACATGGCGGAGCTTCCTGATGATGGCGAAAGAAAGAAGCAGATCGAAGAAGCACAGCAAGCCGACGAAGATTACCGCGGCGGTCAGGACGGCCATGGGTTCACGCTCGCAATCCGGAAGCGGGCAGACGGAAGATCGACAGCAGGTCATCGAAGAGCACGGTCGGCACCGCGGCCGTCACCGCGACCGCGAGAGCGAGGGCGATGCCGCCGGCCGCGGGCGCGGGCGAGGACGCAGCCGTGGCGGCCGCGGCCGCTGCGGCCGCCACGGCCAGCAGCAGGTCGCGCGCCACGTGCCAGGTGCTCATCGGGGACTGCGAGGCCCCGAAGCAGCGGCACGGGATCGCCGGGTCGCGGCGAACCGTGGCGAGCGTCCCGGCGCCGAAGGCGGCGAGGGTAACCGCGCTCAGGACCAGGCCCGCCACGGCGGTGGCGGCCGGGATCAGCAGGACCACGATCGCTGTCTCGGTGACCGCCACGGCCGCCGCGGCCGGCGCACCACGCAACGGGCCTGGCAGGGGCAGCTGCCCCAGCCATCGCGCGAAGGCCCGGTACTCGGTCCTGCCGCGCAGCTTGCTGACCGCTGACGCGGCGAACACGATCCCGATCAGCATGCGGCACGCCAGCGCGCAGTAGCCGGCCATCGGCGCTCCTTCGGTTAAGCCCGCTTCTGGGTTAAGCCCGCTTCTGCTGAGCCCGGGCCGCCATGACGGTGGCCCGTCCCCTGACGTTGGCTGGCTTTAGCAGCAGCCGACCGCGTAGCAGTTCGCCACGCCGGCGCAGTTTGTCGTGCACTTGATGTGCGACATCTCGCGCGCGCCATTGCACGAGTGCGGGTAAAGGCATTCGTAGTAGGTCTGCGTCGGCAGGCAGCCGGCCGCTGTGGTACGCGGCAGCACCGCCGAGCATCCGGTCTCCGACCCGGGCAAGAGCACGTCCCATGGCAACCTCCGTGATTGCTGCCCCGAAAGGGCTTCGTTGTAGCTGTGGCCGACGAGGCCTCTGCACATACCAGCCAGTCTTCCCGGCGCGGTACCACCAGGCCACGCGTTCTGCTGGCAGTCTGCTGGCAGAGTTCGCGGCCGCCGCACGGTGCCGCAATGGGCTGGCCTTGGTTACCCTGATGGTCGGGGCTTTGTCTCTACCTGGCCGTTCGATCTTCTGAGCATGGAAGGTGACCATGGGCTCCGGCGCGGACGGCACAGCAGTAACCTTCGGCCCGCTGCTGAAAAGGCACCGGTGCGCCGCGGGATTGAATCAGGAAGAGCTCGCCCAGCGGTCAGGACTGAGCGTCCGGGCCATCAGCGACATGGAGCGCGGTTACACCAGGAGGCCGTTCGTCCGTTCGGTCCGGATGCTGGCGGACGCCATGATGCTTCCCGGCCCCGCCCGCGAGCAGTTGCTCACCGCCGCCCAGGCCGGTGCGGGCAGCGCGCGGGTGTCCCGCGGTCGCGCCCGGCCGGCGAACCTGCCGGGGCAACCGGGGCCGACGGCGGAAATCGCGCGCCAGCTACCCGCCCGGCCGCACCATTTCACCGGCCGGGTACGGGAGATGACGGCGCTCGGCGCCCTGCTCGGCCAGCAGGCGCCGGGCCTGGGCGGACCGGTCATCTCGGTCATCAGCGGGGCGGCGGGGGTAGGCAAGACCGCGCTGGCCGTCCAGCTTGCTCACCAGGCCAGGCCGGCTTTCCCCGACGGGCAGCTGTACGTGAACTTGCGGGGATTCGGGCCGGACGGCCGGCCGGCCGATCCGGCCGAGGTGATCCGGCTGTTCCTCGACGCGTTCCGGCTGCCCGCGGCGCAGCTCCCGGTCGGGCTCGAGGCGCAGGCTGCCCTGTACCGCGACCTGACGGCGGACCGGCGGCTTCTCGTGCTGCTTGACAACGCGCACGACGAGGAGCAGGTCCGGCCGCTGCTCCCGTCCGGACCGGGCAGCGCCGTCGTGGTCACCAGCCGCAGCGAACTAGGCGGACTGGTCGCGACCAGCGGCGCCCGGCTCACCCCGCTGGATGTGCTCGCCGAGGATGAGGCGTGGGAGATGCTCGCCGCACGGCTCGGGATGACCCGGCTGATGGCGGAGCCGGCCGCGGTCAGCGAGCTGATCCGGTCCTGTGCTCGCCTGCCGCTCGCCCTGGCCATCACGGCGGCCCGGGCCGCGGCCCGGCCCGATTTCCCGCTCAGCGCCCTGGCGGCCGAGCTGTGTAATACCGCCGCACGGCTTGACGGGCTGGAAACCGGGGATCCGGCCGCCAGCGTGCGGACCACCCTTTCCTGGTCCTATCGGCAGCTCTCCCCCGGCGCCGCCCGGATGTTCCGCCTCGCGGGCCTGCATCCCGGTCCTGCCGTCACCGCTGCCGCCGCGGCCAGCCTGGCCGGCACCGGCCTGTCGCGTTCGCGCCGGCACCTGCGCGAACTAGCCCGCTGCAACCTGCTCGCCGAATATGCCCCGGGCCGGTACGCCTTCCATGACCTGGTCCGTTTCTACGCCGCGGAGCAGGCGCGGGCCGCCGACCCGGCGACCGGCCAGCAGGCCGCGCTGGCCCGGGTGCTCGACCACTACCTGCACACGGCGTATGCCGCGGCGCTCGTCATCAATCCGTCACGCGAGCCGATCACGCTCAGGCCGCCCCGGCCGGGGGTTTCGCCCGAACCTATGGCCAAGCCGCGGCAGGCCCTTGACTGGTTCGAAGCTGAGCACCGCGTGCTGCACGCGGCCTCGGTGCTGGCCGCGGAAACCGGGTTCGACGCTCATGCGTGGCAGCTGCCCTGGGCGATGACGGATTACCTGGATCACGGGGGACGCTGGCAGGAGCAGGTCACCTTGCACCGCGCGGCGCTGGCCGCGGCGAGGCGGGTGGGCAGCGACGCCGAGCAGGCCGCGGTGCGCCGGATGCTCGCCTACACCTGCGCCAGGCTCGGCCACTTCGACGAGGCGCGGGACCAGCTGACACAGTGCGTCCAGCTATGTCGCAAGCTGGGCGACCGCACCGGTGAGGCGCTCGCCCGGCAGACCCTGGGCTGGCTCGCCGAGCAGCAGCAGCAGTACCCAGACGCGCTCAACCACGCGGAGCAGGCCCTCGGTCTGTTCCGCGAAACCGGGCACCGGGCCGGGCAGGCCGCCGTCCTTAACAATGCGGGCATGTATCACTCCATGCTCGGCAACTACCAGCAGGCCCGGGCCCATGGCCAGCAGGCCCTGGCCCTCTACCACGAGCTCGGCGACCATTCCCACCAGGCCGCGACGCTGGACAGCCTCGGTTACGCCGAACATCAGCTCGGCTGCCTGAGCGCGGCCATCGACTGCTACCAGGAGGCGCTCGGCATTGTCCAGGAACTTGGCGAGCGCTTCCCCGAGGCCGAGATCTTGAGTCATCTCGGTGACACCCGGCTGGCCGCCGGCCAGGCGCACGAGGCCGAAGACTCCTGGCGCCAAGCACTCAAGATCCTGGCCGACCTCGACCACCCCGACACCGCCCGGATGCGCGCGAAGCTCCGCGAGATCGACGCCTAGGGCCGGCACCTGGGCCCGGACGGGATTCGCGCCCGCAAGGGATTGACGATGAGCCAGGTCGCGACGGCCTGTGAGGTCCGCCGGCGCAGCGTCACGACCTGCGGTACCGGCCGCACGCATCCGGCTCGTTCGATCCTCAGATCCTTTTTCCGAACGAGGCGGATGTTACGCCGCCGGGCCAGGTTAGTAGTGGATGACGCCAGGCGTTCCGCCGCCGCAGGCGATCGACTCGCCGTTGACCGAGACCGATAGCGGCGAGGCCAGGAAGGCGATCACGGCCGCCACCTGGCTGGCGTCGATGAGCGTGCGGGTGAGGTTGCGGGCGGCCATCCGCCGCTCGATCGCGGCGGGCTCGACCCCGGCCGCCGCGGCCTGGGCCGCGATGACGCCGGGGGTCGCCTCGGTACAGGTCAATCCGGGGTGGACGGCGTTGACGTTGATGCCGGACGGGCCGAGTTCGTCGGCCAGGTTCTTGGTCATCGCCGAGACCGCCACGTTGCGGATGGAGCCGATGACCGACCCGGTGCTGAGCGCGGCCAGGCCGCTGACGCTGATGATCCGGCCCCAGCCCGCCGCGATCATGCCCGGCGCGACCGCCTGGGCGCACCGCAGATAGCCCAGCACCTTGACGTTCACATCGGACCAGAACGCGTCGCCGGTGATCTCCGGCAGGGACAGCGGCGGGGCCTGCCCGGCCGGCCGCGCGGCGCAGTTGACCAGGATGTCGACGCCGCCGAGCCGGTCCTGGGCCGCGGCCACCAGCTGCCGCACGGAGACGTCGTCACCCGTGTCGACCTGCAGTGCGGGCACGATCCAGCCGGTGGCGGCGCCCAGCTCGGCGGCCGCCTGATCGAGCCGGCCCGGGTCACGGGCCGCGATCGCCACCGCCGCGCCCTCGGCCAGCAGCGCGGCCGCGGCCGCCTTGCCGATGCCGCGGCTGCCGCCGGTCACCAGCGCACGCCGCCCGGTGAGCTGCAGATCCACCTGTCACCACCTGCTTTCACGCCGACCGCCATGGTCCCGCGGACATTCACGTCGGCCGGATCGTGCTGCGTCCTTCCGGCCGCTAGCTGATCACCCGCGCCCGGCCAGGTACTGAGCCAGGTGATCGGTCACCGCACGCGCGTCGTCCTCGATACCGCAGATGAACGTGGACCTGCGCCGACGCAGCACCGGCAGCCCGAGCGCGTACAGGCCCGGGACGTCGGCCACGCCGTGGGAGTGGCGCAGCCGTCCCTTGGCGTCCAGAGCAGGCACGTCGAGCCACCCGTAGTCGGGCCGGAATCCCGTCGCCCAGACGACCGTGCGGATCTCGCCGCGGCCCAGGTCGAGCTGCAGCCGCGCCGTGTCGGGCACCCGGGTCGGCTCGAGCCGCTCCGGCGCATCGAACTCCGCGTCGCGCCCGCTCGTCAGGGCCCACTCGTCGAAGGTGTCCAGCAGCCGGCCCAGCTTGAGGTCGGCGAGCGAGAACACGTTGCGCAAGCCGCCGGAGAACAGCGCGTGCCCGTCACGGACCATCGCCCAGCGCCCGATGAGCTCGACGCCCATCGAGGTGAGCGCGTTGAGGTCGAGCGTCCTGCGTTCGGGCGTCCCGACCAGCTGAGGCGAGGGCAGCCGCCGGGCCCGGGTGAGGTCCTCGATCTCGTCGTACCCCTGGTCCCACACCCCCGACGCATCCATCCACCACAGCACGTCACGGCCGCGGTAGATGCGCGGCATCCGCGTGTGCTCTCCCACCGACAGGGTCACCGTACGGCCCGAGGCCTGAATCTCGGCGGCCAGCTGCAGGCCGGTCGCCGACGCACCCACCACGAGCACGCCGCCGTCGGGCAGCTTGGCTGGGTCGCGGTAATCGAAGGGCGTCAGCTGCTCGACCGACGCCGGCACCTCCCCGCTGAAGGGCGGCACCACCGGTGAGTTGAAGGCGCCGCTCGCGATGACCACGGCGCGGCAGCGGATCTCGCCGCGGTCCGTGGTCACCTGATACCCGCCGTCGGCAGCGCGCACCGACGTGACCTTCGTGCCGGTTCGCACGGGAGCGTGCGAGCGCGCGGCGAAGCGCTCGATGAACTCGGTGATCTCCCCCATGGTCATGTAGCCGTCAGGGTCCGGGCCTTCATAGCGAAGGCCCGGCAGGCGGCTGAGCCAGTTGGGGGTGAGCAGCCGAAGCGAGTCCCAGCGCTCGGTACGCCAGGAGTTCGCCACCTCGCCGCGCTCAAGCACGACATGGTCGATCGACCGGCCGGCCAGGAAGTGGCTCGCGGCCAGCCCGGCCTGCCCGGCGCCGATGACGACCGTAGTTACCCGCTCGATGGCTTAATCTCCTCGCGTCGGGCAAGCCGCCGCGCGGCCGGTCAAGCGACCTCGACGGTGACGTTGGTCGGGTTGGTGAGCGCGTCGTACACGGCCGACCGCTTCTGGGACTGGGCGACCAGCGCCTCGATGTCCTCCCGCGACGCGTCCGCGTCGATGTTGAACGTCACCTTGATGTCGTTGTAGCCGTTCCGGACGTCGGAGTCGGCCCCGAGGATGCCGCGGATGTCGTGGCCGCCCTCGACCGTCGAGGTGACCGAGTTCAGCTTGATGCCGCGGTTCTCCGCGACGGACGCGATCCCGCCGGTCAGGCAGCTGGCCAGGCCGACGAGAAGGTACTCGATCGGCGTGATGCCGTTGTCCTCCGCCGCGAACACCTCGGGGTGGTCGGCTTCGAACGACCACTCCTGCTTGTGGTTGTGCTCCTCGCCGAGGCCGAAGAAGCTCTGCACCTTGATCTGGCTGTGCACGCCACCCTGCCAGGTGGCGGAGGCCCGCCAGGTGAACTGGGCGGCCTCGGGTGCGCCCTTCAGTACCTCGCGTGCATCGAGCAGTGCCTGTACGTTGACACCGTTAGTGGCCGTAGTCATATCGGTTGATACCCTCCCGCGAACGTCGCAATTCCCTATAGGGATGATTGACAATACACCGCCCTGGACCAGCTAAGATAGCCCACATGGCAGAGTCAGCCCCAGTGCCAGCTACTGTGCTCGCGGCCGGCTCCGTCGGTACGGTCGAAACGCAGTACCTCGACCTGCCCGAGCCGGTGCGGCTCGACTGCGGCCGGGAACTCCACCCGGTCCGGGTCGCGTACGAGACTTACGGCACTCTGTCACCCCAGCGCGACAATGTCATCTTGGTGTGTCACGCGCTCAGCGGCGACGCTCATGCGGCCGGCTTCGCGAAGACGCCCCCGGTGGAGAGCACCCGCGACGGCTTCGCCGCCGAGGACCGCGACGGCGTGGCCCGCAAGGGTCTGGGCTGGTGGGACGGGATGATCGGCCCGGGCAAGGCGTTCGACACCGACCGCTTCTTCGTCGTCTCCACGAACCTGCTCGGCGGCTGCCGCGGCACGACGGGGCCGTCGTCGGTCAACCCGGCGACCGGTCAGCCGTACGGGCCCGACTTCCCCGTGGTCACGGTCGCGGACATGGTCCGCACCGAGCGCGCGTTCCTGCACGAGCTCGGCATCGAGCGGCTGGCCGCGGTGACGGGCGGATCGCTCGGCGGGATGCAGGCGTTCGAATGGGCGATCTTGTTCCCCGATCAGGTCGACGCCATCGTGGTCATCGCCAGCACCCACGCCCTCCAGCCGCAGGGCGTGGCCTGGAACTCGATCGCGCGGGACGCGATCATGCGCGATCCGGCCTGGCAGGGCGGCCGCTACTACGGCACCGGCCACGCACCCGAGGCGGGCATGGGGGTGGCCCGGATGGTCGGCCACGTGACGTACCTGTCCGCGCAGGCGCTGGGCGACAAGTTCGGCCGGCGGCTGCAATTCGCCGACGACATCCGCTACACGATCACCGAGCCGGAGTTCGCGGTCGAGAGCTACCTGCGCCACCAGGCCGACTCGTTCGTCAAGCGCTTCGACGCCAACACCTACCTCTACACCTCGCGCGCGCTGACCTACTTCGACCTCGCGCGGCAGTACGGCGACGGCTCGCTCGCGCGGGCGCTGGAAGGGGTGTCGGCGCGGACGCTGCTGATCGCGTTCAGTTCCGACTGGCTCTATCCGCCGTCCGCGTCGCGGGAGGTCGCCGACGCGCTGACCACGCTCGGCAAGCCGGCCGAGTGCCACGTGATCGAGGCGCCGTACGGCCACGACTGCTTCCTGCTCGAGGAAGCGCGGCAGACACCCATCATCCGCCAGTTCCTCGGCCAGCACCTTCTGGCCGAAGCCAGGGACACCAGGTGACCGCACGGAAGAGGCTTTCATGACCGACAACGGCTTCCGCGGCGAGGAAGCACGCGCGTTCGGATTCGAGACCCGGCAGCTGCACGCCGGGCAGCGGCCCGACCCGAACACCGGCGCCCGCGCGGTGCCGATCTTCCAGACCACGAGCTACGTGTTCGAGGACCCCGAATCCGCGGCGGCGTACTTCAACCTGCAGGAGTACGGGAACACGTACTCGCGCATCATGAACCCGACCGTGGCGGTGTTCGAGGAACGGGTGGCCAACCTCGAAGGCGGCGCCGGCGCGGTGGCGTTCGCCAGCGGGCTCGCCGCGCAGAACGCCGCGCTGTTCACGCTGCTGGAGCCGGGCGACCACGTGGTCTCGTCCTCGGCCCTCTACGGCGGGACGGTGAACCAGCTCAAGCACGTGCTGCGCAAGATGAACGTGGCGCTGACGTGGGTCGACCCCGACGACCCGGACGCGTGGCGGCAGGCGGTCCGGCCGAACACCAAGGCGTTCTTCGGTGAGACGGTCGGCAACCCGGGCGGGAACGTCCTGGACATAGAGACCGTGGCGGCGATCGCCCATGAAAACGAGCTGCCGCTGATCGTGGACAACACGTTCGCGACGCCGTACCTGTGCCGCCCGATCGAGTGGGGCGCCGACATCGTGATCCATTCGGCGACCAAGTTCATCGGCGGCCACGGCACGACCATCGGCGGGGTGGTCACCGAGGCGGGCACGTTCAACTGGTCCAATGGCCGGTTCCCGGTCGTCGCGGATGCCTCGCCGGCCTACCACGGCCTGCAGTTCCACGAGACGTTCGGGACCTACGGCTACCTGATGAAGCTGCGGGCCGAGACGCTCCGCGACCTGGGCGCGGCGCTATCGCC
>Ga0210386_10004596_pt1 | contig 11384 bp, 7 predicted proteins | sample IncBWH32OmetaG_FD_160091 | JGI IMG/M metagenome (GOLD analysis project Ga0210386, IMG submission 160091) | Forest soil microbial communities from Barre Woods Harvard Forest LTER site, Petersham, Massachusetts, United States - Inc-BW-H-32-O ... | reverse complement strand
TCAGCAGCTTCGATCGCCTCAGCAGAAGCAGTTCTCCGCAGGGCGGTAGCGAGATCGGTGCGTTCGGCGGTCACTCGGGAATCTTAGCAGCCGGATCCGTGGCGCTGCTCCGGCAGCGGTGGGAACGAGGTGACCTCCGGGCTAATGCGCAAGTCTGAATTCAAAGTGCGTGCGAAGGTGCACTCCGCGCGTTCTCGAAACTGCTCAGATGGCGGAATGTTCTCACGAGCGCCGATTGAACTCTCACGCCTGGCGAGAATCTCAATTGCGTGAAAAGCTCAGCGCCGGAACTCTCACTTGATGAAATCAGCCTGAGGAAGGACATCTCGTGCGGTTCGCTGGAACGCGAATTCATTTTCAAATGCGGTGAAATGCGGTATCGAGGTCTTTGTAAGTTATTGATTAGATGGTGGACGCGGAAGGAATCGAACCTTCAACCTGTCGGTTAAGAGCCGAATGCTCTGCCAGTTGAGCTACGCGTCCAGAGTGTTGATTAAACGCCTTGCAGTGGGAATATTGCAGGGCGGGGATCAAGGTGAGACTCATCACTGACCCTTGAAAAATATAACACAGCAGAGGCTCTCTTCCAAAGCGACGAGGTCCGCGCTTGGGTAGGCGTGCGCGTATCCTTCGCCGCAACTACAGGCGCAACAATTCCCGCGCAATGAGGCCGTCGAACACCTGTTTCGCAGACAACCGCACGTTGAATTCGATTGGATTTGCTATGCGCGAATTCGCCTAAAACGTAAACGCCACGCCCGCTCCGACGCTGCGCTGATCCTGCGCGAATACGATCATTCCACCAGTCAGCAGATAAGGCCGGTACCCTTCCGCGAGCATGTTATTCACATCCAGCAGCGCTTCGATATTAAGGCCTTCGTGGTGGGTTGAGATCGGTTGGCGCAGATGCAGATTCAAATACGGCTCAATTGCGCCGACCGAATAGGGCGCAATCGGTGTGATGGTGTCGACCGGCTGCCATCGATAGCTTGCACGCCAGCGCGTTCCCGTTCCTTCCAGAGTTCCTGAAAGCGAAATGGCGTACATCTGTGCGTGCCGCGGCCTTGCGGCGCTGAACAACTGGTTGAGCGACGTAGGATGAACAACCGCCGGCATCACAAGAGCGTCTCCATCGGCGTAGCTGACACGGACCCGGTTGCCGCCGATCATCCGATGCTCGACTGCTGCCATCACCCCGGCGCTTGCGTAGTTCTGTCCCGCTCCGCGCATCAGGCCGCTCATCGGATCGCTCAGCACGGCGTCGCTCTCCACATTCCGACCGCTCGCCTCGATTACGGGGTTCGCAACGTTATCCGAGTAAACCAGGAAGGAAACGTCCGAAGCCTCCGTCCGTCGCTCCCAGCCGATCTCCTGGTGCAGTCCGTGTTCGAGCGCCAACTGGCCGTCGCGCATCGAAAGCTGCGGCAGATAGAATCCCGGCTGCGCTTCATTCCGATTCAGACCCGAAGGTGTGCTCGCCAGCCGGTAGTCCACCGTCGAGTTGCCCCCGTGCCACGCTACCGTGGCAAACGGCAATGTCGCGAGAACGGTGTTGGGCGAATTCTGGCTGAAGCGGGCCATCACCTGCTGAGCACCCGCGTCGATTTCGAACTCGTCGCCGAGATTGATCGTCTCGGAACTCCGCATCGCGGCTTCGTCCAGCCCCTCGGCGCCGCCTGATCCTTCAATGACGGGATGAATGGAAATTGCCGCCAGCGACTCGACTGATCCCGCAAAGCCCAGGTCCTGACGGAAGCCCAGCATCGACTCCATGCCCGCATCGGTATCCGGGGCAAAGTCGACGCGCGCCAGCAACTCGTGGCTGTTCGAAGGGGTATCTTCCACGCTTGCAGTGAATCGCTCGCCGCTTTCGCCGAAGGTGCCATCCTGTCCACTTGCCATCAATCGCGCCTTCAGCTTTGGCCGGCCCCCGGGGCGATCGGAAACCACTACGAGCGGTCCGTCCTCAAGCCAACGCAGCAGCGGACGATTCGCAGCTGAGCGCAGCGTCCACTCCCAGTCGTCTTTCGACGCGTTGGCAGCCCGCGGTTCGGTCGGCAGCCACTCCATCACCTCATAAAGGGTGTTGAGAGTCAGGTTGACAACTGTCGTGGTGCGCACCCGCACGTTCTCCCGCAGGGACGGCAAGAACGATGCGCCCATCGCTTTGACAGCGTATTTGCCTGGCAAAATGTCGTTGAAGGAGTAGGTTCCCTTGCTGGTGGTGTAAACAGCAGCAATCACGCTCATGTCGGACCGCAACAACTGCACCACGGCCCCGATCTGGGGCACACCGCTTGAGTCGCGAACGACTCCGGAGACGGATACTGTGGTCGCTGCCATTAGTGGCGACGACGCCATAACGAACAGCGCGATCATGGAAACGAGATGGAGCCTGCGCATCATCACTCGTATAGGTGACCCGGCGGCGTCCTGGCTAAAGTCCTGGGAATTAAAAGCCCGCAAGTTTCCCGATCTAGTGCCGGTTAACTGAATATGCGGGGCCCTCGTACTATTCCACGACAAAAGGTGCCGATTGCGCAATCTCTTGTTTTGAGATTTCGTCATTTATTTTGATCGTCACCTTATATTTGCCCGGTTGCAGACCAGCCATCTTGATGGTCTTTTCCACTGTTAACTGGTCACTATGTTCGCCAAAGTCTTTGGAATCTTGCTCTTTCTCAAAAACAACCGTGTTCGTTGCCGCATCGATGATCTGGTACGTTACCTTCGCTTCGTTGCTCTTGGTCTGGTCGTTAATACCCAGGTTGTAGACCTGCATCCAGAAATTGAGGTCCTGGCTCCGTTTGTAGCTGACTGGGGTGGCCGGGTTGGTTGTTAGAAGCGGGCACACATGGGTGTTTCCGATCACGCATGTGCCCTGGCCGATATCGTGCGAACTGACGGGATAGATCTGGTCCGCCAGAATTAGGGACGAAGTGCCGAGCTTTTCGTCATGATACGCGGGGACTTCAAGGCTGCGTCCGTAGATACCAAGGTGATCGGGGTTGTTCACGTCCTTGATGGCGATATCCAGCCGGTACAGACCGGGAAGAAGCGGTACTGCTTTCCAATAGATAGATTTACGGTCGAGCGACTTTTCCAGCAGCTCGGCAGGCTGCTCCACTTCGACGGTGTCCTCAAACGTCTGCACGGTTTTGTGGGTCAGCGTCGTAACCTTCCCCAGGATGTTGACCACGCCCTTTGCAACGCCGTCCTTGGTCACGAACGTGATGTCGCGATTCCTGATCTGGACTGTGACCGGCACCAACACGGTGCTCGATGTGACCTTTACAAAATCAGTGCGCACGTCAAATGGAAAGATCTGTCCGGGGAGCAGCTTGTGCTCGCTCATGGCGCTTTCCAGATCCTTGAACTTGACCGGCGGCGGAGCAAACAGCTTCGCGGCCAGTTCGATGCGGTCAAATTCCTTCGACTGGTTCCCGCTTGTCATGGGTCCGGCGCCGAGGTTTTCGAATCCGCCTTTGAAGCGATCCGCCTTCTTGGCCATGCCCATCTCTTCCCACTGCGTCAGACCCGCACCTGGAACCTTGGCCAGGGCGTCCTTTTCGCTGCGGTCAATGGTGAAGTGGTAGTCGCCGCACTGGCACGTATCCACAAACTCCATGTCGATGTTTTCGCCGACGCCCTCGATATAGCGGTAGTGCCAGACCTCAAACGGGAAGGTCGACGTTTCTCCGCCGCCTTCATCGACAGGCCGCTGATAGGATCCGCCGGAAGGGTGAGACTCAACGGAGTCCGGAGGGCCAAAAGCAATGTACATATGCCCCCGATCTGTCTTCCAACCGGGCTTTCCCGCCGCATAATGGTCGTTTGCATACTGAATGCGCCGGTAATGCTCTTCGCGGAATTCGTTGTCGGGAGAATCGGGATTCGGATTGCGGCGCAGCCAGAACTGCTCGATGAACGCCTCGCGCTCTTCATCGTTGCTGAGGTTCTTGAAGGCCTTCCGCTCTTCGTCCGAAATAATGTACACAACGTCCTGATCGAGCCAGGATTTATAAGCGGTTTTGATTTCCTGCCTGACTTCTTTTTGCGCCTTGAACTGCTCCTCATCGGAACGCTGGCGCTTCAGGGGATCCGGTTCCTGGTCTTGGCCCGAAGCCGGCCGGGCCTGCAACGAAGGATCGGTTGCCTGCTGAGCCTGGATCCTGGAGGCTGGAACGAAGGTGAGACCGCACCCGAGTGCGACAACGAGGAACAAACGGCCATTGGAAATCATTGCGTCGGAGAACTCCCTACAATCCCTTATTCTACGGGCCCAAATGGTGTGGAGCAAGGCACGACGGCACTGTCGCTGCACTTTGGACGGCCAAGTAACCAATAGGTCACCTCCCAATCGGCTCTTTGCAGCCCAGAAAACCCGGATTTTTGAGACAAATCACCCTTCATCCGCGTCAGATATGCAGACCGCAATCTTCTTGCAAACTTACCCGACCGCCCGGCGGGGTTTCGGCAAGCGTCTTCGATGGATGCTTTGGGACAAGTGCCATCCGTACCCACCCACGCCATGCCCTGGGGATTCCGGGTTAAGGATTCACGACTCATATGAATTCAGTCGTAATTGGGAACCGCGTGAGAAGGTTTTGCGTAGAATAAGTTCGGAGCCTCCCGGAGTACAACAGCGCCCATGAAAAAGATTCTTTTGATTGTTTCTGCCGTTATTGTCGCGATCGTCCTAGTTGCCGTGTTCATCGTGAAGCAGCAGTCGGGCTACACCAAGGTTCTGACCGCGAAGATTCATCGCCAGGATCTTGCCACCGTAGTCAGCGGCACCGGCCAGATCAAGCCCAAGATCATGGTCAACCTCGGTGCGACGGCCATGGGACGCATTACGCATCTTTATGTCAAAGAGGGTGATCACGTAAAGCGGGGCCAACTCGTCGCTACCGTTGAAAACATCGCGCAGGAGGCCCAGGTCGCCGGTCAGCAGGCCGCCATCGCGGCCGGACGAACGGATATTGCCTCTTATATTGCGGCGGAGAAGACCGCCGAAGCCAATGTCGAGCACGCTCAGGCCGATCTCGAGCAGAAGAAACTCGACTGGGATCGCGCGCAAAGCTTGTACAAGGCTGGCATTATGGCCAAACAGGACTTCGACGCCAAGAAGGCCGCCTATGACACCGACGTGGCTTCTGTTTCTCAAGCAGTAGCCCAGGTCAACCAGGCCAAGGCCAACACCGACTCGGCCCGCGGACACCTCGATACCGCTGTAGCCACCTTGCGGGCCAACAAAAACGCGCTCGACCTCACGCAGGCCACCGCCCCCTTCGACGGTATCGTCACCAACGAGCCGGTGCGCGAAGGCGAGACCGTGGTCGAGGGCATCCAGAACACCGAAGGCTCGACCTTCATGACCATCGCCGACATGAGCGTCGTTACTGCCGAGGTCAAGGTCGACGAGACTGACATCGTCAACATCAAGATTGGCCAGCCCGCCGAAGTCAGCGTCGACGCCATTCCGGGCAAGTCCTTCAAGGGACACGTCACCCTGGTTGGAGATCAGGCATTGCTGCGTTCCACCGGCATCGCCACCTCGCAGTCCACCACGGGTACGGAAGAAGCCAAGGACTTCAAGGTCGTCGTTACCATCGATACGCCGACCGATGAACTACGCCCGGGTCTCTCCACCACCGCCAAGATTACGACTGCAGCAAAGTCGAACGTGTTATCGCTGCCCATTCAGGCTCTGACCATGTACACACCGCCTGCCCCGACCAACAGCGGCAACGTCGAGGCTGCGTCCACCTCGTCCGCACCGAAGACGGCTCCGGTGCAAGGTGTCTACGTTGTCGACAAGGACGCGCATGGGAAGCAGCGTGCCAAGTTCGTTCCCGTCACTACGGGCATTACCGGGGCAACCGATATTGAAGTTCTCACCGGCCTGCAGGATGGCCAGGAGATCGTCATCGGCCCCTACAAAACCCTGCGAACTCTGAAAAATGGCGCCCTCTTGAAACGAGACAAGGAAGCTCCAGCAACGCCCGCATCTAACGCTTGACGTTCTGGCACGATCTAAAGGGTGCAAGGAATTTCCCGCAGAGTGCGGAGAGCACAGGCAGACAAAGGATAAGGTGCACATGGCTCTGAACAGCGTCATCTCCGAGGTGGAAATGCAGCAATCCGCTGGACCGCACAGCGACATGATCGTTGTCGAGGACCTGTGGCGCACTTACGACATGGGCTCGGAGCAACAGGTCCACGCCTTGCGCGGCGTCAACCTTCGCATCAAGGCCAACGAGTATGTTGCCATTATGGGCCCATCCGGTTCAGGCAAGTCGACGCTCATGAACCTGATCGGCTGCCTCGATACGCCGTCCAAGGGCAAATACTGGCTCAACAGCCAGCTCGTCAGCGAACTCGATGACGATGAACTGGCGCGCATTCGTAACAAGGAGATCGGATTCGTTTTCCAGACCTTCAACCTGCTTTCCCGCGCAACTTCGCTGCACAACGTCGAACTTCCGCTCATCTACAACGGCACACCCGCAGCCGCACGCATCGAACGGGCGAAGGAATCGCTCATCAATGTAGGTTTGGAGTCGCGCATGAACCACAAGCCCAACGAGCTCTCCGGCGGCCAACGTCAGCGTGTCGCCATTGCCCGCGCGCTTGTGAACAGCCCGTCCATCATCCTGGCCGACGAGCCCACCGGTAACCTCGACTCCAAGACCGGCGTCGAGATCATGGCCCTCTTTGACACTCTGCACGCCAAGGGGAACACGATTGTGCTCGTCACCCACGAGCCCGACATCGCCGAGTACGCCCATCGCGTCGTCCACATCCGCGACGGTCAGATTTATTCCGACGAGCCTTCCAAGCGCTTTCGCAAATAGACTGTGCCCCAGGCTGAAGACGCCCTGGAAGGTGTTATCTGCTAACTTCCGGTTGAGCAGTGATTGGCCAATGATGGCGGAAAGCCGGGAATGCACGGACTGCTTATTGTCTCGAATCTCGCATCAATCCGATGCCAAAAGGGCATTTCATGGTTCAGGTCGTGAGGTGGGCGATTCGGATCTAACCCTCGTTTTGCCGTTTGGGTTACTGACGGTCGGACGGTGATTGGCCCGGCGAAGCACAAATGCCGAGTTTCTCGACCCTCCACACTTCGAGGGATCACACATCAACAGCACGATAGGTCGACATGGGGTAGGCGTCGTTCCTTTTAGGCTGGTTTCGCAGGTAGATGACCAGGATGGACGAACCGATTTCCTGCTCGTCTTCGCAATAGTCACTCGATCCCTGGACGAGCGTATTATTCTCGTCGCGGAATTCGTAATCGACGCTGAACTTGCTGCGGTTGGGCGCGCAGCCAGTGACGTTGCCATGGACCACCCATCCCTTGCGCACCAATCTTCTTTCACGAAGGAGATACGCCAAGCCCACAACTCCAAGCGAAGAAAAGAACAGCATGAAGAGATGGGGAATCACGTCCCACCAGGACCACCATGCCCAATTTCTCGGGTGATTCACGGACGGGTCGGAGGGAAGAAAGCGGATCGGGAGCTGATCGCCGACACGGACGTAGCTAATCCGCCCGTCAGACAGGAGAGGGTCATTCTGATAATCCAATTTAGCATCGCCGTGAACATCTGCATTGTCGAAAGGAAAGGTGTAGCGGACGTACAACTGATGACCGCCGTCAATCCTAGTGACCCTGCCTATGGCTTCACGACCCTCTCGGCGAAGAGCCTCGTGATGATGTGCTTGCTGCAGGGCAAAATAAAAGGACGCGGCGAACCAGATCGCCCCGCCCCCGAGGAGCATGAGCGAAATCAAGAGCAGTTTCTGCGCGTCGTCAGAATACAGGCTCACCCTTCTTGGGATATTGGCGTTGACCGCGTGAAGGCTAGACGCTCTTGACAGATCTTCCTCAGAATTCATCGGTTTGCTGGATCACTTTGTTCAGGATGGCCATCGACGTTGTTTGGTGCCGACAACATCAATCTATCGCGTTGAATGAACTCTGATTATCCTCTCTTACGCTGCCACAAAGCATCTATATTCGGTTGAGTGGTGGGCAATGCATCAGTGGGCTCTCGTCCGTTACCGCCGAGTAACGGAAGGGTAGACGGTGATAGGCTCGGAACGCACCAATATCGAATCGGGATGCAATTGGGGTCAATGAACAACGTGGAAAGTGCGCTTCCAGCGCGTATCCGGGAAGAAATCCACCAGAACGTGGCCAATCCACGCGAGCTTGTGGCCGAATCCTGTGTCTGCAAGTTGTGGCTCAGTGGCCTTGAACGACCAATAATTGAACAGGGGACGGCCGAGTATGTTCGCGCGCGGCACGAAGCCCCAAAAGCGCGAGTCCAGGCTGTTGTGTCTGTTGTCGCCCATCATGAAGTACATGCCTGGCGGTACCACCAGGTCGCCGTCGTGAACGTAATTCGAAAAATTCACGGCCCAGGACTCTGTTGCCCCAGGCACGCCCGCTGGGGATACTGCGGGAAAATCATCGAGGAACTCGTTGAAGTTTTCCGGCGTCGTCGGCTGCGCAAATCCAACCGGCTGTGCGACGCCATTCACAATCACAATGCCATTGCGTAAGTGAATATGATCGCCCGGTACGCCAATCAATCTCTTCACCAGGGGAGTGTACTGCGTCGTCCCATCGGCGTCTGTCGCATCAATACCAGGTTGATAAACGGGCTTGTGGAACACCACGATATCGCCGCGCCTCGGCTCGCGATACCGGATTAGCGGCATCCACGAAGCGGGCGCCATGAGCGTGATCTGGTCGACGACCAGGTGATCGCCTACGAGCAACGTGTTCTCCATCGAACCGGATGGAATGACGTAGTTCTGAGCTAAGAAGGTCAGAATAAACAGGCCCACCACCAGAACTGAGCAGATGCCGGCCAGCGCCTCGAGAGGGGTTTCTTCCCGATTGATATTGGCGGAAACTGCGCGATTTGTCGAACCGGGAGAAATCTTCGTTGTTGGGCTCATCCAAGGCTCCTCAGGAAGGCTCGCGAGCCCAAGGGCATTCCATTGCAGTCGAGTTTGCGTGTTGACCGGAGTCTATCAAACCTCGGTGCCGCGTAGGGTTTCCGAACGGTTTGGTATTGCGGGCGTGCTGTGGACAATTCGGAAATAACCCCTGTTTGAGTGCTAATTTCGGTTGGTGACCCAATTGAAACTTCGGTTGTGTCAAAAGCCTCTCCTGAGGAGAAACAGACCCACAGCAACAAAGACCACTCCAACGAATGAAAACGTTAGACGGCCGAACCGTCGCCCACCTACCGCACCTTTCTTGCCAGGTGTTCTCGATGACGCGCTCCTGTCACATCTGACAGTTGAAGACGAAACACAATCCCCGTAACAATCTTTATCGGTTTTTCAGTGCACTCCAAACGTCTGCCCGCCACATCCTTTTGCGAGGTGTTTTCAGTGAAATCGAGACTTTTCTCCATCATTGGAGTCGCGGGCCTAGCGGTTCTCGCTGCATCAACGGGTGCCATCACGGGTCAAGAGACAGGTAAAGGAGAAGCGACAATGACGCAAACACAACAGAGATCGGTTACAGCCATTGACACTTTGCTGGAACCTGATGCGACGATGATTGAGCGCGCGACGGCCGACAATGCCCGGTTGCTCAAGAATTTTCCCAAGGGATACACGCTGGGTGGCGTACACGCACCGCACGTTTCGATGCTTCAGCGATATGTCTACACCGATCAGCTCGACAACCTCTTTGCCGCCGTCGACAAAGTCTTCGCAGCAGAAGACCCGGCAAGCTGGAAGCTGAAAGCGTTCAAGTACTACTACATTCCATCCGGCCCCCTCGGGCTTGGCGGCATCGTAATCGAGCCGACCCCTGACCTGTTAAGGCTGCAGCAGAAGCTGATTGATGCGGAAGCACCTTTTGAAGCCCCGAATGGCACGGCTGCCGCATTCGTAACGACCCCGGAAGATCCCGACATCGTCGCGCCCCTGATTGAATACGTCCGAGTGTTTGTTCCCGAGCACAGCGGCACACACTTCAGCCCTCACGTCACAATCGGACTTGGCACCAGGGAGTTCCTGGATGCGATGCTGGCTGAGCCGTTCGCTTCCTTCACGTTTTCACCCGTGGGGGCGTCCGTCTACCACCTGGGCAATTATGGAACCGCGATGAAGAAGCTCCATGCGATCCCGGTGAAGCACTGACTCTGAGCGAGCGGTTTCGGACGAGTCGTGAACTATTCGTCAATTACACATCGGTAACAGACGAGCGTTAGAAGGACTCTCAATTCAGCGCGGTCATTTGGATGTTTGCCCGGAAGAACTCATGCTGGCAGCATAATGCTGAAACGAATGGCAGCATTCATCCGTTGTCGCCAGCGAAGGACCTGATTCCCCTCTACTCCCTACTTTCTAATCTCACGCTCGCCCTTCCCCAGCCGATAAATCCATTGCGAGCCCGCGGACGCTACTCCGGGACGCAAGGTCGAGTTGCGCACATGTCGACGCAGAATCTGGTAAAGCCGCCGCAACCGCTGTCCCATCACTTGGATCCTTCCACCGTCGGCGCACGGTCTAGCTCATTCATCGCCATTAGCGCGGCGGGACGCACACTTGTTCAGCAAGCTGAAATCGTCGCTCCGCATCTGCAATGCGCCGCTATCGAGGGAGAGTCCGGCGTTGGCAAACAGGCGTTCGCACGCCTGCTGTATAGCCGAACCCTTCTTGCACGCTCCAGTTTCAACCGTTGTGATGCGCGGGAGTGGCTGCTCAGCGAGGTCGATCCGCACCTTCTTACCGGCTTCACTTATCTCGATCGCGTCGATCTTCTTGCCGCGCCGGGGCAGGCTTTGCTGCTGCGCGTTCTCAAATCGCTCCAGGATCGTCCTGTCTGGGCATTCGCCGTTGTCGCCTCGTCTGAGAGATCGCTCCGCCACATGGCCCGGGAGGGCCAATACCTTCCCGACCTTGCTTTTCGGCTGACCGCGATACGCTTCGCCATTCCGCCATTGCGCGAGCGCCGCGAAGACATCGTGCCCCTTGCTGCGGCGTTTCTCGAACGCATCAGCGCGCGCTACCGGCTCCCCCGTTTCCGTCTCGCGCCCGGCGCCGTTGCCTGCCTGCTGCAGCACGACTGGCCTGCCAATGCTCGCGAACTCTCCAGCGTCCTCGAATCCGCCGTTCTCAACTCGCCCGACGGCATGATTCGCGGTGGAGACCTTGCTATTGTCTCCTCACAATTGCCCGCACCGCGTCCCACAACGGATTCGCAGCCAGTCCTCAATCTCGACGCCGTTATTCTCAATCACATTCACCTCGTGCTCGATTCAAACCACGGCAACAAACTCAAAACTGCCCGCCAACTCGGTATCAGCCGTTCAACGCTCTACCGACTGCTAGGCGACCATTCTCCT
>Ga0210386_10004595_pt1 | contig 11389 bp, 6 predicted proteins | sample IncBWH32OmetaG_FD_160091 | JGI IMG/M metagenome (GOLD analysis project Ga0210386, IMG submission 160091) | Forest soil microbial communities from Barre Woods Harvard Forest LTER site, Petersham, Massachusetts, United States - Inc-BW-H-32-O ... | reverse complement strand
CCCAGTCGGCGCCGGACAGGTGACAGTAACGGGGGTGAACATAGGTGTTTTTGCCGAGCAGCCTGGCCTTGTGCATTTGACCCCTGCACCCGTCTTGTTGACGACAAATGTAGTTGTGACCAGACTTTCGTGGCTTAAGGTCGTTTGACTCTTTGCAAATAATCCAACTAGCACAAACAACAAACAGAACGTCGCTCGTCGCATATCGTCCCCCGCTTGGCCGCACGGTATGTTAGCACGAAACGTCGGCATCACCCACACTTGTCAACAGGCGTAACATCGCCATTACGCGCTGGCGGTATTGGAGACCATGCGTGGCCATCTCAAGGATTGCAGCAGAGTTGCATTTGAGACTCGAAATCCGCGTGTGGATTGGGTTGGCGAGTGGACTGCACGGCCGCCTTTGGTCCGCATGTTGCCCAGGGGACAACTTCTCGAGACCTTAGAGATCACTGGCGAAGACGGTGAATTCATCTCGTTCCAGACTTGCTACCGCTTTCCGCACTTGGCGCTGACCACGAGCACCACGCTGCGGTTTCCATCGCGAGAACATGTAGAGACCCTGATCGCCCGTTCAGGACTAGTGGTCCGTAACGTGTTCGGAGCCTGGGATGCTAGCCCGTTCGAAGCCGCTCGCTCGCGAGAAATCATCTTTATCGCGGAGGTCGCCGGGTGACCAGGCGATCGATCGATCTGCTCACTTCGGCAAAGCGGTTGCTGCTGAAAACATCCACGTGGTGGTACTTCCAACTCAAGGACACTTGCTTCTTGGGGGCCTAGCGACGCACTAATACCTTCCTCACAAGATCAGAACTGCGCTGGTGCGTTTTTCATTTCGCTTCCAATGTTCCAATGTGTCTGTGCTCTGAGTTTCGCGAAGACTGTACTGCCATGATTCCGCCGTGCACAATCCAGTTCGCGGAATAAACTCCCGCTATCCGCGTTCTCTTTAATTATTGACAGGCTTATGGCTTTTCACTGTGTTTCAATGCCTGGGCCCGCATGCGCTCGGTGGTGGCACTCTCAGATTCTCCGAGTTCATCCAAGGCGTCGGCGAGGAAGGCATGGGGCTCGAAGTTATCAGGCTCTGAAATTTCTGCTTGTTTTAAGTAAGGTAGCGCTTCTCGGGAGAGGTGTTGCAGCGTAAGAATGCGCCCCAGCAGCAGGTTGGCGCGGAAGTGTTGAGGATTGAGCTGAAGCACAGTCTCCAGCAAATCTACAGCCTCAGGCACATGCTGAGTCCGGGCGTAAACGGAAGCCAGGGAGTATTGGGCGTCGGGCCATTTGGGACGTTTCTTCGCGACAAATTCGAAGTAGGATAATGAGTCCTGCCACGCACCAGTTTCGAATAGCGCTAGGCCCAGTTCATATTGAGCCTGAACGGAATCCGGCATCAATTGCACTGCCTGGTGCAAGACTGCGACTGCTTCGGGGTAATGCTTCACTCGGGCCAGAGCAACTCCCAATTGCAACTGAGCAGCATTGATTGAGGGGCTATCTTCCAAGACGTGTTTTAAGAGTGGGATTGCCTCCTGATAGCGGCCGTCTTCCACCGCAATCATTCCTTCGTGAAGTGTGTTCGAAATCCCGATCTTGTCTTTTGGGTCTGGTCCTTGAAGGGGGTCGTGCAACTGGTCAGCGGAATTCGATGCGACATAACCAAGAGCTGAAAGATCTTCGGTCTGTTCTGAACTGAGTGCCGCCTGAGCCGGCTTATCCTTGTAGCTGCTGGTCTTGTCACGAAAGGTATTCAACTGAGACTGCAGAATATCGGTAACCGCCGGCGACGACATAGCCAGGTTGTGGTCTGCACCTTTGTCCTGTGGCTGGTTGTAAAGCTCACGCCTGGGAGCCCGGACGAACAGATATTTGTCCTCTCGCAGTGAGCGCAATGCGCTCCATCCAAACGCCCGGTGCGGGTAGTCGGTTTCAGAGTAAGCGGGAAGATCGGGCGCTGCTTTCGCATTACCCTTCATCAATGGCACAAGCGACTCGCCCTGGAACGTGGGCGGCAAAGGCAAGCTCAGCATACTCAAGAGCGTAGGAGCAACATCCACGAGACGCACCCGGCTGGAGACGTGACGTCGAGCGAGAAGTTCCCCGGGCAACTTGAACAGTAGCGGCACGCGTATAGTTTCGTCGTACAGAAAGATTCCGTGCATGCTCTCGCCGTGAGCGCCCAACGATTCGCCGTGGTCCGACATGACCACAATCAATGCGCGATCATACTTTCCGCTTTGCTTTAGGTAGTCGAACAATTTGCCCAAACACGCGTCCGCGTAGGCGATTTCGCCGTCGTAGAGATTGGCAAAACGCTTGTCGTACGGCGGTGGAGGGTCATAAGGTGCGTGCGGATCGTACAAATGCACCCACATAAAAAAGGGAGATGGCTGATTTTTCTTCAACCACGTAATCGCGTGCTCAACCACATCTCCGCCTCGACGCTCGATCGTGTCGTAGCGGCTCTCATCCGGGTTGCGTTTTATGCGGAAGCCGGCATCAAAGAAATCAAAGCCACGATCGAAGCCCGGCGCCATGTTGGCCTTCGGATCCAAAATGAGCGACCCGATGAACGCTGCAGTGTGATAACCACTCTTCGACAAGATTTCCGGTACGTAAGGCAACAGAGTAGGCAGAGGATGGCCGAAATCGGTCACTGTGTGAAATTGGGGGTACGTGCCAGTGAAAATGGTAGCGTGAGAGACCGGCGTCAGCGGCGCCTGAGAGTAAGCCTTCTCGAACACGACCCCCTGGCGTGCGAGCGCATCCAAATTCGGCGTGAGCCCATGAGTGTTGCCCATGAATCCCATGCGATCCGCGCGCGTGGTATCGATGGTGATGAAGACAATGTTCGGCGCTTCTGCATGAAGGAATGAGGCTGCGCTTAAGAAGGTCAGTAAGAGAAGTAGAAGAGGACTCCGCATAGCAAACAAGAAGGGAGTTTACCAAATGCGAACTCCCTTGTGTGACTGAGGCAGGTCTCGGCTAGAACTCGAGCCCGATGCCGAACTGCATGTTACGTTGTGCACCAGTTCCGAGCACCGGGTTCAATCCAATTCCCACATCCGGGGTAGCAAAAAATTGCCCCATCGAACTGCTACCAACCTTTTGAGCCGGGGTGGTTGACCCGACGATCGCAAACATGCCGTGGTTGAAGACGTTAAACACCTCCCATTTGAACTTCGCCGTAAAACGCTCAGTCAGTTTGAAGTTCTTTAATATTCCCATATCCAGTTGCGAGATTCCCGGTTGGCGCAAGAGATTACGGCGCGCATCTCCGACTTGCCCAGGATCGGGTGCTGAAAATGCATCGATGTTGTAATACGCGGGCTTGCCGTGGGCAATGTAGTGGGTATCGTAATTGAGCGGGCTCCCGTCGTAGTTTGCGTAAGTATCTTTTAGACCCTGACCTGAAGGATCGCTGCTGACAAAGACGCTGAAGGGGCGACCTGCCTGAGCGCGGAAGAGCGAATTGATCTGCCAACCTTCTCCCACCAACTTCGGCACGCCGTGTACCTTGGGGACGGCGTAGACGAGCGTAAAATTTACGTTCCAGGGCGTGTCATAGTCGGAACGGGAATACGCTTTGTCGATGTTGTAGGGGTTCTGGTAATCAGAAAAGAAAGTGAAGCCCCGGTTGGTAGAACCCGTGTCAAACGAACTCGACCAAACGAAGTTGAGTTGCCCAGTCAAGCCGTGCACATCTTTGACTTTGAGCGCAGTTTGTAAGCTGTTGTAGTTGGAGTAGCCATCATTGTTAAGCTGCAAGATGTGTCTGTAGAGTCCCGCGCCACTGGCGTCGTGAAACTGGGCGGTATAGGGTTGCCTGCTGGAATCACACGGCAGCGTACTCACCGGGCAGGCGTTGAGGTCGCGCCAATTGGACAGATCCCGTCCGGCTGTACCTACATACGCCAGACTGAAAGATATATTGTTGGTGAGTGCCTGCTCGACGGTCAGATTGTACGCGTGATTCATTGGCGTTTGGAAATTGCGCACCACCTGGACCACACTTGGGGGCGATGTCGCGATGGGGTTCTGCCCATAAATAGGCACGTTAGCGGCCAAACAAATAAAGAAAGCACACAATGAATTGGGCTTGCTGCCGCTGTTGAACCGGGCAGCATTGTCTGCGGGCGTGGTTGTGAAATCGAGTGCGAAGACGCCCTCAGGGACTTGAGTAAAGAACCCGGACCTTGTTCCGCTCCACATGTTGAAATACGTTTGCGGCGCAGCCAGGGTGGCAAAATTGGGTAAGTCGTAGCTCAAAGAATAGCCCACCCGCATCACTGTCTTGCCATTCGAGAACATATCCCAAGCCATGCCGACGCGAGGACCAAAGTTGTTTTTGTCCACATTGTAAAGCGGTTGCTTATTCAGGCCTACGAACCCCGTAGCACTGGCATTGGGATCGTTAGGCAGGAAATTCGCACCCAGGTTGTTCTCTTCACCCACTCCACCGGAAACGTCCCACCGCACTCCAGCCTCGAGCGTGAAGTTGGGCTTTATTTTCCAACTGTCATCCACGTAAAGGCCCAGCGACCTCTGAAAAATGTGTCGGTTCGTTACTCCGAATGACCTGCCACTATCTTCGGTTAGGCCCAACAGTATCTCGTTCAGCGCAGCCACCGGGTTGCTTTGGGTCACTCCGGAAAAGGCTGGATTGCAGGCGCCACCCGCGGCGCAGCCATAAAAACCGTAGTAATAGAACGAAAAGTTGGACCGCGCGCGGTCACGTCGCGACTTGGTGGTTGCGTCCTGAAATTGGCCACCAATCTTTATCGTGTGGCTGCCCTTCGTCATGGTGAAGTGCTCTTGCCAATCAAAGGATGCATTCGGCTGCGTGATGATGGGATATCCCTGCACGCCACCGACGGTCGCATACCCGCTGGGACCGAAATATCCGAGATAGTAAACTGACGGGACCCCAAAATTCTCTTGGTCCTTGGGACTCGTGCCCAGGGGTCCAGTGTTAATGCCGAGGGAGGCCGGATTGATATTGTTGTTGACTCCGATGCGCTGGGAGAAGCGTTGGTAACCGAATCGGCTTTCCAGTACTTTGGTGGGGCTAATGATCCAGGAGTAATTCACCCCTGCCAACTGCGCACGGGTAGGAGCAACCGAGTTCCACATTGTCGAACTTGTAGCCAGAGGACCAACCGATGGCGGTACGCCGGGCGCGGCCGGCTGACTTTGGAAACTGTCACCAAAGAGATATTTCACTGAAACGCGGTGCTTCGCATTGAAGATATAGTCGAACTTCACGTGAAAGTTGTTCAGGTCCAAACTGTTGGCGGCGGTAAGATCCGCTGTCCCGTTCGGGCTGGTGGGGATAAACGACAGCAGATTAGCACCGATCGAGTTAACCGTGCCATCATCCGCGGTACCGTAAATCTGATCGCTCCCCGGCCCCGGGCCGGTGTTCAAGCACGTCGTCCATGGCGCTCCATCAGGACCGACAGTGCCTGACGTGTTAGGATTCACTCCCGTTTTCACACATTGCGTCGCATCGAATATTTGGGCCTTGGTGGGCAAGGTGACGTGTGATGGGAAACTATCCTTAAGATGAAATCCCTGGTAGGACATGAAGAGAAAAGCCTTGTCCTTCTTAATGGGGAAACCGCCGGAAGCACCAAACTGGTTGAGCCGAAATGGTGTGACCTGAGTCGCAAACCAGTTCCGAGCGTCGAAAGCGTCGGTGTGACGGTCCCAGAATGCGCTGCCGTGAATTTGATTAGTTCCGCTTTTCAACCCAATGTCGATGACTGAACCGCCTCGTATGCCGTACTCCACGCCCGGGTTAGATTGCACATTGAATTCCGAGATACCTTCCAGTGGGATTAGTGCAGCGGCTGTGCCCGAGATTGCCGCCTGGCCAAGTGACGACTCGCCGTAGTAACGATCATTGTTGGGAATCCCGTCCACCGCGAAGTTATTCGAAGTGGCCCGCTGGCCATTGATATTCAGGCTCTGAAACCCGCCACCCGGGCTGCGTTGCACACCCGGCACGCCATCAAGGAGATTGTTAAAGTCGCGGCCGTTGTTGGGCAGATCCTGCACCTCCTGCCCCGCGAAGAGTGTACTGAGCCGATCCTCGGTTGCCTCCACCAGAGGGGCCACGCCCTGGACTTCTACTGTTTCTGTAACCGCTCCAACTTGCAAAGAAAAGTTCGCTTGCGTCACCAAGGCGATGCTAACGCTGGCCTGGCGCTCCATGGTTTTGAACCCGCGAGCTTCCACCGACAAACGATACTGCCCGGGGTCGAGATCGACCATCCGAAAGAAACCGGTGTCATTGGTCGTGACAGAACGTTTCTCGCCCGTTCCGGCATTTTGCGCCTGCACCACGGCCCCGGGTACGGCCGCACCGCTTGCATCAGTAACCGTACCAGATATGTCGCCCGTGATCTTCTGGGCGAACAGAGGAATGCTGGCGATGAATCCGGAAAGAAGCAGAACAGACACCCCACGCAGACGATGGTTCATGATGTCCCCCTAGGCTCTGCCTGGCGAACGACCACCCTTCAACCCGAGCTTGCGGAGATACTTATATTGGAACAGGGCGCTAAGTCAAGGGAAATATGCAGACAATCCGATGACTCGCGGTCAAGCACGAAACAACACATGCCTCACACATCTGATGCAGATGTGTACCGCCGGACTGAATTGGATCAGGAACGAAAAAATTCAAAAAAAAATCAAACGCACACCGCACGGGCGAACTCGGCTTACTCTTCGGGCGCAGGTCCTGGGGCCGAGGCTTCGGCAGGCTTCGGCTGACCCGCAATGATTGCCTGCCAGTTCAGGATAGTGTTCCAAAGCAGGCGCTGGTCACCGCGGTTCAAATCGCGGTGCATAGGATTGAAGTTGAAGGAGACGACGTGTCCTTTGCCCACGGGCATGTCCAGGATTGCAGGCCGACCGATCAGATTCTCTTCTCCCCATGCTTGGCCGCTTTCGACGAACGGCTTCCCATCTTTGTCGCCCCATTCCATCACCACGCCGCTGCGGTCTTCCGGGCCGTCGAGGCACGTAGTGCAATAAGCCATACGCAACCAGCGACGCGGGACGTCATACAAAGGAAAGTTTTGCCGGAAGACGTAAGTGTGCACCGGATAGCCGTACGAGATGGGATGGCCGGGGCGGTCGAACGTTACCCGGACATGGGCCCCGGGCGTTCGCGTAGCGGCTTGCTGGGCGGCCGCTGCTGAGGCGGCGCCGCCACCCTGAGTGCTGCGCGGAACACCTCCAGAAGACCGGCGGACAAAGCGCACCAGGCCACTTTCAAGCGCCAGCATGCTGCCGCTGCCGAGCGTAGTCAACAGCCCTCCATCTTCGATGAAATGCTGGATCTGCTCGAGTCCTTGGTAGCCGATTCCTCCGGTAATGTCATCGGATTCCGCGGGAGTACCGAAACTGGGGGTCCGAGCGGTCTTCTTGAAAGGCATGGGCGACCAGGTCTTCGGCAGTCCTTCAATCTGCTCAGCCAGTTCCAGATCAACATGGCCGTAAAGCAGGACGTCGATTCGCGTGCGCAAATTCCCTGCACGAATGTCTTCGTCGCGCAAATACGTGTAAGGAACCTTGCGTTGATCCAGCGAGTAACGGATCCACCCGATCGAGTCGGTATCGGCCCACGGCACCCAGACTCCGATGCGCGGTGGTTTGGCTAGGTGATGGGGCACATCCGGTGCAGACGGAACTTGTCTGAAGTCGAGGGCAAGTTCGGCGGCGGTCGACAGTATCGCGTTGTGTAACTCGGGTTGGGCGGGAAGAATCCAGGACCCAGCAGGAAACTTCGCGCCGGCTTCTTCGAAGTCACGTTCGGCAATTTGAATGTCGAAGTTCGCCAGACGATAACGGGCGGCCAGCAACGATTCCTGACCGGTGTCCTTCAGCAGATAAATGGGTCCTGAGCCGGTGACGTTTCCCAGAGCATGCGGCGGATCGCTCAGCCGGATCAGGCTTGCGTCGCGGATGGACGCGTCGGCGGTAGGTACGGCTTGCAAATGGTAGTGGGCGGGCAGTTCCCAGGAGACATCATCGTAAGGCTCGCCTCCATCCCTCGGGAAGTACTGCGGCGTGAGCAAGTCCACCGCATAGTTGCGGTAGGGCTGATCCAGACGAACCACGTAGGTTCCAGCGGGAAAGCTTCCTTCCTTGAGTTGAATTGGGTCCCGGGCTCGAGAAATTTCAATTTGCTGGCTCATGAGCCGGCCAATCATTTGCGCCACCCGGGCTGGGTCTCCTTGATCTTGGGGGATCAAGAACGCATAAGGCGGCTGGGTCAAGCCTTTCTGCCAAGAATCCCATCCCTTCTTGTAGAAGTTGTGCAGCATTTCTTTAGATCGGCGGGCGGTCTCATCCAAGGCGGCAAGAGCAGCAGTTTCCTGGTAGTTGAGATTGTCGCGAGCAGACCAGGTGACCTCTCGTGGGGCAGGAAGGGGACGGTACCACTGCATGGTGGCATTGGACTGTGAAACTGATCGTAGCTCAGTTTCGGCGCTACCGTTGCCGAATGTCTCGTAGCCACGTCCCATGCTGTTGTGATTCATGGCCACGGATTCGAGATAGGGATCGGAAAATGCTTCTCCAAAATTCCACGTTGCAACGCCCGGCATGCCCATGGCAGTGAGAGCCTGCACCTCGTGGAAGCTGAGTTCCAGAAACTCGGCGTAAGTGATGGGGTCAATGTTGGGGTTGTAGGGCCCCGTGCCGTTCCAGGTCATCAGAAAGGGCACGCCCTCATGCAAGTCGTGCACGACCGTAGGATGCCACTCGTAAAACATGCGGTGCACCGCTTTTGTGGTTTCGTGTGTCTGCTGATGGCTATCACGGTTGATATCAACGAAGGTGTACTTCGACCAGTAAGGGGGCGATTGGCGGGGCAGGGTAGGGCGGTTCGTGTTGCCTTTGAGGTAACGGTAAAACCAATCGACCATTTTGTCGCGGCCGTCGGGATTGGAAATGGGATTGATCAGCACGACCACTTGTTCCCGGATCTGTTGAATCATGGGCTGCTCCGATACCGCCAGGCGGAACGCAAGTTCGAGCATGGCTTCGGTTGAGCCGGTTTCATCGGAATGAAGCGCAGCATTTAAGTAATAAATAGGGCGAGCGGTTGAGATGAGGCTTTCGGCGGTTGCCTGGTTGGTACGACGCGGATCCGCTAAGGCTGCAGTGGCGGCTTTTATACGATCGAGATCGCGGATCCCGGCTTCGTCTGCAATGGCGAGCATTAGGATTTCGCGCCCTTCTTCACTGTGCCCAATCGTGAATACGCGAACTCGGGAGCTGGCGGCAGCCAGAGCGCCCGCATACGCGTATGTTTTTTCTGTGCCTAACAGTTCCCCCGGAGCACCCATGATCCGGCCGATAAATTTCTCCGGAGACGGAACGGTATTTGACTGGGGAACATACGAGACCCAAGGTGAGACAAAATGTGGATCGGTCGTAGCCGCCGCAATTGCCTCGACAGAGCCGGGTTCGGGGATATCAGGGCTTTGCGCAATCGCGGTGACGGTCAACAACGCAATCGACCATATGCACACACGCGCAGGTTGGAACATGGGGCCTCCTAAGATCGATTGAGGCGAAAGTTTACCACGCACTCACTAAGAGACCTCGTGATGACAGACCTCAGACGTGGAACTGACTCGGGCGCTGGCAATGTCGCTGACTAGACTTGGATTAGTGGACGCCCGGCGGCAGCCCTGTTCCGATCGTCTGCTTCGACCGAGCTGCAGCCCGGACCGCATTTCCCTTTCCCAGAAAGTAGAGCAACACGCCGACAACTAGCACCAGTCCGGTCAATCCGATGATCTTTACCACGGCCAGGATTTTGTTGGGTTCCTCGGCCGCCGGAATCAGAGACAAGACAATCGTCAGCAACGTGGTACTGAATCCCACAGAAGCCATCGTCAGAGCGACCGGTTGGCCGCCCGGCACGCGAATCACCCCGGGTCCTGCCGGCTCACCTTGCAATTTGAACATTGCGGCGAAGAGATAGAGGAAAGGAATGAAGTACGTGATCACGCTCATGCTGACCAGTACGTCGTAGGCGCCTTTGACGCTGGTTCCCGCTTGTCCGAGGAAAGCAAAGACCACGCCGAAGACGGCCTGGGTCAACAGGGCAAACCACGGAGTGCGCCAGCGGGAATGGAGTGCGCCAAAGATCGGAGGGAGAAAACGATCCATGCCTGCCACAAAAGGGATGCGGGCGACCGCCGCAAGAAAAGCCCCTGCGGCGCCCAGATTGCTGAGGGCGATCAGAAAGGCTGCAATCGGAATGATGCCCTCAAATCCAATGCGCTGTGTCGTTTTTGATATGGCTTGCATGAGGCCCTGCAAATTGCTGACTTCCGACTGGGGCAGGGCAACCAGGACTGATACTGTTCCGAGGATGTAGCACAGGACTACGGTTACGCCTGCAGTAAAGAGCGCAAGGGGAATGGATCGCCGGGGATTCTTAATCTCGTCGCCCATAAAGGATGCGGTTTCGCAACCGGCGAATGCAAAGATCAAGACGGACCAGAAGAGAACATCTTTGAGTCTGAAACTGGGGACCAGGGCGCTGGGAGCGAAAGAGTTGGCGGGACCGAAGCGGTGCCACGCAATCAATCCCAACGCAAGGATAATTCCCACCGGCACCCACATCGCGAGCGCACCCAGATTGTGCAGCCTCGTGCCCACATCCAGGCCAATGATGTTAAGCAGCGTCACCACCGCCAGCCCGACGATGGAAAATATTATGTAGTACCTTGCGTCGGATGAGAGATGTATTCCGGCACGGGGAAACATGAACAGGGCGTTGCCCGCCGCGAAATAGAGAACGGTTGGGAAATAAGGCAGGTTGCACGTCCAGTATGTCCAAGCTGACATGAACCCGGCAAAATCGCCAAAGGCATGTTTGCTCCAGACGTACAAACCGCCCTCGTTGGGATAACGCGAGGAGAGCTCAATCACGCAAAGCGCCAGAGGCATGTAGAAAACAAGCCAGGCTCCAATCCAGATCAGGATGGAACTTGGCCCCGCGGCCGCGGCCGTTGCTATCCAGCGCAGGCTGATGCCGGTAACGACATAAAACAGCAACACGTCGCGAAAACCGAGAACGCGAGGCGGCCGATTGGGGTCGGCCGTGTCGGCAATGCCGAGATCTTGATGCGGATCGCAGGATGGTTTGGGGTCCACTCGAGGGTCCTGGATTCGTCTCCGCTATTTATTTGCCACGCGGGCCTTACTGTCGTGATCGTAATATTCGTATGCTGACATTGGCTTTTCCCCACCCTTCTTCCACAACCGGGAAGCGTCTGATAGCTTGCCCATCGCACGAGCCATCTCCCGAATGTGAATGGCGACCGCGCCACAGCATGCGCCGATGTAGTTGATT
>Ga0210386_10004593_pt1 | contig 11394 bp, 9 predicted proteins | sample IncBWH32OmetaG_FD_160091 | JGI IMG/M metagenome (GOLD analysis project Ga0210386, IMG submission 160091) | Forest soil microbial communities from Barre Woods Harvard Forest LTER site, Petersham, Massachusetts, United States - Inc-BW-H-32-O ... | reverse complement strand
CCTAACGAAGGAAACTGGAACGATGGACGGCTGAACAACCGAGCTAAAGCGTACCTGGATGGCGTCGACGATATCGCTTTTGTCGACGCGATACTTGCGCAGACTGAGCATGATTACCACGTCGATCGTGCCCGGATTGATGCCACCGGTTTTTCGAACGGAGCAATCTTTTGTCACTATTTGGCCGCTCATCGCTCTGACGTTTTCGCCGCCATTGCGCCGGTTAGCGGTACGATCGCGATCCCGTTTTCTGCTTGGTTCCATCCCGAGTTTCCGGTGTCATTGCTCGAGATTCACGGTACCAGTGACCCGATCGTGCCCTACCGCCGAGGCAGGATCACAGACGACGGTGGAGAGGTACTTGGCGTAGAGGCCACCGTTGAACTCTGGACGAAAATCGATCGGTGTCGCGATTGTGTCGAGATTCCCGTTCTTGATGGATCCGCTCAAGACGGCTGTTATCCGCAAGGTTTTGAGTGATCTCGAGGTAGAGATGGAACGGACGTTGTCCTTTACCGAATCATTGGCGGTGGGCACACTTGGCCGGGAAACCCGCCTAGTCTCCTATCCAGCCTTTTTCTGGGCAAAGTTTGCCTGGATTTTGACGCCTCAGAAGTGATCTGGAAATTTTTTTGGGATCATCCGAGGATCCAACGGCGCCAAGCGTCGCATGAATCTGGTAACTCTTAGTTGATGAATCACAGGACGTGGGTCATTGACTTGGTGTTGATGTTCCGGCTAGTGACGGCGAAAGCCGCAGAGCACACTGGAACTGGACCTCTCGAACGAAGATCTCAATGACATCGGAGAGGCCTTTCAAAAGGATCTCATCGACGGAAGCGCTTGGATCCGGAATCAGCTGAAGAATGTTTTAATGAATTCGATCGTCAAACAGATGCCGAAGCCACGACGGGATTGGAAACCAGACAGCGAATGGAATGCGGAATTGAAGAACGCGCGGCGTTGGGTCGATCTGGTGGCTTGGTTCGTGGCAGCGGTAGGTTTGATCGATGTGCTAGAGGGCCTGATTCCGCGTGAGCCGCGGGTGATCGAATGGATGGCGCAATTCCTGCCGATGGATGTCTCGGAGTCGAGCCGTCTCGGCATGTACTTGACCGGTTTCTTCCTCCTGGCGATCGCTCGAGGTATCTGGCGCCGTAAACGGGCGGCGTGGTGGCTGGCGGTCATTCTTCTTTCTGTCACCACCATTCTGCAGTTCGCCCGCGGCACGCTGGTACACCATATCTTTTTATCCCTTACCATACTTGGACTTCTGATCTGGCGTCGCCGCGATTATGTCGCTTCTTCTGACCGGCCTTCCATGCGTTGGGCGTTGATCGTTGGGCTGCCATTTCTTTGTGCGGTCACTCTTTACGGTGTGGTTGGCCTTCTGCGGTTGAGGGCAGAGATGGTCGGGAAGAACAATTTCCGGGCTGCCCTGCAGACCACTCTCGAGTTGATCTTCCTGCAGTCGACGGATTCGCAAATCGCGAAAACACCGAGGGCAGCAAACTTTTTTATCCAAGTCAGTGCCGGAGGGATGTTGTCAGGGTTCATCATGGTGTTGTTCCTGCTGAGGCCCGTGCTGCAGCGGGCGTTCGAGCCGGAACACGACGATTCCTTGATTCGAAAAATTATCGATCGATATGGATGCGATCCTTTGGATGAATTCGCACTACTGGCGGATAAAAGTTATTGGGTCAGTGACGATCAGCAGTCGTTTATTGCGTACTCGCTTTGGAGAAATATTGCGGTGTGTCTAGTTGGGCCAGTCGGTCCGCCCGGCGTCTGGCCTGCTGCTACGCGCGAGTTCCTTCGTTATTGCGCAGTTCAAGATTGGGAGCCGGTTTTCTATCCGGCGCGAGGCGAGCTCAGATCGGTTTTTGACCAATGCGGCCTGAAGAGTTTTAAGATTGGTGAAGACGCCAGGTTGAGCACTGCCGATTTCAATCTCAGAGGGAATAGGTTTCAAAATCTGCGTACGGCCAGGAACAAAGCGCACAAAGAAGGTAAGACTTTTCGCTGGTATCAGCCGGGCGACGGGGCAATCGACTACGGTTTGGAAGCCCAGTTGAAACTTCTGTCAGACGAATGGCTGAAGAGGAAGCAAGGCAGACAAATGACGTTTGACCTAGGTTTGTTTGATTTGCCGAAGATCCGGCAGGAAGGAGCTGCGGCGGTATTTACTGGTGACGGAAAACTCGAAGCGTTTGCCACCTGGTTACCGTTTCGCCAAGGAAAAGGGCGTTGCCTTGATCTGATGCGGAGTTATCCCGAAGCAAAGGGAGTAATGGACTTCTTGATCGTTGAATCGATTGATCTTTTCAGAAAGTTGAGTGTGGAGCAGGTAAGCCTCGGAAACGCGCCGTTAGCGAACGCGGACGCGGATGAGAGGCTCTTTGGCCGGGAAGAAAAAGCGGTTCGCTTCTTATTTGAACGATTCAATCGTTTCTACGGTTACAAATCGTTGTACGAGTTTAAAAAGAAATACCATCCCGAGTGGCAAGGACGTTATCTCGGGTTCCGGCCCAACGTTAACTTGTTCCTGACTATGGTGGCGTTAATCCGAGTGCATCTGCCGGAAGGTTTGCTCAGGATGTTGTGGTCGTAATTCAAAGGAGTTCAAGGAGGCGAAACGGCGAATTAAGGCAACAGTTCTGGAGGGGAGCCGCTTTGGAGCTTGCCTAACATCTCGACAAATTTGCTCTATCACAAGCAACGGCTGAGAAGTGTTTTCAACAGGCGGCTCCCGAGAATTACCCAGCGCTATGTTTTCACCCAGTGTTCCTGTTCGGTAGACCAATCTAGCAACCACACGCTGGGGTAGTTCGCGGGAGCCGCCCGTTTTTCTAACCCGTTTCGGCCAAACAATATCATAGAACAAATGATGTTGGGCCGACGAGGTACGCGCCAAAGCGGCTCCCCTCCAATGTCGCATTCGCGGCGGTGGCCCGTTTCCTCTCCTTGAACTCCTTTCTGCGTTATAGTTAGCTTCGGATAGATCCACGACCCAATGAAGCAGTTTTCGCAAGCGATCAACGTCATCAGCCAACATCGGCTTCTCAAGGTTCTCGACGAAGCCTCGCAAGCGGAGCTCGCTGGAATTGCTAACTTGCGTGACTATGAGGCTGCCGAAGTGCTCTATCATGAGGGAGAGGATGCAACGGATGTGTGGATTGTTGTAACCGGCCAGATCGAACTGATCAAGTTGACTACCAAAGGTCACGAATTCATGATCGAGCTGGCCATACCCCAGGATTTGTTTGGCGCGGTTTTCTACGCCGAGTGCCCAAGTTACCCGGTGACAGCGGTAGCGATGCAATCGGCGCGGGTTATGCATTTCCCAATCCGGGAGATGCACGACCTGTTGGCTCGGAATCCGCGTTTCATGAAAGAAGTGCTAGCTGACACCTGTTTGCGATTGTGTCATGCGCAGCACATGCGGGGTTTGACGATCGAGGATGTTCCAAAGCGGATAGCGGGTGCGTTGGTTTATCTTTTCGAAAAATTCGGCCCGGAGATCCCGGAAAGCCGAGTGACCTTGGCTAAACTAGCCGGGACTACCGTCGAGTCTGCCATCCGGCTATCGCGCCAGTTGGTCGAGGCCAAAATCATCGCGACGGAGCGCGGGCGTATCGAGATCCTGTCAACCAAACGCTTGTACGAATTTGCAGCTGAGGGGTCGATAGAGCCGTGAGAGGGTGTGACCGCGGCCGGAGCCTGGAGGAGAGCCGCTTTCGCCTATCCAAAGTCTAAGGGACATGCTTTGACACATTGTGTGCGTCAGGCTCGGCAACGCGGGAGGTGCTCATTAGCAGGACGACGACGAATCGTCTCGCGCAAAAAATCGGCACTTTTATGATGGTGATCATAGAAGAATCGCAGAAAATAACGGCTAAGTTAGATTGTGCAAAAGATACAGGGTAACGACTCGGACCCTCGTGCGCCGATGGAGGGACATGGTCACGATGGACATCATCACGGGACTCATGATTGCTCTCACGCAACTCCTCTAGACTCGGCATCGGATGTACGGACCAAGCCCTATTATTGTCCGATGTGCCCGGGAGTTGAGTCGGAAAAGCCGGGTGATTGTCCGAAGTGCGGTATGTCGTTGGAACTCAACCGCGCGTATAAAAAGCCCGTGGGCAAGACGATCTATACCTGTCCGATGCATCCGCAGATCGAGCGGGATCATCCCGGCGATTGCCCCATCTGTGGGATGGCCTTGGAACCTAAAGCGGGTACCGCCGGTACGCCCGAAGACTCGGAGGCGGAATCGCTGGTGAGGAAGTTTTGGATCGGCGTTATCTTGACGGTGCCGATCCTGTTTCTTTCGCTCGGAAAGATGGCGCCGGGTCTAGGTATTGATCACCTGGTTCCGGCACCGGTTAACAACTGGCTTCAACTGATTCTCGCGACGGTCGTCGTATTTTGGTGCGGCGGCATCTTTTTCGTCCGGGCATGGCGTTCGGTGGTCAATCGAAGCCCGAACATGTTTACGTTGATTGGTCTGGGGGTGGGCGCCGCCTACCTTTACAGCGCGATCGCCACCCTGTGGCCCGGAATTTTCCCAGACTCGTTCAAGCACGACGGAGAATTGGACCTCTATTTTGAAGCCGCAGCAGTGATTACGGTGTTGGTGCTGTTGGGTCAATGGCTGGAGGCCGGAGCTCGACGGCGTACGGGCAAGGCCATTGAGGGACTGCTCGGCTTGGCCGCTAAGACGGCGCATCGTTTGACTGCGCCAGGTGAGGAAGAGGACGTGGCGATCGATGAGCTACAACCAGGCGACCACGTTCGGGTGCGACCAGGAGAGAAGATTCCAGTAGACGGAACGATTATCGATGGAGCGAGTTCGGTCGACGAGTCGATGTTAACTGGAGAGTCGATCCCGGTTGAAAAAGCTGCTGGCGACAAGGTAATCGGTGCGACCGTTAATCAGACCGGCAGCTTTGTAGTACGGGTCGAGAAAACCGGGTCTGAGACGGTTCTGGCTCAGATCGTACACATGGTGGCAGAGGCGCAACGCAGCCGGGCGCCAATTCAAAAAGTCGCGGATCGAGTCGCTGGGTATTTTGTGCCGGCCGTTATTGCTGTCTCGGTTCTTACGGCATTGATCTGGGCGATTTGGGGTCCTCGCCCTTCGTTAGCATTTGCGGTGGTCAATGCGGTGGCGGTGCTGATCATCGCATGTCCTTGTGCGCTTGGTCTGGCTACACCCATGTCGATTATGGTCGGCGTCGGTCGCGGCGCACAAGCAGGTGTCCTGATAAAAGATGCTGAGGCGCTCGAGACTGCAGAAAAGATAACTCACTTGATCGTAGACAAAACCGGTACCTTGACGGCCGGTAAGCCGCAGGTCACGGATGTGGTCGCTGTCGACGCATTCGAGGAAAGCGCTTTGTTGTCCTTGGCGGCAACCGTTGAGTTGCAAAGCGAACATCCTTTGGCCAGGGCGGTCGTGGCCGAGGCGAATCAGAGGGGCATCGCCCTGCGGGAAGCGGCGCAATTCCAATCGATTACCGGAGCCGGTATCAAGGGGGTGGTAAATGGGGGAGACGTGCTAGCCGGGAACCAGGACTTCTTGCAGAGCAACCGAGTTGTCATTCCTAAGGAGCTAACTGAGAAAGCGGATGAGCTTAGTAAGCAGGCACGGAGTATTGTTTGGGTAGCGAACGATGGTCGCGCGGTCGGGATAATTGGTATCGCCGATCCCGTAAAAGAGGCGACCCCCAGCGCAATTCAGCAGCTTCACCTTATGGGCATCCGGATTGTAATGGCAACGGGAGACAATCCCCGGACGGCTCAGGCGGTTGCTGAGCGATTGCAGATCGACGAAGTCAGAGCTGGTCTGAAGCCAGAAGATAAACAGCGGCTGGTGGAGGAATTGAAAGCAAGCGGCGCGAAGGTTGCAGTTGCCGGAGATGGCATTAATGACGCGCCCGCTCTGGCCGCAGCGGATGTTGGCATAGCGATGGGCACGGGCACGGACGTTGCCATTCAAAGCGCCGGTATCACCTTAGTCAGGGGAGATCTAAGCGGAATTGCGAAGGCGTTACTTCTCAGTAAGCGAGTTATGCGGAACATCCGCGAGAATCTGTTCTTCGCTTTTATCTACAACCTGCTTGGAGTTCCGATTGCAGCCGGGATTCTCTATCCGTTCTTCGGGCTGTTACTTAGTCCCATCATTGCGGGGGCAGCAATGTCCTTTAGCTCAGTATCAGTCATCGGCAACGCGCTTCGGATTAGGCGGATAAAATTGTAGAAGCGGGATCGGGATGAGCTGAACCGGTAGGGATGAGCTCCCGCTCATCCGTGGGTTCAACGGTCGCCACCAATCACGGATGAGCAGGAGCTCATCCCTACCGGAAGTTCATTGCAAAGTAATTGAATAGCCACTTCGCGGCAGAAGTCCGACACACCCCTTCAGGATGTATGCTCGACGGAAGCAACGGCGTGTTCCTGTGACTTCCGAGTTTCGCTAGCGGTTTCGTAGGCGCAGGCAAACGCTCCTTGGACGGGGGCGGAAGCTTCGGGAGCGGTCGGTCGGTCCGGCACAGACAGTGTGACTTTGTCTTGGTGCCGTTTGAACCGGCTGATCACCTGGTGACCGAATTCTTCAAGCTCATCATTGAAATGGAGGAAGGCAGCCAGCAGTAAATCGACTCCGATCTCCCGGTACAATTCGATGCGCTCTGCGATGAAGTCTGCTGGGCCCATGAGGCCAGTCTTGAAACCGTCATTCGGTTGGACCAGATCGGTATAATCCGAGTTTGCCCACATGCCCTGCTTTTCTTTGGTGGATTGGCCGGCGTTCTTAGCCTGGTTAGCAAAAGCTTGGATGGTTTCAGGGTCCGCGGCATCGATGATGGCCTGCTTTTGGGCCAGAGCTTCTTCGACGGTGTCCCTGAGTACGACAAAAGCGTTTAATCCGAACTTCACCTGACGCTGGTTAGAGGCGGCAATCGCTCTGACTTCTGCAATCTGCTCTTTCGCTCCCTCAATCGAATTGCCATTCAGAAAATACCAATCTGAGTGAGTTCCTGCCATCCGTCTGGCCGCCTTGGAATTTCCGCCTTGGAAAATCTCGGGACCAGGCTGGGAAACTGGTTTCGGGCGAAACACGGCTCCATGAATGCGGTAGTAATCTCCGTTAAAAAAAAGAGGCTCTTCGGACGTCCAAAGTCCGCGGAGGATCTGAATGAATTCCTCAGATTGTCGATAGCGCTCATCGTGCTCAAGCCAGGGACGATTGAACTGTCGATACTCGTCCTTGAGCCAGCCGCTTAGGATATTAAGGGCATACCGACCGCCGGAAGCGACGTCGATAGTAGACGCACTCTTCGCAATCATCGCTGGGTGCCAATAAGCCGTATGGAACGCTCCGATGATTTTCAGTCGTTCGGTAGCGGCCGCAAGATAGGCTGACGTAGCCAGCGCATCATTCTGTCCATCGCCACACTCCAAACTGGTAAAGCGAGCTGGCAAGAGGGTGTAATCAAAGCCGACTCGCTCCGCGGTTTGGGCGAGGCGAACGTTGGCGGCGATGCTCCATTCGGTTCGCTGAGGGATGTTGCTTAAGACGTAGCCACCGCCCAGGATCGGGGCCCAATAACCGAATTTTAGGGACATAGAAAGAAGTGAATTTTTTTGGGTTCCGACGTGCATTCTCAGATCGATTCCTGGCCCACCGACAATGGGCCGGCGGCGCCGGCTTTGGCCGATTGTTTCGGAAGTTCACCCAGCGCGCGGCGGCACTTGCGAACATCAATGGCCATGGAAAACGATAATTACTAGCGGACCTAGCAGACTGAGCACCGGGCCCACATAGAGAAGGAACCAGCCAAAGCCGTAGGCAGAAATAGTCAGACCAGAGAGTACTACTAACAGAACGGAACCGATATAGAGCAAACGCCGCTCACTGCGACTGCTGTATTCAGCGTCATCGACCGCATCGAGACTCACACCATAGGTTTCCGATGCGTAATGCAGAACGAGATACATTCCCCGTAGGTAAAGGACAGTCAGGATCAACCCCAGCGCGATCGCGCCAAAGGCAATCCATCCGTCGAGCGAGACGGTTGGCTCGCCCGTGAGAAGGCCGACGGCCTTTTCTAAGCCAAGCGATTCAGATTTCGCATAAGCTCCCATTGGCGTCAGTGCAGTCGCAGCCAAGAGGCTGGCGCGGATCGGATTGGGGTTAGTTGTGAAGTGGTGACTTTGGCGGCGAGAAGCGAATGATTTCATAGTGATAGCCTGTGGAGCGGGTCAACTGTGCGACGTTTGGAGATCCTGAACTTTGGCCAGTTCAGAATAATCGTAGCGTTGTTTGTTCAACGCCCCGATGACGAGAGGCACCACCGCGCTGGTGATCACCACAACGGCCGTGCTGACGATTTCACTGTTACTGTAGAGAAGTCTGGCGATGATTCCGGCAACAAGCGCGCTTACGGTACCTGAGACAAAAGCCGTAGCGTTCATCTTCGGCCAAACTATTGCCAAAATGAGCGGGATCAGGACGGCGCCACGAATAGCCGATGTAACTAATAATAGGGTTACAAAATTGACTCCGCCAAGTAGAATGGCGATCGAGATAGCAATGACCAGAACCATCGAAGCGCGGGTCCAGAAAAATCGGGTCCGTTCGGAAACGTTAGGTAAATAACGTTTAAAGATATCGACGGCGGTGATCGTGCTGACTCCGGTGAGCGCTCCGTCGACCACGGATTTGCAGGCGGCGAGCACCATAATAACGAATACGTAAATCAACCAACTGGGGAGGCCGAGATGGGTAAGCAGGAATGGCGCTAGTGCAGCGGAGTCGCCGCTGAGATCCTTCTGCAGGTCCACATGAGCGGCGAGCCCGATCAGTCCTACCACGCCGAGTCCGAGTGCGATCGGGTAGTAGAGTGCGCCACCCCAGAAGAAACTGCGACCAAGCTCTTTATCACGTAAGCCCCAGGCAACGTTCCAGAATTCCTGCCCGGCGATGGTGGCGGTAATCAATGCCAGCGTAAAGGTGACACCAAAATTCTGGAAAGCGTCAGCTCGTCCAACCGTAAGCAGGCCGTTGCCCTGTGCGGCCACGGCCTGCCAGACCAGCTCGGCGCCGCCGGCATGCACCAAGCCGACAAATGCGATGATCGCGGTCGGCACTAACAATACCAAGGTCATCAAAGTCGAGGTCGCCATAGACGCCCATAAGCCCCCCAGCAGGGTGTAAATCAAGACAATGGCAGCGGCCACTACTGCGACAACGCCTTCTGGGATCCCGAAGATGCTCGAGACCACAATAGCGGCGCCTTTAAGGTTCACAATAACTGCTTGAAAGGTACCGAAGATAATGCCCGATATCGCGACAATAGTGGCGAGCTTATTTCCGCCGAAGCGTACACTCGCGAATTCGCTGATGGTGTATCCATGCGGCATCAGTCTCTTTAGCTTGCGTGCAAACGGCACCACTGCCACCACGGCTAATCCGTTGGGAACGGTGAACCACCAAAGGCCGGACAACCCGAATGAATAGGTAACAGCCGCTGGCATTAAGATTCCGACGACCCAGGTCCAGACGGAGACCAGTCCGGCTACACCAAATCCAAAACCAAGTTTCCTGCCGGCGATAACGAAGTCGTGGGTATTCTTAACTAGCTTCGCCCTACTGTAGAGAGAGATGCCCAACATAACTGCTCCCAGACTTCCGATCGCGACGAAGCCGGGAATCTGCCCGAGTTGATGTCCAGCTTGAAGTTCGATTTGTTGCATGAAGTGAATTGGTAAGTTTTTGAAAGATTGCTGGGGCTAGCGGCTCAGGGCCTGAGCCAGGGCGATTGGAGAAGTCTTGATCGGACCGGATTTTTGAACACGATAGGTGGCAGCAGGATGATCCTCGCGAAGACGAGCGCGGCCTTTGCCATACAGCTTCTCTCGCAAGGTGCCTTCTTGATATTCTTTCTGCATCAACCCGCGCTTCTGTAGCACAGGCACAACTCCATCAATGAAGTCGGCGAAAGTGCCAGGGGTGATGGCGTACGCCAGATTGAACCCGTCGACTCCGGCTTCCACCCACTCCTCAAACGTATCAGCTATTTGCTCCGGGGTTCCCACCAACACAGGGCCGGCGCCGCCGATGCCGACATACTTGGCCAAATCACGTAATGTCCACTTCCGAGTCGGATCGGCCTCTGTAAATCCATGCACGATCGTCCGAATGGCATTGGTTTCGATGTATTCGAGTGGTTGATCCGGCTCGAACTGACCAAAGTCAATCCCCGTCCAGCCGCTAAGCAACGCTAATCCGCCATCATAGTTAATCTGCTCAAAGAATTCCTTATATTTGCGCTGCGCCTCGCTTTCGGTCGCTCCGGTAATCACCTTGACGTAGGCGAGAAACAACAGGTCTTGTGGATTTCTGCCTAACCTCACGGCCCGATCTCGAGTGTCGTGGATGTATTTGCCTACCACCTGGTGGTTCGGGCCCAGAACGAAGACACATTCTGCGTGGTTGGCAGCAAACTGCCTTCCTCGCGATGACGCGCCAGCCTGGTAAAGCACTGGAGTGCGCTGCGGCGAGGGCTCGGATAGGTGACAACCATCGACGGAAAAATACTTGCCATCGTGTTTAACGTCCCAGATTTTGGCCGGATCGGCGTAGATGCCGTGTCTGGTGTCTCTGATAACCGCGTTATCCTCCCAACTGCCTTCCCACAGCTTGTAGCAGACTTCAATATACTCATCGGCGATGGAGTAGCGCTCATCATGTTCAGGCAATCCTCTTCGACCGAAGTTCCGGCCCGTGCTTTCCAAATAGGAGGTGACGATGTTCCAGGCAATGCGGCCTTCGGTTAGATGATCGAGAGTGGAAATGGTACGGGCAAAAGCAAACGGATGATTTTGTAAGACTGAGCTTGTGAATGCGAATCCCAAGTTTTGAGTGGCGTAAGCCATGGCTGGAATCAGGACGACGGGGTCGTTAACCGGGATCTGAGCGGCCTGGGTAACCGCTGCTTGCCGGTTGCCACGGTACACATCATAGACACCGACCACATCCGCCAGGAACAAGGCGTCGAGTTTGCCTCTTTCCAACAACTTGGCTAACTCGACCCAATTCGCCAGCTTAGTGTATTCGTGCATCTTGTCGTCCGGACGGACCCAAAGGCCCGGCGACTGATGGACGACACAGTTCATGTGGAAGGCGTTAAAGTAGATGCGCTTGGTCATGGTAGCGAAGTTGCCTGGCATGTTAGCAAACCAGATGCCAATGTAGTTAGGCTCGGCAGTTCAATTGGGGGGAGGGGCCACTAGCTCCTGGTAATGAGTTACTAACGTAGCCAGTGAATTAACTATCGGAGCTAGTTCGCACTGGTTAGTGAAATTTGAGGATGAGAACCTCTG
>Ga0210386_10004592_pt1 | contig 11396 bp, 8 predicted proteins | sample IncBWH32OmetaG_FD_160091 | JGI IMG/M metagenome (GOLD analysis project Ga0210386, IMG submission 160091) | Forest soil microbial communities from Barre Woods Harvard Forest LTER site, Petersham, Massachusetts, United States - Inc-BW-H-32-O ... | reverse complement strand
CCGTGCGGCTGCCAACCGGCAGATAACTGGCCAGAATCGTATCAATGAAAGGCGCGATCACGATGCTGGCGGCGCCGAAGGTCACGGCGCCGAAGGCAATGAAGAACTCCCTGATCTCGGCGGTCCAGCGCGGCCAGGAGAGCCGCAGCCACAATCCTTCGCGCGCGCCCGCCCACAGAATAAAGACCAGTTGCGCCACGCCGCCGATGAACACGCCCCAGGCGGCGGCATAGGCGGCATTGGGAAACCAGTGCCACATCAAAAGCGTGGCGATCATCGCCAGGTTCTGCAGGTTGGACCAGAAAGCGCCGGCCCAGAAACGGTCGATGGCGTTGAGCATGGCCGAGAGCTGCACCGCCACCAGAGTCATGATCAGATAGGGAAAGGTGATGCGCGACAGCGACACCGTCAAGTCGAACCGCTCGCCCGACCAGCCAGGCGCCAGCACATGGATGATGGCCGGCATGAAGATGCTTGCCAGCACCAGCAAGACCACCTGCGCCGCCATCTGCCAGGCAAAGACGCCATTGGCGAACTTTGCAGCCGCAGCGTGCTCGCCCTTGGCATAAAGCGCGGCGTAGCGCGGCAGGAATGCGGGATTGATGGTGCCCTCGCCGAAGATGGTCCGGAAATTGTTGGGAAACACGAAGGCGACGAAAAATGCGTCCGACAGAAGGCCCGCGCCCAATGTCCAGGCCAGCAGCGCATCGCGGGCAAAGCCGGTGATGCGCGACATCAGCGTAAAGCCGCCGACCGAGACCAGCTTCTTCAGCATCAGCGCCCTATCAGCTTCTTCACATAGGGCAGGATGCGCGCCACGATCACCTTCACGCCCGTCGGATTGGGATGCATGCCGTCCGCCTGATTGAGTTTCGGATTGAGCGCGACCCCGTCCAGGATGAAGGGATAGAATAGCACATGATAGTCCCTGGCCAGCCGGGGATAGATGGAATCGAATTCCTCCACATACTGGGCGCCCAGATTGCGCTGGGCGTGCATGCCGGTCAAAAGCACCTTGATGTGGTCCGCCTTGAGCTTGTCCAGGATGGCACGCAGGTTGTGGTCGGTCTCCGACGGGGAAACGCCGCGCAGCATGTCGTTGGAGCCCAGTTCGAGAATCACCGCATCGGGATGATCGGCCAGCGACCAGTCCAGCCGCGCCAAACCGCCGGCCGTGGTATCGCCGGAAACCCCCGCATTGGTGACGGTCGCATCGATGCCGTCCCGTTTCAACGCCGCCTGAAGCTGGACGGTGAATTCCGTGCCCGGCGGCAGGCCATAGCCCTGGGTCAGGCTGGTGCCCAGCGCCAGAATCTTTGTCGGTGCGGCCAGTGCCGGCCGTGCCGCCGCCATGACGACCAGCAGAACTGTGCTAAGCAGAGCCTTGAAACCGCGCATCGTCATTCTTTAATCCAATCAAGATGCACAATCCCCCGCCCGCCCTTTCCCTGCAAGATGTCAGCCTGACCCTGAAAAGCCTGGCGGGGCCGGTGGACATTCTGGCCAACGTCTCGCTGGAGGTGGCACCGGGCGAGACCGTGGCACTCACCGGACCTTCCGGTTCCGGCAAGTCCTCGCTGCTGATGGTGGCGGCCGGCCTCGAAAAAGCCACAAGCGGCCGCGTCGCCGTCACCGGCGCCGACATTACAAGAATGGGAGAAGACGCGCTGGCGCGATTCCGCCTGGGTCGCGTCGGCGTGGTGTTCCAGAGCTTCCACCTGATCCCCACCATGACCGCGCTGGAAAATGTCGCGGTGCCGCTGGAATTGATGGGCGTGGCCGACGCCTTCGATCGCGCGGAAAAAGAGCTGCGCGCCGTGGGGCTGATCCTGCGCGCCGACCACTATCCGGGACAATTGTCAGGCGGCGAGCAGCAGCGCGTGGCGCTGGCGCGGGCGTTGGCGCCCGGACCGCAAATCCTGTTCGCCGACGAGCCCACCGGCAATCTGGATGGCGCGACGGGGGCGGGAATCGCGGACCTGATCTTTGCCCTGAATGCCGAGCGCGGCGCCACGCTTTTCCTGGTGACGCATGAGGAATCGCTGGCGCGGCGCTGCGGCCGCATGCTGCGCATGGCGGATGGAAAGATCATCGCGCATGCGTGAGTTGCGGCTGGCCCTGCGCTTTGCCCGCCGCGAATTGCGCGGCGGCTTCCAGGGTTTCCGCATCTTCTTCCTCTGCCTGCTGTTGGGATCGGCGGCGATTTCGGGCGTGGAATCGCTCAGCGATGCCTTCCTCACCGGCCTGCAGGACCAGGGCCAGGTGCTTCTGGGCGGCGATGTCGCGGTCAATCTGGTGCATCGCGCCGCCACGCCCCAGGAACGCACTTTCCTCGACGGCCAGGGCCGCGTTTCGCAAGCCGTGTCGATGCGCGCCATGGCCTATGCCCGCGATAACCGGGCGCGCCAGTTGGTGGAACTGAAAGCCGTGGACGGCCGCTGGCCCCTGTTCGGCACACCCAGCTTCACCCCGGCCCAGAGTCTGGGCGATGTGATCGCTTGCGAGGATGATGGCGTCTGTGGTGCCGCCGCCGAACAAAGCCTGCTCGACCGCCTGCATGTGGCGCGCGGCGACCTGATCAAGCTGGGCAACGCCACCTTCCGCATCATGGCGGTGCTGGACAGCGAGCCCGATCGCATCTCCACCGGCTTTACCCTGGGACCGCAGCTGCTGGTCTCGGCGCGAGGCCTGCCCGCGACCGGCCTGGTCACGCCCGAAAGCCTGGTGGACTACACCTATCGCATCGCGCTCAGGAATGCGGGCAGCGATCCGGCCCAGTCGCGCACCGCCATCGCCGCATTCCGGACCCGCGCGCAATCGGCCTTTCCCGATGCCGGCTGGAATATCCGCGACCGCAGCGATGCGGCCCCCGGCATCAAGCGTTTCGTCGAGCAGCTCACCATGTTCCTCACCCTGGTGGGACTGGTGGCGCTGGGTGTGGGCGGGGTCGGCGCCGGCCAGGCGATTCTCGCCTTCCTCGACCGCAAGCGCGCCGACATTGCCATCCTGAAGACCCTTGGTGCCTCCGGCGGCTTTGTCTTCCTGATTTTCTTCCTGCAGGTGATGATGGTGGCCGTGCTGGCGACGGTGACAGGCGCAGCCCTTGGCGCCGCACTGCCTTTCGCCGCGGTGTGGATCTACGGCGCCAAACTGCCGGTGCCACCCAGCTTCGGCCTCTATCCCGTGCCGCTGCTGTTGTCGCTGGCCTTCGGTCTTTTGTCCGCCGTCACTTTTGCCGTGCCGCCGCTGAGCCGCGCCCGCATCGTGCCGCCAGCCAGTCTTTTTCGCGATTTGATCGCGCCCGCCAAAACCGACGGACAGAATTTCTATCGCGCGATTTCGGCCCTGGCCGCCATCGCAATCGCGGCACTGACCTTGCTGGTCGCGCCCTCGCCCGTGTTCGCGGCGGAATTCCTGGCGGGCGCGGCGGCAAGCCTTGCGCTTCTGCGGCTGCTGGCGGAAGGCTTGCGCCGGGTGATTGCCGCCCTGCCCCGTTCGCGTTCGCCTTTGCTGCGCCTGGCGCTGACCAATCTGGTGCGGCCGGGAGCGGCCACCGGCGGGGTGATCACCGCGCTGGGGCTGGGCCTCACCCTGCTTGCCACCGTCACGCTGCTGGATGCCACCATCCATACCCAGGTCTCCGCCGCCCTGCCGGCGCGCGCGCCCAGCTTCTTCTTCGTCGACATCCAGTCGGACGAGGCGGCGAAGTTCGACCATGTGATCAACAGCTTTTCCGGTTCGTCCGACTATAAGCGCACGCCGATGATCCGTGGACGGATCACGGCCCTGAACGGCGTGCCCTCGACCGAGGCTCCTGTCGCGCCCGACGCCAAATGGGCGCTGAACGGCGATCGCGGCATCACCTATGCGGCGACGCCTCCGCCAGGCACCATCGTCACTGAGGGCCAATGGTGGGCCGCCAATTACAATGGCCCCACCCTGATCTCGCTCGACCAGGCCATCGCCCATGGCACGGGCCTCAAGATCGGTGATTCCATGACCTTGAACGTGCTGGGCCGCAGCTTCGACGGCCGCATCGCCAATCTGCGCAAGGTGGACTTCACCACCGGCGGGCAGAATTTCGTGCTGGTGCTGTCGCCGGGCCTGATCGACAAGGCGCCGCATGCGTTCCTGGCCACGGTGCGGGTGACGGACGCGCAGGAGAACGCCATGTACATGGCGGTGACCGACCGCTTTCCCAATATTTCCACGGTGCGGGTGAAGGACGCCATCCAGCAGGTCCAGGACCTGCTGTCGTCGCTGGCTGAAGGCGTCAGCGCCGCCAGCCTGGTGACCATACTGGCGGGATTGCTGGTGTTGGCGGGCGCCATCGCGGCCGGCGCGCGCGCGAGGCTCTATGATGCCACCATCCTCAAGGTTCTGGGCGCCACCAGGCTCCGGATCGCCCTGGTGTATGTGATCGAATACGGCATTCTGGGAGCGGCAACCGGGGTGATCGCGCTGTTGGCCGGGACGCTTGCGGCCTGGGTGATCGCCTATTCCATCCTGGATGTGCCGCTGACCTTCGACCTGAAGGCCGTGCTTGTGACGGTGGCGGGCGGCGGGGCAGCCACCCTGCTGTTTGGCCTGCTGGGAGCCCTGGGCGCCCTCCAGGCCCGGCCGGCCAGCCGCCTGCGGGCGTCTTAAGCGTTGTTAATCCTTCACAAAAGCTTTTGCTGGCCCGTTTTCACCGGACTTGATACCCCTGTGCCCAACCACGATATAATAGGCGTCAAAGGAGTAACCCATGGCTGACTTCGACAATCGACTTGTGCGTGGCGCGACGACCGTCGCCGACACGATGGATACCGGCCTGCGCGCGCATATGCTGCGGGTCTATAACTACATGGTGGGCGCGCTGGCGTTGACCGGCGGAGTAGCCTATCTGGTCTCCAGTTCGCCGGCGTTGCTGAACGCCTTCTATCATCAGGTGGTGACCGCCAACGGCGTAGGGCTGCAGCCCACCATTCTGGGCTGGGTGGTGATGCTGGCTCCGCTGGCGCTGGTTTTCCTGCTGTCCTTCCGCATCATGCAGATGAGCCAGCAGGCGGCGCAGGCGACATTCTGGGGCTATGCCGCGCTGGTCGGCGCGTCGCTGTCCTCCATCCTGATCGTCTATACCGGCGCCAGCGTGGCGATGACCTTCTTCGTCACCGCGGCAACTTTCGGGACGATGAGTCTGTGGGGCTATACCACCAAGCGCGATCTGACGGGCTTTGGCCATTTCCTGTTCATGGGCCTGATCGGCATCCTGCTTGCCATGCTCGTCAATTTCTTCTTCAAGTCGCCGGCCATTAATTTCGTGGTCAGCGTGTTGGGCGTCCTGATTTTCACCGGCCTGACCGCCTGGGACACGCAGAAGATCAAGAACACCTATTACATGGTGGGTGGCGACACCGCCGTGGCGGGCAAGGCCGCGATCATGGGCGCGCTGGCGCTTTACCTGGACTTCCTCAATATCTTCCTGTTCCTGCTGCGCTTCATGGGCAACCGGCGCTAGGCCAGAGCGAATCCGAAACAAAAAAAGCCCGGCAGCGATGCCGGGCTTTTTGATTCGTGCCTCCCGGCTCGTCACTCCCCGGCAGCCAGCGCCTTCATGAGCTTCCTGTCGAAGATCCTGAGCACCTGGGCCAGCTCATGGCCGCGCCTGAGAATCACCCCGCCGGCCGCCACCACACTGTATTGGCCTTGGCGGTTGCGCAGCCTGGGCCGTTTCTCGATGCGGAAAAGCGGCATTTCCGAGCTGCGGCGAAAAATGGAGAAGATCGCCACGTCATCCAGGAAATCCAGCGCATAATCGCGCCATTCCCCGGAAGAAACCATGCGACCATAAAGGGTCAGGATGCGGTTGAGTTCCAGGCGGTCGAATGCAACCTGCTTCGCTGGAGACATGTCACGCGCCGCTACGGCGCGGTGTAACGATATAGGTTCTTCCACCATTCAACAGAATGATGAGCCTGGAACTCGCGGCTCGCAAGCGGGAAGGTTCCTGATTCCTGTCGAAAAAGTCACGCCTGCCCAGAAATGGTCACGATTGAACCATGTGGTGGACAACTTCGGAGGCGAGTGTGCGGGTGTCGGTTGGTTGCGACTCGGCTCGGATTAACAAGCCCCCCAGCCCCTTTCCGGGTCGGCATCGCGCCAACCGACAGTTTCTTCCCAAAAATCGAATCAGCAATAAAGCGCACCTCCCCCGCGCGCGCGTCAGCGTGTTTGGAGATGAAGGGCCCCCCGTCCGGCCGCTCGCCCAAGCTCGCGGCGTTCGTCGCTCTCGCAGGTCCACTGGACCTGCTCGTCCGCTTTCGCGGACCGCTTCTCACTCGCGCATGTTAGCGATAAAGGCGCGAAACCAGGCGGCATACTGGCCGAACAGGCCACCGATCGAGCCGATCAGGGCGCAGATCATCACGCCATAGGGCAGGAATCGGTCCGGATGATCGCCCAGGAGATTGGCGACCCCCACGGCCGAAAGCCCGCAGGCCGCGCCGATCACCAGGCCGCCCAGAGAGCCGGCGGTATAGCCGCGCGCCAGATCGCGCGCATAGAGAAGCGCTGCCGTGCCGGCAATCATCATGCTGGCGAACAGGCCGAAATGCAGGTCCAGAAAAGGGCGGAAGTGACCGGCCAGGACAAAGCCCGCCTCGCACAACACGCCCACTGCCAGGGCCCGGTCCAGGATTTTGGCGTCGACAAGGGTTTTGGCGATCTTTTTCATGGGAGAACCCTAACCTCCGGAACAGGGCGGTAAAGCGGCATTTTGCCCATTCCTTGCGGGCAAAAGCCGATTTCTTTAAGCAGTTCCCTTATGGCGGGCGAACCCCTGACAGGCGATCAGTTCCTGCGCGACCTCTGGTACATGCCGGCGCTGGCAAAAAGCCTTGGTCCCGGCCAGATGCGCCGCGAGATGCTGCTGGGCGAGCCGGTGCTGGTAGGCAGGCTCAAATCGGGCGAAGCCTTTGCGCTGCGCGACATCTGCCCCCATCGCGGCGTCCCGCTGTCGGCGGGCCGCATTCTCGCCAACAACACTGTGGAATGTCCCTATCACGGCTGGCGATTCAAAAAGGACGGCCGCTGCAGCAAGATCCCCTCCCTCGCCGGCCATGAAGACCTGGAAGAAGAAAATATCCGGGTGAAGAACTATCCCGTGCGCGAGCAGGACGGCCTGATCTGGGTCTATATGGCGGCCAAGCCCGGCACGGAGCCCAAGACCGAACCGCCCCGAATTGGCGTCAGCCATCCCATGCGCTGGACCGAGATCCAGACTTTCCGCTGCGACATTGATCATGCGGTAATCGGGCTGATGGACCCGGCGCATGGACCCTATGTGCATGCCCATTGGTGGTGGAAGAAGACGCCGCGGGTGAAGGAAAAGCATTACGCGCCGCTTCCCAACGGCTTTGTGATGACGCGGCACAGGCCCTCCAAGCCGGTCTACAGCCTGTTGGGCGATGTCGAGACCGAGATCACCTTCGAACTGCCTTCGACCCGGTTCGAGACCATCACCGGCCGGTTGCTTGGGATGGCCTTCAAGGTGGTGGGGCTGACGGTCTGCACGCCGCGCGACAGCGACAATACCGACGTGATCCAGGTGTTCTATTGGCCGGGATGGCTGAATTTCATCTATCCCTTCTTCTGGGCGCTGGGCTCGACCTTCATCGGCGATGACCGCAAGATCGTGGAGTTGCAGCGCGAAGGCCTGAAATTCAATCCCAAGCTGATGCTGATCCAGGACAGCGACCAGCCCGCCATCTGGTATTACCGCATCAAGAAGGCCTGGGCCGAGGCCAGCGAAAGCGGCGCGGAATTCGTCAATCCCGTGCAGGAACGGACCCTGCGCTGGCGCAGCTAGCATGCGCAGGGACCCGCAGGCCGCCTTACGGTTCTTTCTTGGCTTCTTCCTTATCGGCCTTCCATGCCTGTTCGGCGGGCTTTGGCTTGCGGATCAATACCGGCTGGCCCAATGCCCGCCCGGGACCTTCGTCGCCGGATCGGTGGAGGAGGCAATGGAATATATCGGCTTCTTCGGCCTGGCCATGGTGCTGACCTTCTTCGTCTCCAGGCAGCTGAAGCGCGTCGAGGCGCTGTGCAGGGAAGACGACCAGAATTTGCTTCCCTCCTATGCCTATCCGGTTGCCTTCGCCGCACTGTCGAGTTTGGCGATTATGGGCACGGTCTCGCGATTCTGTGCGGCCGACAGCGGCATCTTCTTTGACGATATCGCGAACGGCACCACCAAGACCTTCGCCTGGCAGGATGTGACGGCCGTCACCACCCGCTGCTACTTCCAGACCGGCAAAAGCAGTGGCTGGCGCCAGAATCTGTTTGTCACCTTGGCCGACGGGACCAGGCTCGATCTGATGGGGCGTGAAGCTGACATGCCTGCCATCTATCCCAGAATCGTTGCCGCCCTGAGCGGTCGTGATTTCGCCTTCACCGCCGACGTCGCTCCGAGGTGTCAATATTCCCACATGGAGATGCTGACCCAGCGTCCCTGAACGGGCCCGGATTTCGCCAATCCTGTGCAGGAATGCCTGCCCTGCGCCGGCGGACGGCTTTTGGGGGTTGCGGCACGGGCGATGGCCGTCTAAACGGTCCCCTTAACCTGCAATTCGGCCGGCCCAAGGGTGCGCTAATCCCGCGCCTCCTTGCACACGCACATGGTTGGCCGGGTCGCGCTTCGGCCGGACGAATGTCCGGCCTCGCTGCCCGGCCATGACAAGGTTCTGAGGAATGCCCAAACGCACCGATATCCACACCATCCTGATCATCGGCGCGGGGCCCATCGTCATCGGCCAGGCCTGCGAGTTCGACTATTCCGGCGCCCAGGCCTGCAAGGCGCTGCGCGAGGAAGGCTACCGGGTGGTGCTGGTGAATTCGAACCCCGCCACCATCATGACCGATCCCGGGCTAGCGGACGCCACCTATATCGAGCCCATCACGCCGGAGATGGTGGAGAAGATCATCGCCCGGGAGCGGCCCAATGTGCCCGAAGGCAAGGTGTTCGCCCTGCTTCCCACCATGGGCGGGCAGACCGCGCTCAACACCGCGCTCAGCTTGCGCAAGATCGGCGCGCTGGCGCGCCACAATGTCGAGCTGATCGGCGCCACCGCCGACGCCATCGACAAGGCCGAAGACCGCGAGCGCTTCAAGCAGGCCATGGTCAAGATCGGCCTGGAGGTGCCCACCGGCATCACGCTCAAGGGCCAGCTGCGCCAGAAGAAGGATTCCACCGGCCAGCCGATCTTCGACGGCAGCCACAATCCGGTGATGGAGCTGGCGCCTGAGACGTTCTCCCAGGCGCTTTCGACGCTCGACCAGGTGGGACTACCCGCCGTGATCCGGCCCAGCTTCACCATGGGCGGCACCGGCGGCGGCATCGCCTACAATCGCGAGGAATTCTTCGCCATCGTGGAAGCGGGGATGGAAGCCAGCCCCACCAACGAAGTGCTGATCGAGGAATCGGTGCTGGGCTGGAAGGAATTCGAGATGGAGGTGGTGCGCGACAAGGCCGACAACGCCATCATCATCTGCTCGATCGAGAATATCGATGCCATGGGCGTGCATACCGGCGATTCGATCACCATCGCCCCCGCGCTGACGCTCACCGACAAGGAATATCAGCGCATGCGCTCGGCCTCGATCGCGGTGTTGCGCGAGATCGGGGTGGAGACCGGTGGGTCGAATGTGCAGTTCGCGGTCAATCCGAAGGACGGCCGCATGGTGGTGATCGAAATGAACCCGCGGGTGTCGCGCTCTTCGGCACTCGCCTCCAAGGCCACCGGCTTTCCCATCGCCAAGATCGCGGCCAAGCTGGCCTGCGGCTATACGCTGGACGAACTCAAGAACGACATCACCAAGGTCACGCCGGCGAGCTTCGAGCCGACCATCGATTATGTCGTGACCAAGATTCCGCGCTTCGCCTTCGAGAAATTCCCCGGCGCCGAGCCGCTGCTGACCACTTCGATGAAATCGGTGGGCGAAGCCATGGCCATCGGGCGCACCTTTGCGGAAAGCCTGCAAAAGGCGCTCAGGTCGCTGGAGACCGGACTGACCGGTTTTGACGAGATCGCGCTGGACACCGATCCCGCCGCCATCCGTGCCGCTTTGTCACGCGCGACGCCGGATCGACTCAGGCTCGCCGCACAGGCGATGCGATACGATTTCCCGCTTGACGAGATCCAGCGCCTGACCGGTTACGATCCCTGGTTCCTGGGCGAAATCGAAACCATTGTCCGCACCGAAGAACGCGTACGCGCCGACGGCCTGCCGAAAGACGCCAAGTCGCTGCGCCGGTTGAAGTCGATGGGATTTTCCGATGCGCGCCTGGCCAAGCTTACCGGCCGGAAGGAAGCGGCTGTGCGCGCCGACCGCCAGGCGCTGGGCATCCATCCCTGTTACAAGCGCATCGACACCTGCGCCGCCGAATTCCAGGCGCTGACGCCCTACATGTATTCCACCTACGAGACGCCGGTGGGCGGCGCGGTGGTGTGCGAATCCGCGCCCACCGAAGCGAAGAAGATCATCATCCTGGGCGGCGGACCCAACCGCATCGGCCAGGGCATCGAATTCGACTATTGCTGCTGTCATGCCGCCTTCTCGCTGTCGGATCAGGGCTATGAGACCATCATGGTCAACTGCAATCCGGAGACCGTCTCCACCGACTACGACACCTCCGACCGGCTTTATTTCGAGCCGCTGACGCTGGAGGACGTGCTGGAGATCATCGCCAAGGAACAGGAAAAGGGTTCGCTGGCAGGCGTGATCGTGCAGTTCGGCGGTCAGACGCCGCTCAAGCTCGCCAATGGCCTGCGCGATGCGGGCGTGCCGCTCCTGGGCACCAGCGCCGACGCCATCGACCTGGCGGAAGACCGCAAGCGCTTCCAGGCGCTGCTGGAGGATTTGAAACTGAAGCAGCCGCGCAATGGCACGGCCATGACGGCGGAGGAAACCATCCGGGCCGCGGCCGGGATCGGCTATCCCGTGATCCTGAGGCCTTCCTATGTGCTGGGCGGTCGCGGCATGGTGGTGGTGTCCGACGAAGCCGAACTGAAGAAGCAGGTGGAATCGGGCGAGTTGTTCCGCATCTCCGGCGACAATCCGGTGCTGATTGACGGATTCCTCAATCGCGCCACGGAAGTGGATGTGGATGCGATCTGCGACAAGGACGGCGACGTCTTCATTGCCGGCATCATGGAACATATCGAGGAAGCCGGTGTCCATTCCGGCGATTCGGCCTGTTCCCTGCCGCCGCGCTCGCTGTCGAACGGGATCATCGCCGAAATCGAGCGCCAGACCATCGCCATGGCCAGGGCGCTGAAGGTCCAGGGCCTGATGAATGTGCAATACGCCATCCAGGGCGGCGAGATCTATGTGCTGGAGGTCAATCCCCGCGCCAG
>Ga0210386_10004591_pt1 | contig 11398 bp, 10 predicted proteins | sample IncBWH32OmetaG_FD_160091 | JGI IMG/M metagenome (GOLD analysis project Ga0210386, IMG submission 160091) | Forest soil microbial communities from Barre Woods Harvard Forest LTER site, Petersham, Massachusetts, United States - Inc-BW-H-32-O ... | reverse complement strand
CCATTACGAAGCGCGAATCCTTCTGCGACCATCTGCCTTCCAGCGGCGTCGCGGCGCACGTGTAGTCCGCTGCAACATTGGTGGTTGCTACCTTGAGCGCATCCCTACACTGCTCCAGGCTCGGATACGCCGCCAGGGTTTGGGCACCGCCGGAGTGTAACTGCGCCACCAGAATGAACACCATGGACTTCATATGATCCCCTCCATTGCGTTTACTTCGTTCTCGCGGGCGTTTGGATAAATCACCCGAATCCACATGAACGTATCGATCAAGTCGCCAATTGACTACCCTTGAGCGCGGCGTCTGGCGGGCGTGCGAACAGGCAGGACTTCTGCCGCAATTCTGGACATGTGCAGCCGCCACCCGACACCGGGCAACGTAGCGAGTGGAGTTGTGGTCCATCTCACCAAGGGACCGTTACTGCTGCGCTGCATACATCACCCCTATCTCAAAGCACCTATAAGGAATGATCCTGAACCTCAAGCGATGGTCCTGCGATCTTCGAACCGCCGCAACGCCGTCGCTGCAAAATCATGCCGCCCGTCGCAGCTTATAAAACGTTATGTCACGACCGCGCTGGAGAGGAGCGCGATTCGATGCGAGCAATTTACGGCGGGGGCGAAGGTCTGCGTCGTGCCCAACTCTAGTTGAACGGTCGTAAAATAGCGCGAACAGTGATGCCTCTAGGGTTGGCCGCCGCCGCCGGACGAGCCATAAATCTGCCCGGTCGCAAAGCTGGCTTGATTGTCCGCAAGCAGCACGTAGATCCCGGCCAGCTCGGCCGGCATCCCTGCCCGTCCCAGCGCCGTTTGGCTGCCGAACTTTTGCTGTTTCTCGGGAAACGCGCCGCCGCTGACTTGCAGCGGCGTCCATATGGGTCCCGGCGCCACGCCGTTGACGCGAATCCCTTTAGAAGCCAGTTGTTTAGCGAGCGACTTTACAAAGTTCATGGTCGCCGCTTTCGTCTGCGCGTAATCATAAAGTTCCGGGCTAGGATCGTAGGCCTGCTCTGAGGCGGTGGCGATGATGCACGATCCCGCCGATAGCGATGGCAGCGCTGCCTTGATGATCCAAAATGGCGCGTAAATATTGGTTTTCATGGTCCAATCGAATTGCTCGGTCGAAATGTCGAGAATCGACTTGTTCGCCTGCTGCCGCCCTGCGTTGCTGACCAGAATATCCAGCCCTCCGAGTTCTTTGATCGCCCGAGCGACCAGGGATTGGCAAAAAGATTCGTTACGAATATCGCCCGGAATCGCAACGGCCTTGCGGTCAGCCTCGCGGATCAGCGCAATGACTTCATCCGCGTCCGCCTGCTCGTCCGGATGGTAGTTGATCGCGACATCGGCGCCCTCGCGCGCAAACGCGATCGCCGCGGCGCGGCCCATTCCCGAATCACCGCCGGTAATGAGTGCTTTCCGTCCCTTGAGCCGGCCCGAGCCACGGTAACTTTTCTCTCCATGGTCAGGGCGCGGCTGCATTTTCGACGCGAGCCCCGGCCATGGCTGGCGCTGCTCTGGGAACGGAGGTTCGGGGTACTTGGTTCGCGGATCGCTCACGTTATTGCCGCTCATACGCGCCATCTCCGGCTGTTAAGCGGCGCGGCGCCCTCCCGCCGCCATCGTCGGGATCAATCTTTTCTTCTTCGCTAGGCAGTTCATCCTTGGAGCCGTTGTTCGAGGGCAGCGGGGGTTCGCGAACATCCTCGCCTGTCGCAGGCAACGGCGGCTCCTGCACATCGTCGCCGGGACGCACATCATCGACCGGACTGAAGACACTGTTCATGGGGACTCTCCGATTATGGCCTTTGCAGCGTCGCAAGAACGATGTTGCCAAATCAGACAGACCGCTTCTGTAGGCAGGTTTCCCTAGCGGGCGTAAGCTGCGGGCCAGTCGCTTTCGTTATCATTGTCAGCCCATGCAAGCCAACAACCCTAAAGGCGTTTGTCTCATCATCGGCGCCGGTGACGGACTTGGGGGCGCCATCGCCAAGGCGTTCGCCCGGGAGGGCCATCCGGTCTGCATCACGCGGCGCGCCCGCAACCTCGAGCAACTCGAGGCGTTGGCCCGCGAAATCCGCGATCAGGGCGGCATCGCGCACGCATTTGGAGTCGATGCGCGCACCGAGGCCGAAATGATCGCCCTGTTCGATGACATCGAAGCGCGAATCGGGCCGCTCGAGGTGGTGGTGTTCAACATCGGCGCCAACGTGCGCTTCGACCTGGTGGAAACGACGGCGCGGGTTTTCACCAAGGTGTGGGAGATGGCCTGTTTCGCAGGCTTTCTTGCCGGGCGCGAAGCGGCGCGCGTGATGGGACCGCGCGGGCGCGGATCGATTCTGTTCACCGGCGCGACCGCCTCGCTGCGTGGACGCGAAGGTTTCGCGGCGTTTGCAGCTGCCAAGGCCGGACTGCGCGCGATCGCGCAAAGTGCCGCGCGCGAGCTGGCCCCCAAAGGCATTCACGTGGCGCATGTCGTGGTGGACGGCGCCATCGACGGCGTTTTCACACGCTCCAATCGCGCCGATGTGGAAACATTATTATCCGATGACCGGATCCTCAAGCCCGACCAAATCGCCGCCAACTACGTCTGGCTGCATGGACAGCAACGCTCGGCATGGACACACGAGTTGGACCTGCGTCCCTGGACAGAGCACTGGTGAGGGCCAACTCATGAGCAAGACGATCGATTTTATTTTCGACTTCGCCAGCCCGAACGCCTATCTCGCCTGGCAGGTTCTGCCCGGCATCGCGGCCCGAACCAACGCGCACGTGAATCTCATTCCCTGCCTGCTCGGCGGTCTGTTCAAGCTGACGGGGAACCAGGCTCCAATGACTGCCTTCGGTAACGTGAGGGGTAAACTGGAATACGAGCGCCTCGAAACACAACGCTTCATCGCCAAGCACGACCTCGGCGCCTTTCGCTTCAATCCGAATTTTCCAGTCAATACGCTCCTGATCATGCGAGGCTTGCTGGCCGCCCGGCGCGCAAAGGCAGGCGAGGTCTACTTCGAAGCAGTCCTCAAGGCGATGTGGGAAGAGGGACAAAAGATGGACGATCCGGCCGTGGTCGCCGCCGTGCTCGGCGCCTCGGGTCTCGACGCCAAGGCCATCCTCGAGTCCGCTCAAGACCCCGCCGTCAAGGCGGAACTCGCGGCCAACACGAATGCCGCCGCTGCGCGCGGCGCCTTCGGCATCCCGACTTTCTTCGTGGGCGATCAAATGTTCTTCGGTAAGGAGCGCTTGGGACAAGTTGAGGAAGAACTCAGCTAAAGCCCTCATTCGGCTGGAAAGAAACGAACATCGGGAGATCCATTGCAAAACTCGCGCAGACGTTTTCTCACCAACGCATCCCTGGGTGTGGTCGGCGCCACGATCGGCGCGTACGACACGGCCCAAGCACAGGGCGATGTACCCGCCGCCGCGCCGCCCCCCGGCGCACCCTCGGCATTCGCTACCTCGCCGCCGGTAGGGCCCGAAGTTTCCGCCGCCACCTTTGTGGAAGCTGGGAAATTGATGCAGGTCCAATTGAGCCCACGGGAAGCTCGTGATGCCGCCGGCAGTTGGCGAGAGGCCATGGCGCCGCTGTATGAGCGGCGCACCGGGCCCAAAAGGATACCGCTGGAGGCGGCACTTGCGCCCGCTTCGCGCTGGGAACCCGGTCAATACGGGCCGGACCGCGGGCGAAACCGCTTTGTCCGCAGCAAGATCGCCGAGCATCCGCTGCCGGCTCGCGATTCAGACATCGCTTTTGCATCCGTGAGCCAACTGTCGCATTGGATCGAGACGCGGCAACTGTCTTCAGAGCGCCTCACCCAAATCTACCTGGCGCGGTTACGGCGCTTCGATCCCAAGCTTAGGTGTGTCATCACGCTGACGCCTGAGCTGGCGCTCGAGCAGGCAAAAGCCGCCGATGTTGAGATTGCAGCCGGAAAGTATCGCGGACCCTTGCATGGCATCCCCTGGGGTGCAAAGGATTTACTCGACACGGCGGGCATCGCGACAACTTACGGCGCGGAACCCTTCAAGGATCGCAGACCTCAAGCGGATGCCACGGTGGTTCGACGGCTGCATGAAGCCGGCGCCGTGTTGGTCGCCAAGCTGAGTTTAGGAGCGCTGGCGCTCAACGATATCTGGTTCGGCGGACAGACCATGAATCCGTGGCTGCTCGAGGAAGGATCTTCCGGATCAAGCGCAGGTCCAGGCGCCGCCACCGCCGCGGGTCTGGTGGGTTTTGCCGTGGGCAGCGAGACCGGCGGCAGCATCGTGGCGCCGAGCATGCGCTGCGGCGTCACCGGGTTGCGGCCGACGTATGGACGCGTACCGCGCACCGGCGCGATGACTTTGTGCTGGTCGCTCGACAAGCTTGGGCCCATGGCGCGCAGTGTCGAAGACACGCTGCTGGTCTTGCATGCCATCTCTGGGCCGGACAAAACCGACGTCGCTTGTGTACCGAGCACGCTGGACTATGACGCGGTTGCGCCGATCACGGGATTGCGGGTCGGCTATTTTCCGGCGTGGATGAAGCAAGCCACGGACGTGGACCGTGCGGCGCTCGATACTGTGCGAAAACTGGGAGCGACCGCCGCCGAGGTGTCGATCCCCGACTGGCCTTATGATTCTCTGAACGTGATTCTATTCGCCGAGGCGGCTGCAGCCTTCGAAGAGTTGACCTTAAACGGCGGCGTGAATCAGCTCAAGATGCAGGTTCCCGATGCCTGGCCAAATATCTTTCGGCAATCCAGATTTCTCTCCGCCGTCGATTTCGTTCAATGCGATCGATTGCGACGCAAAGTGGCCATCGAGATGGCGCGAATCTTTTCTGAAGTCGATTTGTTGCTGGTGCCCTCGCTGCAGGATGAAATTCTGGTCATCACCAACGCCACCGGGCATCCCTCGCTGACGCTGCGCGCTGGGTTTGTCGAGGTCTCGGAGGCGCGCAGTGATTGGGCGCCCGATCCCGCGCATCCCTTGCCTAAGTTCAGTCCGCCACGCCGCGTGCCGCACGGTGTTACCTTGATCGGACGCCTGTTCGACGAAGGCACTATCGGGCGAGTCGGACTGGCTCTTGAGCAAGCGTTTGGCGTCGAGGCGATGAGGCCGGCAGGGTTCGACGCATAGACGCACCGGTTCAGATTGAGTCTCAGATTTCCGTCCAGGCCTTGAGCAGTCCGTGATAGTGCGCCGTCAGGCGCACCAGCGACTCCGGATCGGCGCCTGCTTGTGTCAGGCGCTGGATGGTGCCGTCGAGTTCGAACAACTGCGCTCGCCGCGCGTCTTCGCGAATCAGGCTCTGAATCCAAAACACGCTCGCGAGGCGCTCACCGCGCGTGATCGCATTCACGCGATGCCGCGAAGTCGAGGAGTAAACGATCAAATCCCCCGCGGCGAATTTTGCGCTCTGGCTGCCGAAATCGCTTTCCACCACCAACTCGCCGCCGTCGTAGCTTTGCGGCTCCGCGAGAAACAATGTCGCCGACAGGTCGGTGCGCAATTTCTGCGGGCTACTGGGGATCATGCGCACCGATCCATCGACATGGGTGCCGAAATACATTCCCTCGCCGTAGCGATTGAACATCGGCGGATAGACTTTGTTGGGCAGCACCGCACTGATGAACAGCGCGTTGCGCTCGAGCTGCGTCAGAATAAAATGGCCCAGCTCGCGCGCCATGGGACAGGCCTCATCGAGCTGTTGATTGTGTTTCACCGCCGCACCCTGGTGGCCGGCTGTCACGCGCCCATCCACCCACGGCGCCTTCTCGCTGTTGAGCGAGGCGCGCACCGTGGCCAGTTGCTCCTCGCTCAAGATTTTCGTAATGCGCAAAAACATACGGGCCTTAAGGGCTTGTCGGCGCGGCGGCGGCCGCACCGGCGGGGCTCAGGCGTGCGGCCTTGAGGCGCGCGGCAAGATTTTGCAGTGCTCGCGGCGCGCCAGCCCGAGCGATCAGTTCCGCAACGGCGCGGCGCATCGCGGCCGTGCCGCCGGCCGCGGCGCGTTCGAACCATGCAGCGGATTCATCGAAGCGGCCCGCCTTCAGAAGCAAGCTGGCCCAATTGTACTGACCCCGAAAATAGCCGGCCTCCGCCGAGCGTCGGTACCAATCAGCCGCGGCACCCAAGTCGCGCGCTGTGCCCCAACCTTCCTCGCAGCATCGGCCCACCAAGTTCATCGCGCGCTCATGCTGCTGTTCGGCGGCCTTTAAATAGTACAGATAGGCGAGCGTTCGATCCCGCATCACGCCGCGACCATCCAGGTACATGTGAGCGACGTTGTATTGCGCCCACGCGTGCCCGAGATCCGCGGCCCGCTGAAAGTGCTGCGCAGCCCCCGCGGCGTCCTCCGCCGTGCCCCAACCGTTATCCAGGCAGCGTCCGACCATATTGATGGCGTCGGGATCTTCGTTCAAGGTTGCGCGCCGAAACCACTTCAGCGCCTGAGCGGGATCCTTCGTCACGCCGGTCCCCTCGAGCAGCATACGGCCGTAGCACACTTGCGCCTGCGGCAGACCTTCAAGCGCCGCTACGAACACCCAATCCGCGGCGCGCCGCGCATCTTGGCCGAACAACGCCTCGAGACGCGGCGTACCCATTTGCCCCAAGAGCGACATGATCGATATGGTGCTCATGGGGGGCCATCAATCAGAAACGATAATTTGCGGTGCCGATGAGCGTGCGACCTGCGGCCGGCAGCGCATGATTCTCGGCAATACCCACGTAGTAAATGCTGGTGAAGTACAGCTTGTCCGTCACGTTGTTCAGGTTCAGCTGCAGCTTCAAATGGTCATTGACTGAGTAGGAGGTCATCGCGTTGAACACCACATACGCCGGTACGCCGGCGGTGTTTTCGGTATCTGCGTAGCGATGGCTGACGCCGGTGAAGCCTGCGCCGACGGTCCACGCCGGCGTCGGTTCCAGCGTGGTCCAAACATTGACGGCATCGTGCGGCGTGTTCGGAGCGTACTTGCCCAACGAGAGAGGATCGGTGGTTTCGGTAATCTTGTCCTTCAGGTGCGTGTAGTTTGCGTTCACCTCGAAGATGTCGGTGACATAGCCGTTGATGCCGAGTTCCAGTCCCTGTACGTGCTGATCGAAGGGCGCCTGCTGCACAGTCGGATCGTCCGGATCCGAGATGCGTGCGTTGTAGACACGCGTGTCGAACAGCGCGCCGGTCAGCTCCGCGGCGCCGTTGAACAGCTTGATCTTGCCGCCGAGCTCGAGCGTGCTGTTTTTTTCGGGCGAGAGACTTTCATCGGATGGCGCGATAATGAGGTACTCGATCGCTGGATTTTGCGACACACCATAGGATAAGTAGTAGCTCTGCGCCGCCTCCGGTTTGTAGATCACCGCCACGCGAGGGCTCACGAAGGTGTCGGTGCGCTCAAACCCCGTTCCCGAGAACACTTCGCTGAAACTCGAGTTGAAGCGGTCCCAGCGCAAACCTGCATCCACGTCCCAGTTCGATCCCAAGGCAATGCTGTCGAGGGCATACACACCCACACCCCTGCCGCGGCCTTTCGGATTGGAATAAGGGATGAGCGGCGTGGGCGGATAGAAGAAGGGTGTCGGATTGAGCAGCGGCGTCGCAGGAATGTCGTCCAGTCCGTTTTGGAAACGGTTCACATTGGACTGCTCCTTGCTCAACTCCATGCCGCCCGTGAGCGCGTTGGCGAAACCGCCCACATCGAACTTCGCGGTCACATCGGTGCGGTTAATCGCCAAGCTCGTGGTACCGGCGCTGCTCGGCTGATCGCGGGAAATATCGATATCGGCATATGGTGTGCCCGGCGGCGGCGGCGCGACGAAGTCATTGCCCTGGAAAGGTCCCGTCACCAAGTATTCGAAGCCATAGTTCGCGTAGCGCAGGCTGTCGCTTAAAGTAAGGCTATCCGAAAAGTCGTGCTCGAAACGAATGGTGCCGATATCGGTGTTGGTGCGCGTGCGGTCGTAGTTGGCGAGCGAATAGTAGTTGCTGCGGTCCACGTGCGCCGGCGCGCCGTCGACGAACGGAATGCCATAGTCCGGGAGATTGTTCTCTTCCTCCTTGAAGTAGCTGAAGGTCAGGCGCGTCGGTGTATCGATTCCCAAACTCAACGTCGGCGCGACGCCGTAGCGGTGATAGTGCACTTGATCGCGATCCACCACGCCATTGCTCTGGTCCATCACGGTGACCCGTGCCGCGGCGGTGGCGCTCAAGGGCAAATTGAAATCGCCCGTGCCGCGGAAATAGTTTGCCTGGCCGCCCGAAACACTGATCGCCGCGTAAGGCGTCAACGTCGGCTGCTTGCTGATGCTGTTGATGACGCCCGATGTCGAGCCGCGGCCGAACACCGCCGAGGCCGGACCCAACAGCACCGCGATCGAATCGCTATTGAACGTATCGCGCTGATACTGGCCGATGTCGCGCACGCCATCCAAGAAGAAACTGTCGGGGATCGACAGGCCGCGCAGGTTTACCGAGTCGCCGTGCGAGCCGCCCTCGCCGGAATTTAGCGTGATGCCCGGAACGTTGCGCAAAGCGTCTTGCACGAGAGCCAGATTTTGTTCCGCCAGTTCCTTCTGATCGACAGCAACCGTGGACTGTGAAATATCCTGGGACGTGTGGATCGCCGTGCCGGTCACTTCGATGCTTTGCAGCTTGTCATCAGGGTCGGGTGCCACGGCGTCGGCCTGCGCGTTCGCCGACATGAGTGCGCCGACTGCGAGGCCGGCGGCACTGAAGGCGGCATCAGCGGGGCTACGACTGGAAAGCATTGAACGATCCTGAAATATTACGACTTGATTCAATGCTAACACGAATCATTATTATTTACATTGCAGTTCCGTTTCGCATTCAGGCCGCACCACACGGTGGATATAGCGTTTCAGCGTCTTGGTCAGTCGATTTTTTGCAGGCCGGCGACCCGATTTAACTAAACGCCGTGCGCTCGGCGACGGCACTAGCTGTGCTTGCGCAACCCAGCCGGAATCAAGACCAGCCCGATGAGTTCGAACAGCCCGTAGGCGATCAGCGCCATCAGGGCCGCAGGAATGGCGCCGGTGAGAATCGTGGGAACATCATTGAGCGAAAGCCCGGACACGATCGGCGCGCCGTATCCGCCCGCCCCCACCAGAGCCGCCAGCGTGGCCGTGCCGATGCTCACGATGGTCGCCGTTTTGATGCCCGCGAGAATGGTCGGACTCGCCAGCGGCAGGACGATACGCAGCAGCACCTGCCTGCGCGTCATCCCAAAGGCGCGCGCATTTTCCACATGCTTAGGATCGACGCCGCGAATTCCGGTGAACGTGTTGAGCACGACCGGCAGCAGGCTGTACATGCAGAGCGCCGCCAGGGCCGGTCTCATGCCCACGCCGAACAGCGGTATCAAAAAGCACAGCAGCGCAAGCGAGGGCACCGTTTGAATGAGGGCACTCGCGATAAGAATGCCTTGACCCGCGGCGTGAAAGCGCACGGCGATGAGCCCCAACGGCATCCCGACCAGCACTGAAAATAAAAGCGCGATGCCGACCAGCCACAGATGTTCGCGCGTGCGTTGCAGGATATTGCTCTTCAAGGACTGCGAGCGCGGGGCGTCGGAGCCTAAAAATTGGGCGGCAATTTTTGCGAAGCTCACGTGCTGAATGTCAGCCTGCGCATTCATGCCGATCATGGCCTGCTCGCTGATCGCGCCTTGCAAGCTCAAAAGCGCAGCCCAGGCGCGCGGATGCTGCTCCGTGAATGCGCTGCGCGCCACCCACACCGCCTGATACACCGGAAAGTAACCCCGGTCATCCTTGAGCACCCGCAGTTTGGATTTCTCGATCTTGGCGTCGGTGGAGTACAGATCGATCAGGTCCACCGCGCCATCATCGATTGCTTGAAAGGTGAGGCTGTGCTCCATGCGATTGATCCGCTGCGGCGCCAAATGCAGCTTATAGGCGGCCACCATCCCCTGAAAGCCGTCCTGCCGATCCATGAATTCGTAGCTGAATGCGGCGCGAATGCGGGCTTCGACCTTGGACAGATCGCTGATGGAGTGAAGGTCGTTCTTCTGGGCGAATGACTCCTTCACCGCCAACGCATAAGTATCATCAAATCCCAAGGGCCCCGACATCACCAGACCCATCCCCAAGAGCGCGCGCTGAATCTCATCGATCGATTTCAAGTCCGGCCGTTTCAAAATCGCTTCCGTCAGAGTCCCGGTGTAATCCGAATAGACATCGATCGCGCCGCTTTTTAGCGCCTCGAACACGATCCCGGTGCTGCCCATGCCGAGCTTGCGCGACACGGGACCTTTTGTTGCGGATTCCACGGTTTGCGCCGCGATCTCCCCCAGCACATACCCTTCAGTGAACGCCTTCGAACCGACCACGATTTGATCCGCCGCGAACAGCGGCGCCGGCTGCAAACTTAAGGCCGCCAACAGCAATCCCACGGCCGCCGCCGGTTTCACGCCATCTCGACAACCGCGCAGCCTCATGCGACGCATCGCAAGCCTCATGCGACTTCGGCCGCTTCCGGCAAAGTGCGCTGCGCGTTGATAAATGCCGTCACGAAGGGATCCGCGGGCTTTTTCAGCAAATCGCGATACGTACCGGTTTGCATGATTTTTCCTTCGTGCAGCAGGGTGATCTGTTCCGCGAGAAACACCGCTTCACCGAGATCATGCGTGACCAAAAGCACCGTCTTGCCCAGGCTTTGAAAGATGGATTTCAATTCCTGCTGCAGGCTGCGGCGAATGAGCGGATCCAGCGCCGCCATGGGCTCATCGAGGAGCATCACCTGAGGATCCATCATGGCGGCGCGCATGATGGCCACGCGCTGCTGTTGGCCGCCGCTCAACTCAAACGGAAACTGCGCCAACAGCTGCGCCTCGAGGCCGACGAGCTTGCGCAATTCCTCGACGCGCGACTCGATCTTCTGTTTATTCCAGCCGCGCAGCTTCGCAATCAGCGACACATTCTCGAAGCCGCTGATGTGCGGGAAGAGGCCTCCATCCTGCGGCACGTAGCCGATCCGATCCGCCCACTCCACGGGAGTGAACGACAGCAGGGCGTGATCGTTGATTTTGACGTAGCCCTTATCGAAAGGAATCAATCCCAAGGTGATTCGCAGCAAGGTTGTTTTTCCCGAGCCGCTTGAACCGATCAGCGCATGGGTCGCACCCTTGGGGACATTGAGGTTGACGTCGGTCAGCACCGGCTTACCCTCAAACGTCTTGTATATATTCTGCAGCGTCAGCATGAATTGGGCGCGCGATAGGAGTGCGCTAAGTCTGCGGCTCGACGAGGGTGCCTTGGTGATACAGAATCTTCCAGCCGGCGGCGGTTCGGCGCCAGAGCGTGGCGCGGCGCGTGACGCGCTTTCCCTGGTGCAAGGTGTAGGTGATCAGATAGTTGTCCGCGGCGATCTCCCGGCATT
>Ga0210386_10004590_pt1 | contig 11398 bp, 9 predicted proteins | sample IncBWH32OmetaG_FD_160091 | JGI IMG/M metagenome (GOLD analysis project Ga0210386, IMG submission 160091) | Forest soil microbial communities from Barre Woods Harvard Forest LTER site, Petersham, Massachusetts, United States - Inc-BW-H-32-O ... | reverse complement strand
GAAGGTCAGCGCGCCAGGCATATTGTGGAAGCCCTTCACCTGGCGGCTCATCGCATAGCCCTGCGCGCGGAAGCAAAGACCCACCATCGGCACCTCCTGCATGCACACCTGCTGCAGCGTGTTGTATAGCGCACGCCGCTTGGTGGGATCGAATTCGGCACGGCCGGCAGTGAGCAGCTGGTCGATCTTCGGCACGTCGAGCCCGTAGCTGCGTGCGTACGACGGCGACAGATCGCCGGCCAGGAACTGGGTCAGCCCGTCAGGATCGTTGCTGTCCGATGCGCTCCCCATGACCGCGAATTCATATTGCCCACGATTGCCGAGCGCGGTCCGTGTCGCCCAATCGGGCAGCACCAGCTCCACCTGGATCCCGATATCCGCCAGGTGCTGCTGCACCACCGTCGCGGTGTCCTTGTGCATGCCGTACTGCGCGGTGGCCAGCAGCTTGCAGGCGAAGCCATCGGCCAGACCCGCTTCGGCCAACAACGCCTTCGCCTTGGCAGGATCATACCCCAGCGCCTTTGCCACGCTGGGATCGTAGAACGGCGTGCCTGCCGGCAGCGGGAACCCTTCAATCGGCGACCCGCGGCCAAAAAACGCCGCCTTGATGATATCCTCGCGCTTGATCGCATGAGCGATCGCCCGGCGCACGCGCGCATCGCCGAATGGTTTCGCTTTCGCGTTGAACGTCAGGTACATGAATGGGCCGTCGGTGTTCTGCAGTTCCAGTTTGGGATCTGCGGCGATGCTGGTCATCGATTGCCAAGGCACATATTCGATCAGGTCGACGTCACCGGCCTGCAAGGCCGCAACACGCAGATTCTCATCCGCATAGGCGACCATGCGCAGTGATTTCACCTTCGGCAGACCCGGCCGATAGAACTTATCGAACGCCGTCAGCTCCAACGCCACACCACGTTCCTCGCTGATCAGCACGAAGGGCCCGGCGCCGATGCCAAGCGGACTATCCTTGGTCGAGTCTTTCGCCAGAATCGGCACATAGAACGTCGCGAGCCATAGTGGCAGCGTGGCGTTCGGTTCATTGGTGAACAATCGCACGGTCTTGGCGTCGGGCGTCTCCACCTTGGCGATCGTCTGCATCTGCGCGCGATAGAACGCCGTGGACTTTTCGCCGACGATCTGTTCGATCGTCCAGGCGACATCGGCCGACGTGACCTTGGCGCCGTTGTGGAAGACCGCATCGCGCAGATGAAACACCCAGGCACCGTCGTCAGCATGTTCCCAGGTCTCGGCCAGTTCACCGCGCAACACACCGTCCGCGCCATAGCCGAGCAGGCCACGATGGACCATCAGCTTGGCGGTCGCCGCTGCGGTGCCAGCATTGGCCCAGGGCGCCAGGGAAGGTGGGTAGGAAGACAGGCCGAAGACCAGCTTCCCCGGGGTGGTTGCAGCGCGGGCGGGATTGCGGAGGAACGGAAGCGCGGCTCCCGAGGCGATCAAGGCACGGCGGGAAAGACGCATCATGAAGCCTCCGGCTGTTGTCGCGCGACCGACACCTCGCCTGCTACGCCGGCGAGGTGAACGTCAAATGCCATACATTTCTCGTGCCACGGCCGCGGCCGTCCGTGCCTCGGCCACATCACGCCGCACCTCATCGGCGCCGCGCTCCGCCGGCGGCCCGTAGCCACCCGATCCCGCGGTGATCACCTCGATGATCTCGCCCTTGTGCAACGTGCCCGAGCCATGTTCGAAACCGCTCGCCCCGCCGCGCAACACGATACCGCCTTTGCCACCCGGCTCACCACCGAACAGTCCCCACGGCGGCGACTTCCAGCGCGAGCCGTCTACGCGTACACGGCACTCTGCCTCAGCGCGGTACACCCGCCGAAGCCCCATACCACCGCGATGCCGCCCCGGCCCGCCAGACCCGTCCACCAGCTCATAGCGTAGCAGCGTCAGCGGGTATTCGATCTCCAGTGCCTCAACCGGCAGGTTCGAGGTGTTGGTGAGATGCACATGCACCCCGTCCAGACCATCCTTGGTCGCCCGCGCCCCCGAACCGCCGCCAATCGTCTCCAGATAGACCCAAAGCGAATTGTCGCTCGGCTGATGCCCCGCAAAGGTGATCGAACAACATGCCCCATTCGACGCCGCCGTCACCCGCTCCGGAACCGCGTCCGCCAGCGCGCCATGAATCAAATCCACCACGCGCTGACACGTCCCCAGCCGCCCATTCACCGCCGCCGGATGGATGCAGTTCACGATCGAGCCCTCCGGCGCCGTGACATGCAGCGGACGCGCCAGACCAGCATTAGGTAATATGGTCGGGTCCACGACCGTCTTGACGGCGTAATAGACCGTCGACAGCAGCGCGGTGTAGGTCATATTCATCCCGGCCCGCACCTGCGGGGGACCATCGAACGCCAGATGCATCTCGTCACCCGCCACGCGGATCTCGCAGTGCATCGGCAGCTCGCCATCCACCTCTGGACAGTCGTAGCGATCCGCGAACCGATAAATCCCGTCCGGGATCGAGGCGATCCCCGCGCGCATCTTGCGTTCGGCATAGTCCTGCAGCGCATCACCGGCGGCTAGCACAACGTCGCGTCCATATTTTGTACACAGCGCGGTCATGCGCTGCACGCCCAGCCGGTTCGCTGCCATCTGCGCACGCAGATCCGACACCCGCTCCCGCGGCACCTGACAGTTCAGCAGCACCAGCTCCTGCACATCGCGCTGCAGCTCGTACGCGCGATACAGCCGCACCGGCGGGATGCGCAGCCCCTCCTGATAGATATGCGCATGGCCGCGATCAGCGAAATCCGCGTGGTGCGCCAGGTTCACCGCCCAGGCCACCATCTTGCCGTCCACGAACACCGGCTCCGCCATCACGATGTCCGGCAGATGCGTGCCGCCGCCTTCATAAGCGTCGTTGCCGATGAACATGTCGCCCGGGCGCATCTCCGCCATCGAATGCCGTTTCATGATGTGCGGGATCAGCCCGATGAAGCTGCCCAAATGCATCGGGATATGCTCGGCCTGGCACAGTGTGTTGCCGCGTAGGTCGAACAGCGCGGTGGAGCAGTCGCGACGTTCCTTGATGTTGGTGGAGTACGACGCGCGGATCAGCGCCTCACCCATCTCCTCGACGATGGAGGCAAGCGCGGACCCAATGACCTCGACCGTGATCGGATCGATATAGATACGGTTCCGCCCGTTCCCGGCATCCACGGCTTGCGGTGCCGGGACGAGGGAAGGCGTCGACGCAGGGCCTGCGCCCGGCATGACGAGGGGAGTCATTCCATCTCCAGGATAAGATTGAGGTATGGTTCCACGCGCGCGACAATCCCCGCCAACACGACGGTCGTCGCATCCATCTGCTCGACGATCGCGGGCCCGACGATCCGATTGCCGGCCCGCAGCTTCTCGCGATCATACACTGGACAAGCGACAAATCCGCCTGCCTCGGGTAGCCACACATCGCGCTGTGCATTGATCGCACCGGACGCATCGGGCCCCGCATCCGGCTGCGGCCGAAACGTCGCCTTGCTCACCACGCCGGTTGCCTCAACGCGGAACGTTACCAGTTGCACCGGTTCGCCTTCGGCGACAAACCCGTACATGCGCTGATGCGCGGCGGCGAAACCCTCGGCCAGCGCCTCCAGGGAGGCGGCGCCAATCACCCCGTCTGACAACGGGATCGCCAGCTCGTAGTTCTGGCCGGCATAGCGCATGTCCACGGTGCGCGTGACACGTCGCGCCGACGCCGCAATCCCCTCCTCGGCGAACCAGGCGTCGGCCTGCGCCGCCAACGCATGGAACGCATCGGCGATAGCCGGCGACGCTGCGGTGGATAGGGTGTGCAGCCGCGTGGTCGCGAAATCCGCACGCAGGTCGGTCAGCAGCAGCCCCATCGCGCACAAGATGCCCGGATTGCGCGGCACCACTATGCGACCAATGTCCAGCTCCTTCGCCAGCCGCGCCGCATGCAATGGCCCGGCGCCACCAAACGCCACCAACGTGTAATCCCGCGGATCATGGCCGCGCTGCACACTGATCACCCGGATGGCGCGCGCCATATTCGCGGTGACCACCGAAATGATACCCTGTGCCGTCGCCATTTTGTCCATGCCGAGTGCGCCCGCCAGCCGCCCAATGGCCGCATCGGCCAGGTCCTGCCGTACCGCCATCCGTCCGCCCAATAGATGTGTCGGATTCAACGTCTGCAACACGACATTCGCATCCGTCACCGTCGGCTCGTCATTGCCCTTGGCGTAGCAGACCGGCCCCGGCGCCGCGCCGGCACTGCGCGGACCGACCTTCAGCAGCCCGCCAGAATCGATGAACGCGATAGAGCCACCACCCGCCCCCACAGTATGAATGTCCAGCATCGGCGCCTTGATCGGGTAGCCGTGCACCACCGCCTCACTGGCCATCCGGCAGAGACCGCCTTGCAACAAGGCGACGTCAGTGCTCGTGCCCCCCATGTCGAAGGTGATCAGATCGGTAAACCCCGCCAGCCGCCCAACCTTCTGCGCCCCGACCACGCCGGTGGACGGCCCCGACAGTACCGTGCGCACCGGCAACCGCGCTGCCTGTTCGAAGCCGATCACCCCTCCATTCGATTGCGTCAGATGCGGCGTCGCCATTATGCCCAGACCCGTCAGCCGCTCCGCCAGCGTCTCGATGTAGCCGCGCATCACCGGGCCGAGATACGCGTTCACCACGGTGGTCGACATACGCTCGAACTCACGGAATTCCGGTGCGACCTGATGCGACACGCACGCGAACGCCGTGGGGAACTCCTCGGCCAGGACGCGGCGCGCCACCTCCTCGTGCTCCGTCCGCACAAAGCCATACAAAAAGCACACCGCGACCGACTGCACCCCAGCCGCGCGCAGGTGCCGCACAGCCTCCCGGAACGCCGCCTCGTCCAACGGCACTTCCACCGACCCGTCATGCCGCAACCGCTCCGGCACCTCCAGGCGCAGGTCCCGCGATACCAAGGTCGGTGGCTTGTCGATCTGCAGGTCATACAGATCCGGCCGTTTCTGCCGCCCGATCTCCAGCAGGTCGCGGAACCCCTCGGTCGTGATCAGCCCGGTTTTCACCCCGCGATGCTGGATCAGCGCGTTGGTCGCCACGGTCGTGCCATGCCCGAAATAGCCGATCGCCGACGGAGCCGCGGCAACCTGGTCCATCCCCTCCGACACACCGGCAGCGATGCCGCGCGACGGATCATCGGGGGTAGAGGAGACTTTCCAAACCGTCACCCGACCAGTCGCTTCATCGAACAGGCACACATCCGTAAAGGTGCCGCCTGAATCGACACCGACTCGCCAAGTCATTTCGTGCAGGTCTCCAGTGTGGCTTGCTCAATGGTCAGGTACCGCACCGCACCATATTCTCACCACCCTCCACTGGCCAGTATCCTCCGACACCATGTCCCCCCCGGTTGACCGCGTCGTCTCCGACGCCTCCCTGCCAGCCCGTGCCTCGGTCGTTGTGATCGGCGGCGGGATCATCGGCGCATCCACAGCACTGTTTCTGGCCGAGAAGGGCCATTCAGTGGTGCTGTGCGAGAAGGGCCAGATCGGCGCCGAGCAAAGCAGCCGCAACTGGGGCTGGTGCCGCGTCATGGGCCGCGACGTGGACGAGATCCCGCTGGCGATCGAAAGCCTGCGCCTGTGGCGCGGCATGAACCAGCGCATCAGCCGCGAAACCGGCTTCCGCCAGCAGGGTATCGTCTATCTGTGCGAGACCGAGAAGGATGTCGCCAAGCACGCGGCTTGGCTCGATGACGCCCGCGCCTACCAGGTGGACTCGCGCATCGTGCGTGGCGCGGCACTGGATGCGGTGCTCCCCGGTGCCTCCAACAACTTCATCGCCGCGCTGCACACGCCCACCGATGGCCGCGCCGAGCCCGCCCACGCCGCGCCGGCGATCGCCGAGGCCGCCCGTGCCCTGGGCGCCACCATCCTGACCGAATGCGCCGTGCGCGGTGTGGAAACCAAGGGGGGCCGCGTCTGTGGCGTGGTTACCGAGAAGGGACCGATCGCCTGCGACGCCGTCGTCCTGGCTGGCGGCGCCTGGTCGCGTCTGTTCTGTGGCAACACCGGGATCAAGTTTCCGCAACTGACCGTGCTGGCCTCGGCCTTCCGCACCAAGCCGATCGATGGCGGGCCGGACGTGGCGGCCAGTGGCTCGGTATTCTCGTTCCGCAAGCGGCTAGATGGCGGCTACACGATCGCCCGGCGCAACGCCAACGTCGCCGACATCACACCGGATTCGTTCCGCCTGCTGTGGCAGTACTTGCCAACGTTGCGCGAAAACTATGGCGAGTTCCAGATGCGCTTCGGCCGCAAGTTCTTCGAGGCCTTGCGCACCAAGCGCCGCTGGGCATTGGACGAAGCCACACCGTTCGAGGCGGTGCGCGTGCTGGATCCAGCGCCAAAGCAATCCGCGTCGGCGGAAGCGCAGCGCGTGCTGCCGCAGAAATTCCCCGCCTTCGCCGGCATGCAGGTCGCCGGCAGCTGGGGCGGCATGATCGATGTGACACCCGACGCGGTGCCGGTGATCGACCAGGTCGCGTCGCTGCCGGGTTTCTACCTGGCCAGCGGCTTCTCCGGCCACGGTTTCGGCATCGGCCCCGGCGCCGGCAGGCTGATGGCCGATATTGTCGCCGGCGACACGCCCGCGATCGATCCCGCTCCGTTCCGGTTCGCCCGCCTCGCTCCCTGATGTCCGCGGCCCATTCCACGCTTCCGATCACCACCGCCGGCCAGCGCGTCTCGCCCGAGCTGCAGCGACAGGCGATGTTCGCCGTCCTGTGCTTCGTCTGGGGCACCACGTGGCTGGGCATGAAGGTCGGCATCGCCGTGGTGCCGCCGGGCGTGTTCGCTGGCCTGCGCTGGACCGTGGCCGGGCTGGTGCTGATGGCCTGGCGTATTAGCCAGGGCCATCCGCCGCGCCTGCCGCGCCGGATGATCCTGCGTATGGTGCTGGTCTCCTTGCTGCTGATCTCCTTCAGTCAGGTCATCCAGCTCTACGGCCTGCGCCACATCACCGCGGGCCTCGCCGCCGTCATCAGCTCCGCCCTCACGCCGATCGCCCTGCTAGGTTTCGGCGCCGCGATGGGCCAGGAGCGCTTCACCCTGCGCCAGGCGGGCGCGATCGCGCTCGGCGTGATGGGCATCCTCGTGTTGTTCGGACCGAAGGCCTTCACCGGGGAGCTACGGTTGGCAGAGGTGGCGGGTGCGGCCTGCGTCATCGTGTCGACGCTGCTGTATTCCTACGGCTCGGTGCTGATCCGCCCGATGATGCGCGCCGTCGCGCCGGCCGACATGGCATGGATGACGAACCTGATCGGCGGCGGGCTGTTGCTGGTGGGCGCCTTGGTGTTCGAACCCGGCGCCGGGCATACAATGGGATTGAACTGGGGCATGCCGGCGTGGACCGCCTGGCTGTACCTGCTGATCCCCGGCTCACTGTTGTCGACGCTGATCTACTTCTTTCTGGTCCGCGATTGGGGTGCCTCACGCGTCGGCACCTATGCGTTCGTCTCGCCAGTGATCGCAGTGGCTGTCGGTGCGACGCTGTTCGGTGAGCACATGGAACTTGTCGATGTTATCGGCATGGCGCTGATGCTGACTGCGGCCGGCCTCGTGCTGCGACGCTAGCCCGCCGCGCAAGCGTCTTGCGGAAGGTCATCTGAAGCGGTGCGAAGCCACGTGCGGTGAAGCAAGCCAGTGCGTCCGCGTTTGCCATCCAGGTATCAAGCATGATGTCTGCAATGCCGTCATCCGCGGCGCGTTGTTCGATGAACTGCAGCACCGCCGTTGCGACGCCTTGGCGCCGGGCGTTCGGCACGACCGACAGGTGATGCAGATGGATCCGGTGACGCGCCAGATTGAACAGCGTCTCCGGCCGCGTTTGCAGTTCGAACCAGATGTAGCCCGCGGGCAAATCGTTCCGTTCAGCCACCGCGATGACGCTGTTGGGCTCGTGCAGCCGTGACGTAAACCAGGCACGCATGCCGGCCCGATCGACCACAGCCTTGAAGTCGCGCGGATAAGCGGCGGCATGCAGGTCCTGCACCACCTTATTGGACGCGATGAGCGCATCGACATCGGCTTCGGCAGCAGATCGCACCTGCACCGGCATGACAGGTCCCTCCAGCACTGGCCGCCACGCCGGTTGTCGCCACACAGGTTTGCCGAGTGGCGGCCGTGCGACTAGCATCAATTTACCGGCCAACAGCAATTCGGGGGAGCGAAATGAGCAACACGTTCAGGGTTGGCGATCTGACCATCCATCGCATCGTCGAGATGGAAACCGGCTTCACACCCGCGCTGGAATTCCTGCCGTCCCTCACGCCTGAACGCCTGGCCGAGAACCGCAACTGGCTGAAGCCGGCCGCTCTGGATGCCGACGACAAGCTCGTGCTGTGTTTCCAGTCCTACATCGTACAGACGCCGAAGCAGGTGATCCTGGTCGATAGCTGTATTGGCAACGACAAGGACCGCACTGCGCGGCCACTCTGGCATCAGAAGAAGGATGCGGCCTGGATGCAGGGCCTCGCCGCGCTCGGGATGACCGTCAACGACATCGATGTGGTGATGTGCACGCATCTTCATGTCGATCACGTCGGTTGGAACACGCGGCTGGAGAACGGCAAGTGGGTGCCGACCTTCCCGAAGGCGCGCTATCTCTTTTCGAAGAAGGAGCTGGATTACTGGACGGCGGAGAATGCGAAGACGCCGATCCCGTGCATTGAGGACAGCGTGATCCCGATTGTCGACGCGAAGAAGTGTGACCTGATCACCAGCGATCACGCGATGGATGATCGGATCACGCTGCTGCCGACGCCGGGGCACACGATCGACCATTTCGCTGTTGCCTTGGGCAAGGGGGGCAAGGACGCGGTGATCACCGGCGATCTGATCCACTCACCGCTGCAGGCGAAGTATCCGGAGCTGTCGATGCGCGTGGACTACGATCCAAAACAGGGGATCGCAACGCGGCAGAAGTTCCTGGAGACCTATTGCGACACCAACACGCTATGCTGCTTCGCGCACTTCCCATCCCCGTCGCGCGGCCACATCAGGCGCTGGGGCGAAGGCTTCCGCTGCGAAACGATCGTCTGAGTCTGTCGTTCACCGCGCTTCGAGCGTCGCAACCCCCCTGGTCGTAGGAACGACCAGGGGGTTGCACCGTTACGCTGCGACCGAGGCAGGATAGCACGCGGCAACGGCGCGCGCGCGGTCGACATCGGGGCTCCGATAGAGGCGTTCCGGCACGCGCGCGAGCGTGGACGGGTGCACCTGTTCCGGCGCCAGTCGATAGAATTTCTGGAAGCTCATGATCAGCGGATGCCATTTGTCCGGGTCCACGTGATTGCGGTCGCCATTCAGCAGAATCGCGCGCGCGAGATGCACGCGCTGCATGCGCAGTTCGAACACCACCGTCCCGCCGCGCACCTGCTCGTCCTCCGCCGCAAGCTCATGCCAGGTCGGCACCACTGCTTCGAGCTGTACCGGGCATTCCATGGCACGCGGCGCGTCCACGGTTTCCGCCGGCATCGGGGTCAAGCCGGCCAGCGCGAATTTTGCCTTCTCGGTGCGATAGCCGCGCGAGCATTTCCCTTCCGGCACCGGATCCGACCCGGTCGTCAGGGCCAGCCGATCGACCGTCGCAACCTGATCGGAGGACGGCAGATTGAGCACACATTGCCTGGTTCGTTTCAGGTTTTCCGTCGTCTTCGACGCCGCGGCCAGGCCGATAATGCAGCGCCAGCCTAGCCAGAATGCAGATGACATCGGCGCCAGATTATAGCTGCCATCCTGGTTGACAGTGCTGATCAACACGACAGGCGTGCCGAAATACAGAATGGCGGGTTCACTGGTCACGTGGCTGTCGGACTGGGTTGTGGAGGTATCGGTCATGATGCTGTCCGTGCGTGGTTGCTGCCTGTCCCCCAGTTAGGCCCAAGGCCCACTATGCGCCCTCCGGTTGTTGCCATGGCACGCAGCACGACTGGCTCAGGCAGGTGGCAGGTCAACCGTGAAGAGATCGCCGCCGTAACCGGCCGCGGCGGGAATGCGCATCTGACGCACATTGCCCTCGCCACGAGCGACCAGCTCCGGTGTCACCGTGACCACCGGTGTCTCGGCGGCCGCACGCAGCGCGTCCGCAACCGTCGCGTAACGATCGAGCCGCTTCAGATTCATCAATGTCGCGAACACCAGTTTGAAACGACCGGCCTCGCTGCCGGCGATCACGTCACGCGGTGTGATCCACATCGAATCGACGGACTCATTCCCGTCATGCGCCGCGAGCTGGTCCTTGGGCGCAGCAAGCGCAAAGAAATGCGTGTCGAACCGGCGTGGGTTATGCACGGGCGTGATCCAGTGCGCGAAATGCACCAGCAGATCGACTGCGAGCACTAAGTCCTCATCCGCCAGCATCTGCGCAAAATCACGGAGCGCCGCATCAAGACCGCGCAGCCGCTCAATCGGGATTAGCCGCGCCTCACCGCGCGGGCGGGCCAGCAGCACGCCGCTTTCTTCAAACGTCTCCCTGATTGCCGCCACACGCAACGCACCGGCCAGCGGATCACGGCCAACAGTCACCGGCGAACGCACGCCATCCGCGGCCAGCGCATGGTCCTCCGGATCAACGCGCCCTCCCGGAAATACCAATGCGCCAGAGGCAAATTTCATATCCTGGTGGCGCACCTGCATGAACACCTCGATCCCAGCGGCGCCATCGCGCAACAGCAACACGGTGGCAGCGGGGCGCGGCACGGCGATCTCGGTCATACGCTCGGAATCCAGTCCTCAAGGGACCAACAGGTTACCCCACGTGGTGACACGCGCAACGCGCAGCGCAATCACGGGCAAAGTCTCGATTGGCATGGTGCGATATTGCGCATAGCGGGCGCGCAACAGCGCCTGGGCGTTAGCATGTTCCGCGCCGGCGGCAAGCACCTCGGCCGAGCCACGCAGCATGACCCAACCGAGGCGCGACCAATCCTCGGCATAGTGATCCGCGATAAAGGCCACTTGCGGGTTGGCGGCGATATTCCGCAGCCGTTTCAGACTCGCGACATGACCCTTCGGTTTGGTGTCGATCGTGACGTAAAGCGTCGTGTCCGCGCAGGCGAAACAGACCGGTACGACATGAGGCGCCGCATGCACGTCGGCGGTGGCGAGATGCCCGACGCGACACCCATTGAGAAACATACGCGCAGCCTCGGATATCACACCATAAGACGTCATGGCCGGCCTTGTGCCGGCCACCTGCGCGCCGGTGTTGAAGCGTGGATGGCCGGCACAAGGCCGGTTACGATGGCGCGTGATAGATCGAAGCGGATCATGCCGGCGTCAGTGGGATCGCGCGCTGCTGACGCACATCGGCGCGGCCCGCCGAGAGGATG
>Ga0210386_10004585_pt1 | contig 11406 bp, 8 predicted proteins | sample IncBWH32OmetaG_FD_160091 | JGI IMG/M metagenome (GOLD analysis project Ga0210386, IMG submission 160091) | Forest soil microbial communities from Barre Woods Harvard Forest LTER site, Petersham, Massachusetts, United States - Inc-BW-H-32-O ... | reverse complement strand
CGAACAGCGCATCAGCCGGCAGGAACTGTTCGTCCGCCGGGTCGGAACAGTCGTGAAACAGTTTGTACACCTGGCGAATTCGAACGAACCCTAGCCGGGAAGCCTATTGTCCAGATTGGGGGAACAAGTTGCGGGGCGATATGGCCAAAAACGATCCCATCGTCGGCTGGCGGAATCGGCCCGTGGCGGGGCTGTCATCAGCCATGAACGCCATGACCGTCGACGTGGAAGACTATTTCCAGGTCGAGGCCTTCTTTTCGCATATAAATCGGGCGGACTGGGACAAGCTGGAATGCCGGATCGAGGCCAATGTCGACCGGATTTTGCAACTCTTCGCTGATCACCAAGTACAGGGTACATTCTTCACGCTGGGCTGGATCGCCAAGCGCTATCCCGCTTTGGTGAAGCGCATCGTGGCGAACGGCCACGAACTTGCCTCGCATGGCGTGGCCCATATAAGGGCGGATCACCAATCCCGCGCCCAGTTCGCACACGACGTGCAGACCGCCAAGGCAATGCTGGAAAACATAAGCGGCGCGCCAGTCCTGGGATATCGCGCCGCGTCCTTTTCCATCACGCGCCGCAACCTGTGGGCGTTGAGCGCCATTGAAGAAGCGGGTTACCGGTACAGCTCCAGTACTCATCCCATAAAGCACGATCTCTATGGGATTCCCGATCAGCCGCGCTTTGCCTTCCACCCCTTCCCTAACAGCGACTTCGTGGAAATTCCGGTTACGACCATGCGCTTGTTCGGCCGCAACTGGCCGGCGGGCGGCGGCGGTTTCTTCCGGCTCTTCCCCTATGCGCTGTTCAAACAGAATCTCAAAATCGTCCAGCACCGCGATCAGAAACCCTGCACCTTCTACTTTCATCCCTGGGAGATTGATCCGGAACAACCAAGGATCGAGGGCACATCGTCCAAAACACGATTCCGGCACTACCTGAATCTGGATCGCACCTTTGGCCGGCTTCAGAGGTTGCTGCGGGACTTTCGCTGGTCCAGCATCGCATCGGTGTATCAGTTCGGCAGCACGTCGTAATGTCGCGCAATATCCTGTTTCTCAGCCACCGTCTTCCTTATCCGCCCAACAAGGGGGACAAGATCCGCTCCCATGCCTTGCTGGCACACCTGGCCGCGCGCGGCACCGTGCATCTGGGATGTTTTGTGGATGATCGCAGCGACCTTGCCCATCTGGACACGGTACGGCAGCTGGCGGGTGGCGAATGTCATTTCGAATTCGTCGGACCGACGGCAAAAGCAATCCGGAGCGCTGGCGCATTGGTTTCCGGCAAGGCCATCACGGTAGCCAGTTTTGCGAGTACGCGCCTGGAAGCCTACTTGGTCCGGCTGTTCCAGAAAATCGACTTCGACGACGTTGTCGTATTCGGGTCGGCGATGGCGCCCTATCTCTTCAACGACGTTTTCTGCCCACAGCGCGTTCTTTTCGACATGGTGGATGTCGATTCAGACAAATGGCGCCAATATTCCATGGCCTCCTCGGGCTTCTTCAGATGGCTTTACGCACGTGAAGCTGCCACTCTGGAAGAAATGGAACGCTCTGCTGCCCGCCTGTTCGGCAAAACCATTCTCGTCTCGGAATTCGAAGCCGATACCTTTCGCAATATCGCGCCGGATTACGCCGACAAAATCGGATCCCTGACAAACGGCGTGGACCTTGACTACTTTGCCTCCGGAGCATTCGACAATCCCTTTCCACAGGGAGAATGCCCAATTGTCATGACCGGCCACATGGATTACCGGCCGAACTATGAAGGCGCTTTGTGGTTTGCGAGAGAAATCCTTCCCCTTGTCCGCAAAACAATCCCAAGCGCCCGTGCTTATTTTGTGGGCGCATCGCCGCCGCCGGAGCTGCGGGCCGCCGCCGGACCCGGCGTCGTAGTGACCGGGCGGGTAGCGGACATACGGCCCTACTTGCAATACGCAAGTGCCGCGATCGCGCCCTTGCGCATCGCCAGGGGCATCCAGAACAAGGTTCTCGAAGCCATGGCCATGGCCAGGCCGGTTGTTGCCACCCGGGAAGCGACGCGGGCCTTGGCGGTGCGTTCCGGCACCCATCTTTGGGTTGCCAATGATCCCCGGCAATTCGCGGAGGCCGTTCATACCGCGCTCAAAGGGCAGGAGAGCGAGAGGATCGCGCGCGCCGGTCACGACTATGTGGTCCAGCATCACAACTGGCCTGCCGTGCTGTCCCAGCTGGACACGGAACTGGAGAAACGCAGGCAAGGACAAATCCGCGCCGCGCTCAGGAACAAAGCCCTCTTCGATCCGCAGTCTGAATGATCCGGCCATGATGACACAAGCCGAGACGATCATCGATACGAACGACGACATATCGCGCGCCTGGCGTAATCACTTGCTGGCCCTGGGCGCAGTGGTTGCGATTATTCTGGTCGAGTTCCACAATGCGATTTCGGCGGCCATCACGGTGTGGCAGGTCTCGCCCACCTACTCCCACTGTTTTCTGATCTTGCCCATCGTCGGATGGCTGACCTGGGAAAAGCGGGGGGTGCTTCGCGGCGTGAGGCCTGCGGTGGAGTCCCGCGTCCTCATCCTGATCGTGCCGCTTCTCGCCTTGTGGTGGCTGGGCGAACTATCGGCCGTGAATGAAATTCGGCAATATGCCATTGTCGGATTGATACAAGTTGCCATCATCGCACTGCTCGGCCCCCGGGTGGTCCGCCTGATCTGGTTTCCAGTGCTGTTCCTTCTGTTCCTGGTCCCCACGGGAGAATATCTGATCACGCCGATGCAACGATTTGCCACCCGTTTTGTCGATGTCAGCCTGAACATGTTGGGCATTCCGCATTATACGGAAGGAACGATCATCGAACTGACGAACGGCAGGTTCGAGATCGCGGAAGCCTGTGCAGGCCTTCGCTTCCTGATCGCGACAGTCACCCTGGGCGTACTTTTTGCCTATCTCATGTATCATCGCGTTTACAAGATTGTGACGTTCCTGCTCGCCTCCGTTGTCATTCCTTTGATCGGCAATGGACTGCGCTGCGTGGGCATCATCCTGCTCGCCCATTACACCAACAACGAATATGGCGCCGGCGCAGACCACATCGTCTATGGATGGGGCTTCAATGTCGCCATCCTGCTTGTGCTGATTTTCATCGGCTCCTTGTTCCGCGACGAGCCGAAAAGCGATGCGCCATCCGCCCCGTCCCAGGCCGGCCGGAAGGACGCCATCTCCGCAATCGCCGGGGTGGCCGCCTTGACCGGGGTCCTGATCTCGGCGGGACCTGCCGGAGCCTTGTGGCGCGATCATGCGAGCGTGTCTTTGGACAGCGGCACGATCGAGAATGCGCTCCAGTCCCAGGGATGGCACGATGCCGGATCGGCGGGCGATTGGCATCCCTTCTATCCCGAAGCTGACGCGCGTTTCCTGGAGGAGGACGATGGGGGCAAACCGGTGTCCTTGTTCGTGGGCTATTACGCGCGGCCACGGGCGGGACGGACGGTAATCGCCCACCTCAACCGGCCGTGGGACGACAGGTTCTGGAATCCCTCCGGCGGCGCGGAAGTCGGTGCGAAGCTGGGCGGGACGGCCATCGAACTAAACGAGTATGTGATCAGTTCCGGGTCGAGTAAAAGGCTGGTCTGGTTTACCTATTGGGCGGACGGCAGCTTCACCAACAAACCTCTCCTTGTCAGGTTGCTGCAGGCGAAGGCGGCCCTAGATGGTCATGACGGGCAGGCGGTCATTGCGCTATCCACGCCGCTGGACGTTTCCTTGGATGAAGCCCGCAGCCGGCTGGGCAACGCGCTGACCTCTCTTGGCCCCATCCCCGCGGCGCTTGGCAAGGCGCAGACCGAAAATCCCAAAAACCAAAGAGCCGGCTGATGTGCGGAATAGCCGGATGGCTTGATCTTGGCGGCAAGCGCCCGCCCGACCAGAACATGGTCAGGAAAATGACGGCGGCGATCAGCCATCGCGGCCCGGACGGCGAGGGATTCCATTTCGAGCCGGGCCTCGGTCTTGGTCACCGCAGGCTGGCCGTCATCGACCTGGTCACCGGCGATCAGCCGATGCACAGCGGCGACAAGTCCGCGACACTGATATTCAACGGCGAGATCTACAATTACCGCGAGCTGAAAAAAACCCTCGAACATCGTGGCCACATTTTCCACACGCCCTCGGACACCGAGGTCATCCTGGAAGCGTGGCTGGAATGGGGACCTGATTGTGTCACCAGACTGACGGGCCAGTTTGCATTCGCCTTGTGGGACAGGCGGCAGGAAAGCCTGTTCTTGGCAAGGGACCGGCTGGGAGAGAAGCCGCTTTATTATGCCGTGCTTGCGGATCGAAGCCTGGTCTTTTGTTCCGAGATAAAGGGGCTCACCGCATGGCCCGCGATTGGCAAGTCTATTGACCCGCGCGCCGTCGAAGATTTTTTTTCCTTTGGATACATTCCCGAACCGCGCACGATCTATTCGAACATTACGCAGCTGCAGGCGGGTTCAAGCCTGCTGCTTTGCCAGGACCGGAAGATTTCCCCCGTGCGCTATTGGGACGCCTCCCCGGCCGCGATTGACAGCCACGAGTTGGCAAATCTTGAAGACGCCCTGCTGGAGCGACTGACGGGAATCGTCAAGGCGCAGCTTGTCGCTGACGTTCCCATAGGCAGCTTCCTGTCCGGCGGCGTGGATTCAAGCGGCGTCACCGCACTGATGGCGTCGCTTAGCCCCGAGCCGATCAATGCATTCACCATCGGCTTCAACGATCCATCCTTTGATGAGACCGAATATGCCGGCTTGATCGCCCAGCATTGCTCGGCGCATCACAGGGTATCTCGCATGGAGGGCGATGAGACCGGCCTGGTGGACAGCCTTCCTGCGATATTCGACGAGCCATTTGGCGACAGCTCCGCCCTGCCCAGCTTTCACCTGATGCAGCTGGCGCGCAAATCCGTCACCGTAGCGCTGTCAGGAGATGGCGGCGATGAACTTTTTGCGGGATACCGGCGCTATGGATTTCACGCCCATGAAGAGCGGATCAGGAAATTGCTGCCCCAATCGGTTCGCGGGCCGCTTTTCGGCGCGCTGGCTTCTTTCTATCCCCAACTCGACGGAGCACCGCGCTTCTTGCGGGCGCGTCACACGTTCCAGGAACTGAGTGCCGATTCCGACCGGGGATACTTCCTGAATGTTTCAATAGTCGATGATGACGGCCGCGATGCCCTGTTCTCGGATGGCCTCAAGCGGGCATTGCAAGGTTACCGGGCCGAAGAAGTGCTGCGCGGCTTCGCGCGCCAAGCTCCGTCTGATGATCCCATTACACGCGCCCAGTATATCGACATCAAAACCTGGTTGCCGAGCGATATCCTGACCAAGGTCGATCGCACCGCCATGGCCAACAGCCTGGAGGTCCGCGTTCCCATGCTCGACCATACCTTTGTCGATTGGGCGCTGGGCCTGCCGTCGGCTGTCAGTCGGCGTGGCAGCGAAGGCAAGATACTTCTCAAGCGCGCCTTCAGCAGACTTGTGCCACGCGACGTACTGTATCGCCCGAAACAGGGATTTTCCGTGCCGCTGGCCCGCTGGTTCCGTGGTGACATGGGAAAATATTTGAAGATGAAGCTCGACCAGAAGAACAGGTTCCTGGCCGAGGAATATCTCAATGTCGAGACCGTTCGCAGATTGATTGGCGATCATCAGCGCGGGCGGTTCGACAACAGTCGCGTGCTCTGGCTGATATGGATGTTCGAAGGATTTCTTGAAAAGCTGGAAATGGTAAAGCCCGACCTGAATGCGGCTCCCACGCAGGAGACCGGCAAATCCGGCTCAGTCTGCGCGCAACCCTGAAGCATTCAATCGCTCGCCTTTGCCGGCGCCGCCTTGCCGGGTCAGGATCAGATAGACAAGCGTCAATAGAAGCGCAATCACGCAATCGGTCACTTCCGCGGACCGGTTGGCCAGGATCGTTTGCAATGCGCTGGTTGCGAGCAGCGCAATGCATTCCGCCAGACAGGCTGCAATCAAGCCAAGCCCCGCTTCGACCATGAGCAACAGCAACGTTCCATAAAGGAAGACCTTTTCACAAAACGACTGTATGTCCACGGCCAGGGAACCATGGAGCAGGCCGTAAAAGGGCATCCACTGGAATGATTTCGCGGACGCCGCCAACTGCCACGGCAGGATTCGTGACAGGATGACAACAACCCCAAACAACAACGTCAAGACCGCGGGGTAAAAGCGCGTGCGCGGCACGCCGGAAAGAATCAGGGCAACAGCCGCACCCGCCAATTCCGAGAGACTGAGCGACTGATTGATGATGAGTATCTTGGCACCGAAACAGCAAGCCATGACCGCCGGCAACAACAATCGCGGCATTCTCGCTCCAACGCCCAGGCGGAGCAGATGGGAAACGCCCATCCAAAGGACCGCAAAGCGGAACAGATCATAGGCTCCGATTTCGGGATGAAGCACCACGGGCTTGAGGCTGTTCCAATATTTGTGCAGGTCAATGACGGGAACGTAGGGATAAAGCCGCCAGGCAGCCCAGACAAACAGAAGCGCTCTGGCAAATCTGGCGTCACCACCTTCCGGCAGGACCATTGGAGACAGGCGGCGGGCGCGCATCTGCGAAAGCAGCACACCCCCGAGACTTCCAATGACATTCAGATAGAAATCGGAGAGGCAGCTGACGCGGGTCTGGTCATAATACTGCAGCCATTCGACCGAGAAGGATAAACCCGCACCGATGCCAACGGCTTTTGGGACGACGCGCCGGAACGTGCCGCCCGAGGCGCTGCCGGCCGCAAACCCCAAAGGGAGGTACAGCAGTATATTGGCAATGAGATCCCCCCTGCTTTCGGGCGGATTGCGCCATGTCCCCATAAGGTGCGCCAGCCCGGCCTGCCCCCAATCGTAAAGGTGAAGATCGAAGGGGTACAAAGAGCCATAGAGAATGGCCGCAATCACCAGCCCGAGAAGCAGGTGCGGCTTTGCGATGTCAGAAAAGCGCGGCAACCGCTCCACCCATTTGACACGTCTGGCCGTCAATCGGAGTATGCCGGTGGGCACCAATTTCCCGAAACCCATGGCCTGGCCGGCCGATTGGCCAAGCTCCGCGGGCCTCAAAAATCCGAGCAGAGAATGTCCGATTCACCAATCAGGATACTGACAATAACGACACTGTATCCAAATTCCCAGCAGCCGGCGCATGGCATTTTCGTCGAAAACAGGCTGCGCTGGCTGACGAGGGACGGCCGGGTCGAAGCCTGCGTGATCGCACCCGTGCCATGGGCGCCGCCCCTAATTCCCCGCTACGCCAGGTTGCGCGCCGTGCCCCGCAAGGAGAGCCGCAATGGCTTTACCGTCTATCACCCGCGGTATCTGGTTGTACCCAAGATCGGGATGAATGTGACCCCCTATACTCTTTACCGGTGCATCTTGCGGCAATACAGCGAGCTTGTGCGCGCGGGAGAACGGGTTGACCTTATCGATGCGCATTACTTCTACCCGGATGGGGTCGCCGCAGAGATGCTTGGAAGAAAGTTCGGGATACCCGTCGTCATCACGGCGCGTGGCACCGACGTCAATCTGATCCCCCAATTCCCGCGTCCGCGGCAATTGATTTTGAACGCCGCGCAACGGGCCGGCGCATTGATCACCGTCTGCCAGGCGTTGAAGGACCAGCTTGCCGAGCTCGGCGTCCCGGCCTCCAAAATCACGGCCCTGCGCAACGGTGTGGACCTGGAACAATTCCGGCCCCTGGATCGGGCGGCGCTACGGGCCAAATGGCAGGCCACGGGCTTTGTCTTGGCGTCTGTCGGCCTTTTGATCGAGCGCAAAGGGCATCATCTGGTGATCCAGGCTTTGACGAAGATTCCCGATGCCACGCTCCTGGTTGCCGGAGACGGACCGGACCGGGCCAGATTGGAATCACAGGCAAGAACCCTTGGCGTCGACGGGCGGGTCCGCTTTCTCGGCGCGCTCGATACCGGTTCCTTGCGGGAGATTTACAATTGTGCGGACGCTCTTGTCCTTGCTTCGAGCAGGGAAGGTTGGGCCAATGTTCTTCTGGAATCCATGGCCTGCGGAACGCCGGTTGTCGCGACCGCTGTCTGGGGAACGCCCGAAGTGGTCGCCGCGCCGGAAGCGGGTTTGTTGATCGAGCGGCGCGATGCGGCATCCGTTGCCGAAGCATTGATGCGCCTGCGCTCGCACCTCCCGGATCGGCTGGCCACGCGGCGCTATGCGGAGAAATTCGACTGGCAGCCGACCACGGAAGGACAGATCAAGCTGTTTCGCGCCCTGCTGTCGCGTTAGCCGATCAGTTCGGTATATCTGGCCGCCATCGCGGTCTCGTCAAACAATCGGGCCGCGCGTTTTGCATTGTCCGCGCCGATGTCCTGCCGGAGCGCGGGATCCGCGGCCAGTCTTTCCAGGGCGCGTTCGAACGTGCCGGGCTCCACCACGAAGGGCCTGTTGGCCTCCGACACCATGCCCGCCACATCTCCCACCGCAGTTGCGGCAATCGGCAAGCCGGCGGCCATGGCTTCCAACACGCCCAGCGGCATCTGCTCGGTGTCGGACGAGAGCGCGAATATATCCATCTTGTGCAGCCAATCTTCCGGCCGTCTGGATGCGCCCGGAAATTCGATCAATCCGGAGAGCCCCAGGCGCTGCGCCAGGGCCATGAGGTGCGGTCGCTCGGGCCCGTCACCCACGATGACAAGACCGATACTGCTTGAGGGATTGGCGGTCTTGATGTTCCCGAATGCCTCTATCATCCGCGCGATGTTTTTCTCGCGCCGCAATGTTGCGACCGTGCCGATTGTCACGGCCGGGTTCGCGCGGGCCGGCGGGCCCGCAAACCGCGCGAAATTGATGCCGTTTGGAATGTAATTCAGCCGCGCCGGCGCCAGCTTCCACACCGTTCGTGCGATCTTCTCCAGCGTGCGCGACGGCAGGATTACCGAGGTATGCCTGCCCGAGAGTGCAAAGCGCCTGGTCCAGGCCCGGCGGGCAAGCTGGCGCGCCGCTTCGTCGGGGCCGAAACCGTCTTCGACGTGGAGATGGCGAACCGGATGCCCAAACCGGTTGACCATCGCCCATTCGATCGCGCCCCAATTGTAGGTCATCAGGACGTCCGGCCGGATCGCCTTCAACCGGTCGCGGAACAGCTTCAGGCTTGCGAACAAATCGCGCTTGTCGTGATGCACCGTTCCCAGCATGACGCGGCCCAGCGGAAGCTGCTCCGCCATGCCGTAATTTCCATCCAATGCGATCACGGTATGGCGGTACCGGTCACCGTGCAAACGCACGAGCTGTGCAAAACGCATCTGCGAGCCGCCGATGGCGAAGGTCGGAAAGACATGGAGAAGATGTTTTTGCTGCGTCATGTCAGCGGTAAATCACCTGGGTGACACGCGCTTGGCGCCGCCCACGAGCGAAATCACCCTGCGCGCATTGCGCGCCCATGTTATATCGTCTTCGATGATCTTGCGCCGGGCCGCTGATCCCAATCTTGAGCGCAAGCCGGGGTCCGCCGCGAGCGTGCGAATCGTCGTGGCCAGCGAGGCGGGATCGTTCGCTTCGAACAATAGCGCGTCCTGCCCGTCGGTGAGGATCTCGCGAATATTGGCGGCGTTGGGCGCGAGGATGGCCCGGCCCAGCGCCATATATTCGAACAATTTCAGCGGACTGGCATAAGGCGTCACTTCCGGCTGCAGGGCGATGTCAAAAAGACTTATGTAGGGGGCAAGTGCATCGCGCCCCACGATACCGGCGACATTGACCCGCCCGGCCACACCCAGTTCGTCGGCTTGCCGGAGGATTTCCGGCACGCCGGGGCCGTCGCCCACGATCAGCAGATTGGCCTGCGACAGCAGCGGATCGCGCGCCATCAGCTGAACGATCTGCGGCAATCCGTGCCAGGCGCGAACATAGCCCACAAATCCCAGCACCGGCCCCGTCCCGAAGGAGGAAGGCAAGAGTGACGGGTCAGGGCTTTGCGTGGCGGAGAACTTATCCAGATCGATGCCGTTGCATGTCACAAGAATTCGGGAGGAAGACGCACCGGTCTTTTCAATCAAATCGCCCAGTACCCGGGTTACCGGCAGCACGTGATCGGCTGCCCGCCACGCCAGTTCTTCGGACCAGCGAGCGATCCTGGGCAGCGCCAGGCCGCCGAATTTGGCCCGCTCCTCGGCCAGCGGCGCATTGACCTCAAGGATCAGCGGCAGGGAAAACAGGCGGGACGCCCAAACGCCGGAAAGCGTATAGACATTGGCGCGTTCATAAATCGCGTCCGGCCGCTTCTTCCATATGGCATTGACCAGCTTGACCAACTCGATGGCGCTGTAGGCCAGCTCCAGCAACTCGTAGACAGGCTTGGGCAAGATCTGCTTGCCGCGCGACTCCGACATGGCGTCCACCCGCCGCGGTCCTACCATCCTCACGCACGCCCCCTCCCGCTCGAGGGCTTTCACCAGTTCATCGATATGGACCGATTGCCCGTCGCTGGATCGCGTGCGGTGATGATAGAGAATGTCAATTCCCGCCCCGGCCGGGCGGTCCTTGCCGCCGCCAAGCCTCGATGGCACTGGCAGCGAGCGGTTTTTATCGGACAACACAGTTGCAAGACCAGGATATGCGGATGTTCAGCGCACGCCATCCGGCCAGAGGACGACGCGAAGTGTCTGCAGCATGATAGCCCAGTCGCGCAGCAGGCTGAAATTCTTGATGTAGAAGAGATCGTATTCAAGTTTGCGCTGCGAATCCTCGAAGGACGCCCCATAGTGATAGTTGATCTGCGCCCAGCCGGTCAGGCCCGCCCGCACCGTGTGGCGGAGGTGATAGAGGTGCATCTGGCTCGAGAGTTCCTCGACAAAGCAGGGACGCTCGGGCCTGGGACCGACAATAGACATGTCGCCCTTCAGGATATTGAACAGCTGGGGGATCTCGTCCAGCCGGGTGCGGCGCAGAAAGCCGCCGACCTTGGTGATGCGCGGATCGTCCTTGTCGGCCCATTTGGCGCCGTTCACTTCGGCGTCCACGCGCATGCTCCTGAGCTTGTACAGCCAGAATATCCGGCCCCCTCTGGTGACACGTTGCTGCCGATAGATCACCGGCCCGCGGGAATCCAGGCGAACCAGCGCCATGGCGATAAGCAGCATCGGAAGGCAGATGATCAGAGCGGCGAGGCTGATTACGATGTCGGTGAACCGCTTGAGGGCGTCGTCAATCAGGCGGAACTGGAACCCCGGCGTGTGAATCAGCCACGGCACTTCCAGCCAGGCCATTTCGATGCGGCCGGTCTGGCGCTCCACAAAGGAATGGAAATTGGTGACCGGGATGCCGCGTGTCTTGAGCGGCAGCAAATTGTCCAGGGGAATGCGGGAATGATCGTCAACCGCGACGACGATCTCATC
>Ga0210386_10004582_pt1 | contig 11410 bp, 23 predicted proteins | sample IncBWH32OmetaG_FD_160091 | JGI IMG/M metagenome (GOLD analysis project Ga0210386, IMG submission 160091) | Forest soil microbial communities from Barre Woods Harvard Forest LTER site, Petersham, Massachusetts, United States - Inc-BW-H-32-O ... | reverse complement strand
CGTGTACGGCCGTATATTGGCGTCACCGGTGTCAATGACAGCAACCGGGTAGACTCCGAAATCAGACGTGCGGGCCAACAGCTTCTTGACGGTACCTTCGAGGATGTCACCCTCACTCGGGCGCCATGCCAGAGCGGACCGGATCTTGATGAGATCCGTGATGTCAGGGGCGGATGAAGGACTCGTAGTTGAGGAGGAACGTCGCTTTGCGGCGGGCATAATCTGCGAACCTTTCCGAAGTATTGAACACTCTTACTGGCATGGGACACGAATCCACGTGCGGAGTAAACATTGTCGCTGTGGTGGTGCCTGTACCAATACTATACCTTGAAGCGCCACAGTCAGGACACACAGGCACTTTGGTTTCGAATCCCGAGAGATTACGATAGCGCACTCGTGCCGGGCGACGCTTGGGCTTGTCAACAGGCTGAGCTTCGGCCTGTGACGTGGGCTTCCGCTTCGTCATGCTTCGATCATCCACCCTGGGGAGGCCTGTGTCCAGCGGAAACGAAGATCAACAGTGGCGGAAACCCGCCAAGATCAACATCGGTCGGTGGCGGTTTACCGCCAAGTAGCCTCCGTGTATCAAGGCCTTACTAGCCCTGACCTCTTGACGTTCCACGTGGAACCCTGTAAACTGGCTGATAGGGATAGCGGAATGCCCTCCCCGGGCCGGTAGTCAACGAGAGGGATTTTCGAGTCTTTCCGACCTCGTTCGACTACCGGCCCATAACCATTTGGAAGGACTCACAATGAGAATCCCCGGGAAATTGCAGGAAGCATTGGATGCCCCGAAACAGGCTACAGCAATCGCTATTCTGGCTTTGCTTTTGGCTGCAGCGGCTTTGATTACAGCGGTGGTGAGAACTCATGGCGCTTGATTTGTCTGCCCCTAAGTCTCCGCCGAGTAAGGTTGCGCCCAAGACTACGGCTAAGCCAGGTGTGGCTAAGGACGTAGATTCAGTCAAGAATACTCGTATGGCTACGTGTATCGAGACTGCTGAAGCTGGTGCGGGTATCCTAGCTTTGTTTGGTATGCATGCTGATGCCGGTCTCATCATGATGCATGGTTCTGCCATGGCTGATGTTGCTGTGTCTATCGGGGAAGAGCACGAAAAGGTTGGGGATGCCATTGACATTCTCGGCAAGAATAGTATCTGGACCAAAATCATTGGCGTTGCCATGGTTGTTGGTGCCCAGGTAGGCGTCAACCATGGTCTTCTCAAGCCCGAGCGATTCGTTAGTGCTGGTGTTGTTTCAAAGGCCACGCTTGAAGCTATGTCTAAGGCTAAACTTGCTGAGATTGAGATTCAGGCACGGCTTCAGATGCAGGCCAATGAAAAGCGTTTGAAGGATTTGGAACGCCAGGCCCGTGAACTGATTCAGCCGGAAGTCATCGATGGTGAAACCGTGGATGCCCGATGACAACTCAACCGGTGATGGATGACGCTGAATGGGAGGCTAAGAACCTTCCATTTCAGAAGTCACCTCATGGGCTGGATATCATTCCTCGGCATAGATTTGCAGAACGTCACTTTTACTATAATCCGGGACAGCATCTCTTGGCGGGTGGTCCAACCACTAAGGGCAAGTCAACACTCATGTTTGATTTGCTAGAGCCAATCATTGACCCCAAGACTCTCCCGGTATATGTGGCTGTCAGTAAGCCGAACGATAAGACTTCCCGTAAGTACGGTGAAAAACTTCATCTTCGTACTGTGCAGGAATGGCCTACCACTAAGAAACTCAATGAACTGTGGGACGGTCCCCCTCCGGGATACCTCGTCTGGCCTAAGTTTGGTGATATGCAACGTGATGTTGCCGAGTGTGCACGTATCACCAGGGCTCTGATTCAGGATCGCTATGCCGCTGGTGCCCGTGGTAAGGGTCAGGGAATCCTTGTCATGGATGACACCATGGTTAAGTCTAAGGTGATGAAGCTTGACGATGACATGGTTACGATCCTGGCTATGTCGGGGGCAATGGGACTTGGAATGTGGTGCGCAGTACAAAAGCCTACGGATAGTGGGCGTACTGCTCTTTGGTCTTATAATGCTTCTGATCACATTTTCCTCACCCATGACCCGGTTAGTGACAACCAGAAGCGTTACGGTGAAATTGGTGGAGTGGATCCCAAAGTTATCGTGGCTGTCACCAAGGATCTAAAGCCTTTTCAATTCATGTACATTAACCGGCCTGAAGGCTGGATGTGCATTGTGGATAAGGACTGATATGGCCTTCTTACATTCCCCTTGGTGTCAGGCTAAGGCCTTTGAACACTCTGACGCTGCAAAGCGTACTAGTGACCACTATGAGCTTCACCGTATGGCGTTGGGTGCGGACAGTATCGGAAAATGGTTTGCTGTCGCACTGTACGATGGAACGTCGGACGGTGTTTTGTATGATGGTAAGCGTGATGCCATCATACACCAGCATCACAATGAACAGCATTACGCGTATTGCCAGATTAACCCTGGTGGCATGTCACCGTGCGAAGCGGAAGCATTCCTCAGGATTCATCGCGACATGTACGATCGGGGAATGCGTCTAGCTGACCCTGACCATGCAAAAGGTGGGCATTCCATTATCCCTAGTCTCAATGCTGAGGATATGCGTTCCACTAGGAATAGTATTCGCAGCGGCGGAAGAACTCGGCCGTCCGGTTTGATTCTCCCATAGGATAGGTATAATGCCACAGCTTAATCAGAGTTCCGGACAGTCCGGTTCTGCTGCCAAGACTGGTAAGCAGGCGGCAGCTCCGGCAAAGCCTTACCCGTTCCCGGTCGGTGTGTATGAGTCGCTTGTTGCCGACTATGACATGACGATCACTCCTGCTGCCACGGTTGCGAACTGGACTTCTCCCCAGTTGGCTCCGTTGTGGAATGTCTCCCCTACCGGTTGGCTCCGTGGCTGCTGGATGAAGTTCGACCTTACGGTTACCGGTGGCGGTACTACAGCCACCTATACCAATGATGGCCCCTGGGGACTCGTTCAGAAGTTCACCATTTACGACTTGGGGTCTGAAGTTATCCTTCAGGTCACCGGGTACGAATGGATGATTCTGAATAAGTTCGGCGGATACTTCGCGATGGGTGACCCCCGTGCGGATCTGTCGTATCTCGCGGCCAACACCGGCAATATCAGCTTCACGCTTTACGCCCCGTTCGAAGTAGTCGCCCGTGACGCTCTGGGCACCGTTCAGAACGAGTCTAAGCCTGGTTGGAAGCTGGAAGTCTACATTGACACTGCACAGAACACATACGGTCTCAGTGCAGCTCTCCCGACCTCTACGGCTACTCTCTCGCTCCGTGTCCGGGGTTACCCGAATTCGTACACTGAGCCCGCTTCTGCGGCGCCGAATGGTCGCCCGTACTCTCAGACTCCGCCCCTTCCCGGTAGTCTCCAGTACTGGAAGTCTGAGAACCTGGCACTTCCGTCCGGTTCAGCTAAGTATGACTTGGTGAACGGAATCGGTTTCCCGATTCGAAATGTCATTTACTACGCTCGTGCCAGCGACACTACCCGTGCCACTGCGGATGCGTCTTGGCCCGACCCCGGTACTCTTCTGATTGGTAACGTCAACTACTTCACTCGTGCAAAGTCCCTTTGGATTAGCATGCTGTCGAAGGACTTCGGAATGGGCAACTATGGTTCTATTGCTCCCGGGGTTGACTCTGCCAACGGTCGTGAAAACTCGGTGTTCCCGTTTTGGCTCACCAAGGATATGAACTTGGAGCCTGGTGCGGAACTTCGTTTCAAGTACATCGATACTCAGGTTAACTCTCTTGTCCGATACACCGGCTCTTTCGGTGCGGCGCTCACGTTCTATGCACTGGTGAACTGGATTGCCACTCCGTCGCGTAACCGGTATGCACTGATTGCAGGTAGCTGATATGCCTATGGGCACCGACACTCCCGCTCCGGCTGACCCCCGTGATGCCATCATTGCCGACCTTCAGCGGCAGCTTCAGGCACTCCAGGGTTCCACTCAGGTTTCCACCCTTCAGCAGTCTGCACAGGCTGTAGAAACGGCTGCTGCGCCGGTCGTGTCTCAGGTTGAATCCGACGTCAAGTCGGACGCGTCCACTGTGGCTACGGACGTTGAGAATGAGGCTGAGAAGGAATTCACGCATTACATTCACCTTGCTGACGGCCGTATCATGAAGCTGGTTGGCACGGTCACTCACTGGTTTGACTCGGACGCTCCCGACGCCAAGCCTGTTCCCGTCATCGGTGTCTACACCAAGTAAGGATTAGACAATGAACAAGAAGACTGCGATCACTGTTGGTGTTACGGCCATCGTGGTTCTGATTCTTTCCAGCAAGCTGAAGACTCTTCCCGGTCTCAACAAGCTCCCTACGGTGTGATTTGAATGCTGGCATCTTCTGGTTGGGTATTGGCTGCTGGTGGCTTAGAAGCCGCTAATGAGGCCATCTTTGTCCCGCTTGAAGGTGGTGGTACGCCATGGAAGAACTTCAATTGGCGGATTGTTCCGGCAACCCTCGTCATGGCGGGGGTTGTCGGAGTAGTCGAGAAAGCCGCACCCAAGTTCGGGGTAGGACTAGGAATACTGGTTTTCATGTCGGTTCTGCTAATCCGATATGGAAATGCACCAACGCCACTGACTAACCTCATGGCGATACTTTCTCCGACTCCGCTTAACTATCAGCAGTCGGCTCAAAAGAATGAAAGCCAGAATTAGGAAGGGAGGATACCATGGTTGCATCCACTTTGCAGAAGTGGCTCAGTGGCTTGATTGGACTTGGCGCTCTGTATCTGGTGACTACCAATTCTTCGTCTCTGGCTAATCTTGGCAGTGCTGTCAAGACTGGTGTTGGTGGCACTGAAGTAAGTATCATTAGCGGCGGAAAGGAATAACATGGCCAACTTGGCTAATCCTTCCGGCGTGTCTGGTATCCAGGGTATTGATGGATACATCATTCAGGATCCTGAAGCATCTCCTGAAGATATCCATGGTGGTCCGGCTAATCCTCTCCATGCCCAATATGGTGAGGTAGCTGAACCTTATCCGTGGCAGATGACGCAATATGGTGGAGTGTATGACTGGATCGATCCCATTGACGGAATGGTGGGATTTGCTCCGGACACGCTAGACGCTGGTGACATTACTCAGGATCCTACTGGGGACCGCACTCCGTACACTCATGCTGCGCCATGGCCAAAAAACCCTATCGGTGATGGCTCTATCTCTCCGGAGAATGTCAGCCGTCAACTGAGGCAGAACCGAAGCATTCATGCTAGTAATCTCGGTGCCTCATATAAGCATCTGTATGCAGGTGCCATTGCACAGAATGACACCTGGGAAGAGGTCTGGGCTGTATCTCCAGGATCCAGCAGTCTTGAAGCTGATGGGGTTCCCCAGCAGGTAGCTATTTCTGCTGGTGGATTTGGTACTAGAAACCGTGGCACTACTCAATCTCCCCAGAATGAGTATGGATATGATTCGGCGCACATGCACCGACGCTATGCCACTGGTTCCATTCCGGGTAACTACATGTACCTAAGGCCTGGTAGTCGGCCGTTGGTGAAGTCTATTTCTCGAATCGGTATGCGCAACTTCCCGGTAGGGGATAACACCCCCTTCTATGGTGATGATACCGGTTCCTCATATGACACGTACGGCGCGATTCTAGAGGCTACCCCGCCGGAATATATTGCACCGCCTCAGCCCATGACTGACTCTCAGGCACCTGGTTCGGATCCTTCTGCAATGGGTGGAACCACTGATTTCGGTGTGAGTGTGTGGTAATGGCCGCTACTACAGCAATTCCCGGACTCGGTCATTTCAGCAAGAAAGAGATGTATGTATTGGGTGGTGGTGCTGTTGTAGTAGTAGGCATTGCACTGTATCGCTCCCATGAGAAGGCTACGGCGGCCGCTGCGGCGGCCGCAGCATCCACCACGAACACTGGTGCTGACACTACGATTGATCCCACTACGGGACTTCCTGCGGGCAGTCCTGAGGATACTGCGGAACTAGAGCAGGAATCGGAATACGCCAACGACACCAACTATGGCTATTCCAGTGGTGGTTACACCGATCCATATTCAAGTACCACGGGGTATACGTCCAATTCTCAGTGGTCTCAAGCTGCACAAGAATACCTGACTAATTACGATGGTGGTGATGCTGCCACTATCGGTGCCGCTTTGGGCGCTTATTTGACTGGTTCATATGTGACACCAGCCCAGGTCACTATCATTGAACAAGCCATTGCATTTGAAGGTGCGGCCCCGCAACCTGGTACCAATGGATATCCCCCTAGTCTGAATACCACTCCGCCGAGTACTACAACTGGCACGGGTGGCACAACTGGTACTAAGACAATTGCTCAGGCCGCTGGTACGGTGGTTAATATTCCGTCCAACATCAAGTCGTTTGGTACATTGGCCAAAATGGCTAGTCATTTCGGTGAATCTGTTGCACATCTTCAGCAGGCTAATCCGGGTCTTAGTCCTACGGCTACAACTGGCACAATTAATATCCCCTTCTTGATTAAGCCAGGAATGACGCTGGCCAGTATTGCCGCAACATTCGAGGAATCGCAAGAGCACATTGCATCTGTCCTAGCGACACAAGGGATTGTATAATGTCTATCAAGTCTATTCTAAAGCCCGAGAATTCGGCAATCGCCGGAGTGGCTGTAGCCGGTAGCGTGATGGCTATCTACAGTCTCGATGTTGGTACCGTTGCCTCCGCTCATGCATCTGATTCGAATCACAGTGCTTTGGAAGCCTCTCGTAAGAAGGCTGGTTATACGGCACTTATCTTCTGTGCTGGTATTGCACTCATCACCAGGGATATGAACATTGCTATCCTTGGTGGTGCCACCATCATTGGAATGGAAATTCACTACCGTCACGCTATCATGGTGAACCCCCAGACCAACAAGGTAGAACCCCCTAACCCGTCTGCTTACCAGCCTGCTGGTAGCTCGAATGTCATTCCGCTGACCTCGGCTCAGCCGACTCAGTACGATGACGATGACGCGTACTCGGCGTAACAATGGCTATTAATGGAGTAGCCGTAGGTATCACGGTGACCGGAGCAGTATTCCTATACTCTGGACTCACCAATAAAAGCGTGCTCTCCGTCATACAGAACGTGATAACTGGAAAGACTCCTGAGACTGCTAAGGCCTCTGCTGAAGCCACTACGGATACAGCAGAGGCGTCAGCGGCTCCATTGACTAGTACTTCTGGTACAACTAGTGCAGACTTTGCTAGTACTACCTATACTGGTGCTAGCGGAACTTTATCATCTGCACAAGTCGGTGCACTTTGGGAACAGTATGGCGGTAATCCTGCAAAGACTACATATGCACAAGGTGTGGTTAATGCCGAATCTGGTGGTAATCCGCTAGCCACATCATCCAATCCTGATGGTGGAACTAACGTAGGATTGTATCAATTGGATACTAGGGGAGTAGGATCAGGTTATTCTGTAGCTCAATTGCAGAATCCTGCCACTAACACTCAAATAACCATCATGGCCACTAAGAATGGTACAGATTGGGCCGAGTGGGCAGATCCCTTTGTAGACCAGCACGGAACAGGAGGTAATATATAATGCCTATTCTTCCAGCCTCTACACCGACTGTCACGGATGCTGCTAATCCCTGGTCTTTGTTCCCTGGTGGTAAGGATCCTTTTTCAGGATTAGGATCCAGTATCGCTAGTGAGGCTAGTAGTTTCTTTCTGGCCCTTCCGTGGATGAGAATTGGTGAGACCATTCTAGGTCTGTTACTAATTGCGGTAGGTTTGTCCAAGCTCACTGATGCGGTACCGTCTGCCGCTAAACTGGCAAAGTTGGTCTCATAATGTCGGATATTGACCAGGCTATAACTCCCATCAAGGTACAGATTGTCAATACGCAGACTGCCCCGGTTGAACGTCGCAGTACGATGCGTTCGTATGTTCCTGGTGCGGCAGTCTGTATTATTCCACTATCAAATAAGCGTATTCATACCATTGTGAATGTGGTTGCTACTAGTACAGGAAATACTGGTCAAGCATTTCTAGCCAATTCTCAAGCTGATGCCAACCAGGCCAGTGCCACTTATAACGCTGGTTCCATCATCGGCCCCGGTGAATTTGAAATGGTTACAACCGGTGAAGTCTGGCTTTCTGCTAACGGCACCACTAACTATGTGGTTGGTGTCATCTCAGAATATGAAGCCTGATGGCTACAGTACCACTTAATCAATCAGGGTTTGGAGTACTAAATGCGTCAGGTAATGCGACGGTTAGTCTTGGCCCTATTAGCGCTAGAGAACAATGGTCACCACAGAATGTACATGTGCAAGTATCTGGACCGGTGACTAATGAAGCTAGTTGCAATATCTACGTCGGTAATACCCCTACACAAGACAACTTCAGAGATGCCACCCAATCAGGATCAACTGGAGACAGCTCCGACCGAGTCAATGCCGATACCGTTCTGTGCGGGCATCATATCTGGGCTGTCTGGACTGGTGGGGATCCAGGGCATCAGGCCTCTCTAATGGTGACAGGGAGTAAAACAGTATGAGTTACATGTCAGTTGAACGTGGTTCACTTGGAAAGCCTGTACACGTAGCTATCAGTACTATCAAGACTCCGAGTGCCAAAGATACCATTCTTATGACCGTGGCTATGGTACTGCCTGTTGCTATTGCTATCCTGATGCAGAACTCTGCATTGCGTCAATCACTTATCATGCGTACTACTCACTTCGGTAAGGAACTGTGTCGTAACCAGGCAGACCTGTGGAACAAACTTGGTGACACATGTGCTAGTGCTTACAATAAGGCTAAGCTGTGAGTGGATTTTCCAGTCCGGTAGTCAGCGCCATTGGTGAAGTTATCCGAGATGAAATTATGTCGGATAACTTTGTCATGGGTGTTTCCGGTTGGGCCATTCTTAAGAATGGAAATGCCTATTTCTACAATATCACTGCTGAAGGTAATATCACTTCATCAGCTGTTGTAGTAGAGGGGGCTACAGGTGGAGTATTCATTTATTCTGGTATACCTGCCAATGGTAATCTCATTGGTAGTTGGGCCGGAATAGCAGGTACCGATGCATATGGAAATGTTTATCCACAAGGTTTGAATGTAACAATTGGCACTATCACTGGTAGTGCTATTGTTGGCGGATCTATCACCGGTGCTAAATTCATTGCTGAAGGTGCTAATGGTTTGCTATTGGGTTACTCTGGTGTACCAGCAGCCGGTAATCTAGTATTTGCAGTTAGTCCTATTTCTGGTAATGATGCATTTGGTAATAGTTGGGGAATGGGACTCTCGATTTTTGGATCGGGAAGTTATATTGTGGTTGGTGAAACAGGGGGATCACCAATTATCTTCTTTGGTTCAGGTCGTTCCCAGATTCACAACTCTTCTGCATTACAGGTATTTACCACTGGTTCCGGTAATTCTGGATATGAACAGATTCAGATTCTAGGACCAGAGGATTCCACTCAACAAGATATAGTTTCAAGTACTTGGGTTAGCTCTAGTACAGATGGTACTACGATGTTTCCCCAAATACAAGATTACTATCACGATCCCTCCAATGTATTGCACCAATATAGAACATTATCTTATGCAGGAAATGTATCTATTGGTTCTAACACTGGTGTTGTGCCGGGAACTGGTACGTCACGTACAAATGCAGCAGTAGCAGAATCTTGGCATTTGGCTTCACTTGGAACTGGTTTTACCACCAGTGTTTCAGATCAGGCACCACGGTACCGATTTGAAGGTACAAATGGTGGCGTGGTCCGATTGGATGGCACAGTCTATACAAGTGCTGCTGTTGCCTCTGGTGCATCCATGTTCGTTCTTCCTACAGGCTATCGACCAACCCTCGATAGACGTAGGTTTGTAGGACTTACGAATATCTCCGGATATGCTCTAGGTGGATCTCTCGCTGTTGTGAATACAACTGGTGTAGTCGCCATTGGTGCTGCTGCTAATGCGGCCGGACAACAGATATGCCTAGATGGAATGACCTTCCCTATAGATTAAGGCTTTGATGTTGACTCACTTCGGTGTATTAGTAGGACTCATGGTCGGCTTGTTTGGACTTCTCTCAGGCATTTTAGGTGTTATCTGGAAGATAGCGACCCATTGGCAAAAGACGCAAGACATGATAGGATCAATCCAGGCAGACATCAGCAAGATCAATGAGACTATTCATAATGACGTGCTCACACGCATAGTCACTCTGGAAAAGCGACGGAGATAATGCCATATAAGATTGTCGAGTCGGACGGCGGTTATGATGTCGTCAGTAAAGATACTGATAGGGTGGTCGCACATCATGCACCACCAAACGCAAAAGAAAAGGCTGAAGAGCAGGTTCATTTGCTTGAAGCCGTAGAGAACGATCCTAATTGGGAGCCGACTCATGGAACTGAGTGATGAGGCTAAGACCGCGATTGCCGCTGCGGTAGCCATTGTCCGGGAAGACAAGCTGTATGCACACGTTATGGCTAGTAGCAAATCACCTGATCCTGTTCCTACTCCCGACCCCACTCCCGATCCTGATCCGTCAACTCCCGGACCGGTTGATCCTAATGCTCCGGTCTCGCCTCCGCCTAAGGATCCGCCGGAGCCTACTCCGGAACCTAAAAAGCGTGGTCTCTACTGGGGAAGTGAGGAATAACATGGTTACACCGGTTATCATGATTGACACCATTGGTGCCAGTTCAAAGAACATTCCGAGTAATGCTCTGAAGGTGGCAGGTTATGTCACAGGCGGAACTGATATCGAATGGACTACCGCAGATTTCACCCGCTTCGTCAAGACTGCTGGAATCGTACAGATCTGTCAGAAGTCCAGTGGAGATCCCACGCAAGCCGTCGCCTTTGATATCGAGCCCGGAGCTCTCTCCATTGCCGAGTTTGTCAACATGGCAAAGGTGCGACAGAACGATCACAAGTGGAATTCCGCTGCGTACATCGAAGCGAGTCAAGTTGGTGATTTGGTACAGGCACTTGACAACGCTAAGCTCACCATGGTCCAACTGTGGGTCGCCAACTGGTCTTTGGACGAAATCCAGGCCAGTGAGCTACTTGGTACTTGGGTTCGTGGCTTCCAAATCGTAGCGGTCCAGTATGCCTCTCCGGCCAGCAATCCGAACACCGTGTGCCCGGGCAGCTCCAAGACGCTGAAGGAACTGAACCTAGACCTCTCTGTGACGCTCCCGACGTGGTTTCCGGCACCGCAGCAGGGGACCGCAGTGAAAGAGCCTGTAGCAGCCCCTCCGGGCGCCGTAGCCACCCTGAAGGGTACGCTAGAGCTGGAAGGTCTCGCGGGTACCCACAGTGTAGAGATCAGTTCGACTGACGATGGAAAGACTTGGCACATCGCTTGACAGGACTGGGATGGTCTGGTTAACTA
>Ga0210386_10004579_pt1 | contig 11413 bp, 7 predicted proteins | sample IncBWH32OmetaG_FD_160091 | JGI IMG/M metagenome (GOLD analysis project Ga0210386, IMG submission 160091) | Forest soil microbial communities from Barre Woods Harvard Forest LTER site, Petersham, Massachusetts, United States - Inc-BW-H-32-O ... | reverse complement strand
GCCGATAATGGCGGACCGAAACCAATCGTACAATTGGACGTACATCGGCTTCGCCGGGTCGTTATCGACCAGGATTGGCGGGAAGAAACCGGGACTGACGTCTTTCATCCTGAGGGGTGAATGGTTATGTCGATTTTCCACGGAACCCTTTTTTTGTCGAGCCAGTTCGGGGGGAGGGGAATCGTCCTCGTCCTCGTCGTCGTCCTCGTCCTCGGTTTGTTCCCAGGGCGTGTGCTTCACGAGTGATAAGGGAATGGAGCATCAGGGCTATCGCTTTGCTCGCTTCGCGAGATTCTAACGCGCAGATGAACGGAGCTTCTCGAGGATGAGGACGACGACGAGTACGAGGACGATTGAGCCCGCCCACCAACCTTGAAACCCGCATTCGGTCCTGGGAAACTGCAAGACTAACTAAGATGACAAAGCTATCTCCTATATCTGTCCGATTTGGTAAGAGTGAGTTTTTGAAAATCAACGCCGATCGGTTCGATTGGCGTGATACTTACCACTGGGTGCTCAGCCTCAGCTGGCCGCAATTTGCCGGTCTGGTGTTTGGGACTTACATGATCGTTAACGTGATCTTTGCTGTGCTCTACGTCTTCGGTGGCAAAGATATTGCAGAAATGCATCCAGGCTCATTCTTGGATGGTTTCTTTTTCAGCGTGGAAACGTTCGCCACGGTTGGTTACGGCCACATGTATCCGGATTCTCTCTACGGCCACAGCATCGCGACGGTGGAAATCATGGTAGGAATGTTTGGGATGGCCGTTATCACTGGCCTCATCTTTATCCGTTTTTCTCGTCCGATGGCCAAAATCTTGTTCAGCAAGGTTGCGACTATAGGCCTCTTTGACGGTTATCAGAATTTGATGATCCGCGTTGCCAACCTGCGCCATCAGACGATGGCTGAAGCCGAGTTTCGCGTGATGATGATTCGCAACGAACCAACGAAAGAAGGGGATGATATGCGGAGATTCTATCACCTCAAACTTCATTTCGATCGAGTAATTTCGTTTCCGGTTGCCCTGATTGTGCGGCATCGGATCGACGAGACCAGTCCATTATATGGCTGGACTCGTGAGCAGCTCCAGCGCGCCGACATGCGTCTTTTCGCATCCGTCGTCTGTATCGATACGGTGATCGTAGCGCCGATCCAGAGCCAGGCTGACTATATGTTTGACGAAATTTTATGGGATCGCCGTTTCGTTGATATCTACAGCCAAAACCCGGATGGTACTTACACCGCGGACTATGGCCGAATTCACGACACGGAGCTCTTTCCGGCTAGCGCTTAGGCGGAATAGCAAATAGCAAACTAGAGCGTGGTGACGCCAAATGATGCGCTTAACCGTTGAAAGAATCCCGTTCCGTCAGCAATAATTGAAGCACAGGAGGCATTAGAAGAAGATGGCTTTGCAGAGAGTTTGCCGAATATCTGAGCTGGGTCCCGGTGATGTTAGACGGATAGACAATCCACCGATCGCGGTATTTAATGTGGAGGGAGCGTTGTTTGCCATCAGCGATATCTGTACGCACGCCGAGGCATCATTGTCTGAGGGACAGGTTGACGGACTGACGGTGGCGTGCCCGTTGCATGGCGCTTGTTTCGATCTGCGGACGGGAGAAGCGTTGACGCCGCCAGCAACCGAGCCGGTACAGACTTTTGCCGTGGTCCTGCGGGACGACGATGTCTATGTGGAGGCGGAGTCGGATTAAGACGCCGAGGTCCTCTGACGAATGCAGAAAAGCAGCCAACCTCGAAAGCTTTCGAGGCTGGCTACCTTCAATCTGCCCTCGAGAGAAAACTAACTGCCGGCGTTCGCTGCGGTAGACGCGCGGAGCAACAATTGTTGCCGGTTCTGGCGCAGGTCGATTCCGGTGCGCTGCGTGGGATAAGGTGCTGATCCTTTCAGTCCCTCCCAGACGATCCGGTTGAACTTCTCGACATTGCCCAAATGATCCTCAACGCTGAAATCGAATCCTTTGGTGTTCGCTGCCCAATACGCAGCGTCGTGAGTGGTTCGTGGAGTCGCTTTGCTGGCGTAAGCGCCGCTTGGGATTGGTAATGTCGTGTTCTTCAGGTAATCCGAAGCGATCGCCTTGAAATCCCACTTCTTTTGCGAGAGATCGAAAAGATCACTCATCGGCGCCGCTGTGGCAGTGCGAACGTTCAAGTGATCAGTCCCCAGAATATCCTCGATCGTTCTCAGAAGATTAACTGTGGTGTAGGGCGTCGAAACTACGGCGCCGTGTTTAACGTAAGGGCCGGCCACAAAAAAGATCGAACGGTGTGCGTCCACGTGGTCTGCCCCGTCTTGGGCGTCGTCCTCCAACACGAACACTAACGTGTCGTCCGCGTACGGACTTTTAGCCAGTGCTTCTACCAATGCGCCGACGGCATAGTCATTATCCGCTTGCTGCAGTTCCACTGTGTTAACCTCATTTAGCGCGGTCGTGAAGTTACCAGTGTGATCATGCATGAAGCGGACAAGCTCTAGACTCGGTAAGTGGTTGTTGGACACATAGCCAGCGAACTCTCGTTCCCACTCCGTTTCCCGGTAGAAATCCGGAAACACATTGTCGAATCCGCGGAAATAGGGGTCAAAAAAGTTCTGCAATTCCGGCATAGTGACCCAGGAGACCTGAACTTTGTCCTGAAAAGCATTGGGATCTTCCGGAATACTAAGGCCAGGGATCCCTTGCGGAGCAGAGTAACGCGTCAGATCGATGAACATCCCATAGTCACGCACTGACAGCTTGGCGCGCTGTACCGCGTCCCAGATGTAGCCGGCTTGTGTGTTATCCGTTCCGGGACCATCCGGTGCAGCCACGTTACCAGTTCCAGGCAGAATATCAGGATCGGTCGGCGTCGCCGGATCGGCAGCGATGCGGTCGGCGAGAGTTCCTATCCCGACGTTGAGTTCGCGATTGTCGCCTTCATACTCATAGTCCGTTCCCCGGCCGCCACCTTTGGGTTCAGGACTCGAGCCGTAGTTCAATGGAACAGACTTGGTGCCGAAATCGCTCTCCCGAGCGGAAGTACTCCAAGGCCATCCGTTTGCGCTGACGTCGCCCGAGCAATAAAAGTTGTCGGCATCGACAAAATTCGTGGCTAGCGCGTGTTGGCTCGGTGTGTAAGCCTCGCCGAACTCTGTGATATAAGGATCGCCATTGCCCCGGTCCAAGTCTCCCAGCACCTGATCATAAGTACGGTTTTCTTTGATGATATAAATTACGTGCTTAATCCGCTTGTGTAATTCCTTCATGATCCCGTTATCCTTAGATGGGGATCCGTTACCGAAGTTGTCGTTTTGTGCGACTTGGCGAGTGAGCTTGGCCAGCGTAGAAGAATCCGGTACGGGGAAACTTAGCAAAGACGATTTCTCGTCTTTTTCTATGTATTGGTTACTAGCATTCTCCGCCGGCGTATTTTTCGGAAAATAGTCGGGGTCGGGACCGGTGACGCTCTTGGCATTTACGACGTAAAGAGTCTTCCCGTCTTGGCTGAGACTGACATCGCTGGGATAGTAACCCGTCGGTACGAGGCCAACGACCGCGTTTGGGGTCTTCGTCAGATCGACCACTGCTAAGGAGTTGGTACCCCCGACCGTGATATAGAGACTCTCCCCGTCCGGAGACAGGGTCAAACCGTTTGGCGTAAACCCGTGATACGTTTCGAGGCTGCCAATCACATTCTTGGGGCCAGCCGTTGAAATGGAACTCACAACCTGATTGGTGCTCGTGCTGATCACATCAACCTTGTCGCTGTTGTCTTCGGCCACGTACAGGTTGGCTTGGGCCGAGTCCAAAACCATTTTGTTTGGATTGCCGGTTACCGGGATTCTCGTAACGAACTTCAATTGGGAGCCGGTAACTTGGACGACATCGATTTCGCGGTCCCGAACCGAGGAGACATAGGCGACCCCGGCTTTCGTGATGGTGACCCAAAACGGATATTCGCCACCCGCTTTTCCGCTCTCTGCGGGACTAACCTTCCCAGGGCGGAGATCGAGTTCGCTCAGAACTTGACCGGTAGTCCCGGTAATCCCAATTAGCGAAACCGAGTCATTGTAGACATTGGTGACCAATGCATTCACGGTCGTGTTGGGTATGACCGCGACGCCGCCTGCAACTGGCGGATCCTCGCCGGCAGTAAGCGGTGAGCCGTCTGAAACGATGCCGATTCCAGTTTTATGTCCGAGCGCTACGGGCGTTCCTGTGTCGGCCCACTGACCATTGTTCTGGAGTTGAAATATATGAACATTGTCATCCACACCGCCGGCTGCCAGGAAGGTTTGGCCGCTGGGCGCGAATGCAATTCCTGTATAGCTGTTGGGCAACTGGAGAACCTGTTTCTGGGTCGGGGTGCCCTTGCTGATGTCGAAGACAAAAATGTATTGCTGGGAGGCGGCGGCGACTAAAGTTCCGGCACTATTGTCCAGGTTATTATAGCCCGCGGTGAGGACTAACAGCGTATTGCCATCAGGACTAACCGCGGTGCTAATCCCGCCGCTGGCGATAAAATTTGGGAAATCGGTGAGCCCGGGATTCAAATACAGCAAATCCGAGCCCGGCGCCGCGGTAGGCGTGATTTCTTGGCCGCTGGTTACAAAGATTGGCTTGCTCTTGGCAGTGTCGCTCTGTTGAGCCATAAGCTGGCCGCAGGCAAGCAAAAGTACTGAGCTAACGAGTCCGCGCGAGCGGAGGCATGGTCGCCACATCATGTGCGAATTCTCCTTTGAAATTACGTGGTTTGATCTGCACGAGCTCTTGTCCACCCAAAGGGTGGATTGCCCGATCGGACAAGAAGCTCGTTAGTGTTCACTCAAGCGGGTCTGAACTGGAAGTCTCCCTAGGATTTGTAAAGATTCTGTAAAAAAGCAGCCTGAACCCTGATCAAAGCTTACGTTTTTGTCAGGATTGAGGCTGTTGGCCGCCGGCGCCAGAGGGAAGCACCTGGTGATCCCTAACGTGGCTGCTGCAACTGTCTCTCCAGCCTTCGCGCGACACGGACGAATGGGAGACCGATCAGCAAGTAAATAATCGCGACTAACAAACCAGTTCCGAAATAATCGAAGGTTTGCGTGGCGAGGCGGTTATAGGCTCCCGTAAGTTCCAATAGCGTCAAAGCAGAAACGAGGGACGAGTCTTTTAGCAAAGCGATAAAGTCGTTCGTGAGCGGTGGTAATACTAGACGAACCGCCTGTGGAATGATGATGAGGCGAAGGGTCTTCGATTGGGTCAGGCCCAACGCTCGCGCCGCCTGCCACTGTCCTTCCGGCACGGAGAGCAAGCCTGCCCGATAATTTTCGGCTTCCGCTGCGGCATAGTTGAGCCCGAGGCCAAGGACGCTAGCCACAAATGGAGACAGTTGAATTCCGATCTTCGGGAGACCATAGAAAATAAAAAGAAGTTGAATCAGGAGAGGGGTGCCTCGAATCACTTCAATGTACGAGGTCGCAAACCATCGTAATGGTAACGGAGCAAAAAGGCGGCAGATAACGAGCAAAAGCCCGAACCCGATCGCAATCATCATGGCAAGAACTGACACGACAAGGGTTAACAACGCGGCGTTTGCCAAAAGTTGCCAGGCTCCGCCATAACTTTCCAGGCGTGACCAGAAGGTCTGTAACGACGTTTGGGTGGCGACAAATGCCTGGTATTCTGTGTCCTGCGTAGAAGGCTGCTCCGACTGATGAAAAGCCTTGGCGACGTCATTCGTCCATAAGCCCCAACGCGAAAGGATGTTTCGGAGTTCGCCCGACTTGATGATATCGCCCAGAGCAACGTCGATCTCTGACTTTAGCTGGGTATTGTTTTTATTGATGGCAATGCCGTAAGCAACTTGTCCAAAAGGCGGGCCGTTCAGCTCCAACGCCGGATTTGGTTGCGCATAGTATTTCGCGATGGGGTAATCAAGCAGAACGCCGAAAAGGCGACCGTTTACGATGTCTTGGTAAGCACTGAGCTCTTGATCGTAAGTCTTCACGATCACTCCGGGGGTTTCTTCCAGCATTCGAAGCGCCGCAGTTTGATCGAGCGTACCCACTTTCCTGGCCTGGAGTTGTTCGAGCGAGGTGATTGCTGGTAGGCCACGGCGCCCAACGAATTGTTCAAACGTGAAATAGTAGGGAACACTGAAGGTAACCTGCTCGGCTTTGTCTGGTGTGATCTCGATTCCGGCAATCACGCAATCGTAGAGGCCCCGCTGTAAGCCAGGGATCAGACCATTCCAATCGTTCTGAACAAACTCTGCTCTGCGGCCTAGCCGGTTTGCGACCGCATTGATGATTTCGCATTCAAAGCCGATCAAATCTTTACCGTTCGAATAGAAGGCGTATGGAGCGTTACTATTCGGATCAGCGGCCCAACGCAGCGATGGTTCCGCGCCGGCGGCGACCGTGCTCAGAAGGAGTGAAAAGAACAATAGCCGGATCACGGGCCTCTTTTTAGCAAGGCGTGCGGCGGACTGAAAGGGTAACCACCCATGGACGCGAATCGAAGCGCGAATGGACGCGAATGAAGGCGAACTTTCTGCGTATGCGTACGCTACGACTGCCAAAACTAGGACCTATCGGAAATATGGGACTAAGGAAATTCCTGGCCATCCCATTTAGCTCCATAAGTTGAGTAAGTTCCGGTTGCTCTTTGCTCTCCACAACATGCACTCGTCCAACTCCTTAAATCTGCGTCGATCTGCATGCGTCTGTCGTAAAGGCCTCTTATTCGTGTTCATTCGCGTCCATTCGCGGTTAAAAATACTTGGCATTTGTTCAGCGACTGATTTAAATGCAAACACTGAAAGGCTCGGAACTTGGTTGCGGTTCCCCCCTGTGTGCAGCCAATTTCGCCGAGAATTGCATTGAGCAATTGGTGGATCGTTTCGTCTTTTGGTTGTTTACGTAGTTTTGATTTAGGAAATGGGGGTTCGACCAACCCCTAGTGAAAACACTCGAGGATTCCGCCGGGTCCTTCACTCCGGCGGCGCAGGGACGGCAATCGCGTCTGTTCATTAACGAGTCGTTTGCCCTCTTCTGGACCGGGCAAACTGTGTCCACTCTGGGAGCGCAAGTAACCGCGTTCGCGGTTCCTTTGCTGGCTGCGATCACATTGCATGCGACCTCGCTGCAGATGGGCCTGTTGCGCGCAGCGGAATTTGCACCCTTTCTGGTGTTTACGTTACCAGCTGGTGTCTGGGCCGACTACGGCATTCGGCGTTCATTGATGATCGCTGCGAACCTGATCCGTGGTGTTTTCATCACTGCTGTGCCGCTGGCGGTGTTCCTTGGCTGGATGCACCTCGGGGTGCTCTACTTTGTGATGTTCGTGATGGGGTCTTTGAAGACCGTCTTCGAAATGGCTTATCAAACCTACGTTCCCGAACTCGTGTCCCGGGAACGTCTGGTTAATGCAAATAGCAAGATCATGATGTCGTATGCTCTCGGCCAATCGGTCGGGCCTGGATTTGGTGGTATCATGGTGGAGATGCTCGGAGCGCCCATGGCGGTATTGACCGATGCGACCACTTACTTTCTAAGCGCCTTCTGCCTATTCAAAATCAAGCATCGTGAAGTCCGTACCCCACACCAGCAGGAAAGCATTTTTCGGCAAATTGGCGGTGGGTTTCGTTTCGTGGCTGAACAACCGCACATTCGATCGCTGCTCTGGCTGGTTACCGCGAACAACTTCTTCCAGAACGCGGTGATGGCGATCCTCGTGCTTTATGCAACCCGTGAGATTGGTGTCAGGCCGGGCCTGTTCGGCATCACGGTTAGTATAGGTGGGTTGGGCGCGGTTATGGGGGCGGTTGGAGCGGAACAACTCGGCCGCCGATTCGGGCCTGGTCCGTTCGTAATCTTATCGACAACCGTGGTGGCCATCGCGGCGCTTTGTTTTCCGCTCGTTCATACCGGAGATTTCTTCGGCGTGGTCGGCTTGGCAGCGACCTATTTTGTTTTAAGTGCCGGGAATTCTTCGATCACCGTGTTCTCCTGGACCATTAGACAAACTCTTACGCCCAATTCGGCCCTCGGTAGAATGAACGGCGCGTTTCGTTTTCTGGTAACCGGCATAATGCCGTTCGGAGCACTTTTCGGAGGGTGGTTAGGGGAGACGATAGGGATTAGACCGACCTTGATTGTTTCCGGTGTCGCCTTGGTGTTAGTGGCGGTGTCAGGACGTTTCACGCCTTTGATGAAACTGAAGAGTTTGGTGGTAACGGATAACACAAAAACGCCGTGAACGGTTTGAGCTGCGGACGCGTTGGGGCACTGGAACGAATCGGATCCACCTTGTCCAGCAAGCGCGGGACTTCGGCGCGACAAGACTTTACGCGACTGGCGGGGAATAACGTGACGGAGAGAGTGCTCGTAAGACACATGTGTCCCACTGGTCCCTTCCGCGATCACTCCTCTTGTGTGCTAAACGAGCATTGTCTTTGTTTGCGCGTCTCCGATCCCGCTAAAATCGATTGCAATTGGCAACTGCCTCTCTAGAAGGAGTCTATGGACGAGACGATCGTTATTGATGCGGCCGGTTCAACCAGTCCGTTTCCCCATTTTTGGGAGCACATGTTTGGTTCCTGTCATGCCTCGATCACTCTGTGCGAGGACTGGCGCAACGATTTGCGGACGCTCAAAGAGATTGTCGACGTGAAGTACGTGCGGTTTCACGGGATCTTTGAACGGGCCGTCGGCATCTATGACCACGAGGACGAAGATGGTAATCTAGTTTTGAATTTTACCCGGCTCGATTTAATCTACGACGGATTGCTCAGAAATGGGGTTCGCCCATTTGTAGAGCTTAGCTTCATGCCAAAAGGGTTGGCTGCAAAGGAAGCCGTTCATCCATTCTGGTATCATCCGATCGTATCGCCGCCGAAAGACTGGAAGAAATGGTATCAACTCATTTATAAGTTTGCTCAGCACCTGGTTGAGAGATACGGGTTGGCCGAAGTAGCCGACTGGTATTTTGAGGTTTGGAATGAACCGAACCTGGACTTCTGGGCGGGTAACCCGACCGAACAGACTTATTACGAACTCTACAAAGTGACCGCAAACGCTCTGAAAGCGGTCAGTCCTCTGTTGCGTGTGGGTGGGCCGGCGACAGCTCAGGCTGCCTGGGTTGATCGGTTCATTCACTATTGTGCGGAGAACAAAGTGCCGGTCGATTACGTCTCGACCCATGTCTATCCGGATGACACCTCCCTAAATGTGTTTGGGACCGAAAAGAAGATTCCTCGGTGTGAGATGGTCGCTCTGGCGGTGCGCAAAGTGTACGAACAGGTGAAAGCCTCCGCTAACCCCGAATTACCGATCATTTTCTCCGAATACAATGCGGGGCTCTCTAAGGGTATCTTAGACACACCTTATGTCGGCGCCTGGTTAGCCAACAATATCCGGCAATGCAGCGGTGGCTTGGTCGCCGAAATGTCTTACTGGACTTTTACCGACGCCTTCTTTGAGGAAGGCGGACCCTTCAAGAGCCCGTTCCAGGATGGATTCGGGCTCATCGCCACGGGCAGCATTCCGAAAGCTGGCTACTACGCATTCAAAGCGCTCAGTCATTTGGGCGACCAACAACTGTCTCTCAATAACGGTTCCGCATTAGCGACCAGAAATTCGGTGAACAATTCTGTGGTAGCTGCGGTTTGGAATTATGTTTCGCAGGACGAAACTGGCTCGGACCGGGCCTTTCAAATTCAGCTGAAAGGCGCGCCGCATACCAAGTACGCTCGGGTATACGTAGTTGATGACGATCACGGCTCGCCGTTAAAAGAATGGGAAGCAATGGGAAGCCCGGATTTCCCGACTGCGGAACAACAAGCAAAATTGCGTCGCCACGCTGCAGAGACGTTTGCTGCAGGTGTCCACGTGATTGAGAAAGATCCGACCAATTTCACTTTGACGTTGAAGCCCAGCGCCTTGGCTGTCATCGAGTTCTGCCAGTAGTCACTCGGAACCGGTGAGACGTGAGAAGTGATTGGTGCGGGCATCTTGGCGCCCGTTTCACTTCGCACGTCTCACCAATCAGTTCTCACTTCTCACGGTTTATTCCAGGCGTGATTTTTCCGCGGCTACCTTACGGAAAAAGCCATCTCGTCGGCCGCTTCTTTAAAGAACTCGGCAATCAAGCGGTGCGGGTTTACATCCCGCCGTTCGAGACCACATCGACCTATTGGCAATCGATTCTCCTTCTTACGGTGGATGAATTGGATCAGGCTGCCGACTGGGATAGCCGCGGCTTTGAGGAGCCGACCCAGTTGGACGCTTTCGCGGAAGGCGTACTTCGATCTCTCACTGCTGGCGCGATTCGCAGAGGAGCTATACAGGTTATCCGAGGCGATCTTTCCGCCGAAGCCTTCGAAAGTTCCCCGGACGTTTCATTGCGAGACGGGCAGGACCGGCAAAGCGTTTGGTTTCGAGGGCATTTCCTCGACGACCTTTTTCCCATTTTACGCCAACAATTAGCACCCATGAGACTGAAGTCCGCCGAGTGGCCTCGGATCCTTTTTGCTTATCTCACAGCTCCGCCCGGTTCAGACGAACGGCAATCCTGTCTGACCTGGATACGTTATGAACCACTGGACGATAACGTTTCGGCTCTTTGGCAGCTTCCCCGAGCAGAAAACCCCGTGCCTGAGCCGGTGGAGAACGTCAATGTCGGGGCTTGGACCCGGTTGTCCGATCTGTGCACTCTTTCCCGATTCTATCAGCCATTCGTATTCTGTTTTGATCAAACCGAAGGTTACACCGTCCGGCCCGAGTTGATGTCTCAGTTTGGTAATACGGTGTCTCGCCTTGTTGCCGAGTGCAGCTGTCAATTGACGGTGGTCACAGCTAACCAGAATATCTGGGACGCCAGATTGTTGCCGGGGATGGACGTTGCTCACCGGGATCGGTTCTCGGAGCCGCACCTGCTGAAGCCGCTTTCGCGGGGGGAAGCTGAGGAGCTCATCGACTTGAGGCTGAAAGCCAGTTCCCCACCGGAACAGGCTGTTCGTAACCTAAAGGATCCTAAATGGCTGGATTCCGTTTTTATCGGCATGCGCGGGATCGCGGCGCGGGAGTTTATGAAGCTATGCCGTTCACGCTGGGACGGCAAATCAACCACTGAGGTCCAGCGGCGGCCAACAGCTGAGATTTACCAAGAATATCTAGCGGAATTCCTGGCCAACCCGCACTGGCTGAAATTCGATCCTGATACTTTCCGTTGGCTAGTTCAGGGACCACTCGTGATGGGGAGCAACATCGCCTGCAAACCAATTTCCCTTAAAAACGGCTATTTTGAGTTGATGTGGCAACAAGGAGATACCGCCGAAGTGATGTTCGGCTTTCTTCATGAAGGCCAACATAACCAATGGAAAAAAATTACTCAGCTGACTGAGGGCCAATCCGGGAAACAGACCAAAGCG
>Ga0210386_10004573_pt1 | contig 11418 bp, 9 predicted proteins | sample IncBWH32OmetaG_FD_160091 | JGI IMG/M metagenome (GOLD analysis project Ga0210386, IMG submission 160091) | Forest soil microbial communities from Barre Woods Harvard Forest LTER site, Petersham, Massachusetts, United States - Inc-BW-H-32-O ... | reverse complement strand
TTACGCCGTCATGGACAACGCCTGCTGCGGCGCGACCGGTGCGTTGATCTGCGGCAGGTTGAAATGTTCGCGCAGCGTCGTGCCCGCATAATCACCACGGAACAAGCCGCGCCGCTGCAGCTCGGGCACCACCAGATCGACGAACTCGTCGAATGCGCCAGGGAACCAAGCGGGTAGGATGTTGAACCCGTCCGCGGCACCCTCGGTACACCATTCCTCCAACGTATCCGCGATCTTGCGTGCGGTGCCGCATACGACCCAATGCCCCCGTGCCGCCGCGGTCAGGTTGTATAGCTCCCGTAACGTCATATTCTCACGCTGCGCCATCTCGTACAGCACATTGTGGAACGTGCGCCCTCCCTGCGACAGCGGCGGAGGCGGCACCGGCCCATCGAGCGGATGGCCGGACACGTCATAACCAATGCGGCTGGCGACCAGCGTCGTGGCGTTGGTCGGCGTGATCCAGCTTTGTAGCTTCGCTAGCTTGGCGCGCGCCTCGGCATCCGTTTCGCCCACGATCGGCATCACCCCAGGCAGCACCGCGAGGTGCTCTGGCGCGCGACCATACTTCGCCATGCGCCCCTTCAAATCGGCATAAGCGGCCTTGGCGGGCCCCAGCTCCTGCACCACCGAGAACACGACATCGGCCGTGCGCGCCGCCAGTTCCAGCCCCGAGGGCGAACCGCCGGCCTGGATGATCACCGGATGGCCCTGTGGGCAGCGCGTCATGTTAATCGGGCCGCGCACCTGGAAGAAGCGGCCCTTGTGGTTCAGCGGATGCACCTTCGCCGCATCGACGTACTGGCCCGTTTCCCTGTCGGCAATGACCGCGTCCGGCCGCCAGCAATCCCATAGCCCAAGCACGACGTCGACGAATTCGTTGGCACGTTCATAGCGCAGCTCGTGCTCCGTCTGCTCGTCGAGATTGAAGTTGAGTGCGGCCTTGGCGTTGGAGCTGGTAACCACGTTCCACGCGGCGCGGCCGCCGCTGATGTGGTCAATGGAGCTGAATACACGGGCAACGTTGAATGGCTCGGAGAAACTGGTGGAGACAGTGGCGCCGAGGCCGATACGCGTCGTGCAGGCACTGAGGATCGTGATCAGCGTCGTCGGCTCAAATCGGCACATGAATGACGGATGGTCGGTCGGATCCATCACCACGGAATCCGAGATGAACAACAGGTCGAACTTGCCACGCTCGGCGATGCGCGCGATCTGCTGCATCACCGGTAGGTCGACATGGCTGGTGAACGCGCCCTCGTGCCGCCACCCGGCTATGTGATTGCCGGTGGCGAGCACGAACACACCCAGATGCATCTGACGGGCCGGTGTGGTCAGGTGCTGTGCCCTCCGCTCCGCGATGCCGACAGTCTGCGCCAAACGCCCGCGCGCGGACAGGGCGGAGCGGCGGCTTGGCTTCCGTCCGGTTCTGACCGCAAATGGGAGCTGGACCCGCCGCAAAAAGGGAAGGGGAAGCGCCATGCTGACGATCGACGCCCAGGTGCACACCTATGAACGTAACCATCCAGGCCGCCCCTGGGCCGGGTTCCTGCACGGGCCGGACGAGGTAACCGGCGATGACATGGTGAAGGCGATGGATGCGGTCGGCGTCGACGGCGCGCTGTTGATCTCCCCTTTTGCGATGTACCGGTTCGACGGCAGCTACGCGTTGGAGGTGTATGCGAAACATCCCACGCGGTTCGGGCTGATCAAGCCGGTAGACCCAAACGATTCCAATGTCGTCACGGTTATCGATACCTGGGCGGCAACCAGGGGCACCGTCGGCATCCGGATCATGTTGCGCGATGACGTGTCGAGCGATCCGGCGGACCCTGGCCTCAATCGTATCCTGGCCGCGGGCGCGCGGCATGGGATGCCGGTGAATATCCTGTGCTGGGGACGGCTGGAGCAGATTGGACCGCTGGCCGCGCGTAATCCTGACACGACGATCGTGATCGACCATCTGGGGCTGCAACAACCGTTCGAGCCGCCGTCATCCGCCGTGCCGTGGGCTGATCTTCCGAAGCTGTTGGCGTTGGCGGCGCACAAGAACGTCACGGTGAAGATCACGGGTGCCTGCACGCTGTCGCACGCGCCGTTCCCCTACAAGGACATCTGGGATCCGCTCGGCCGCATCTTCGATACGTTCGGGTTGGATCGCTGCATGTGGGGAACGGATTGGACGCGCGCGGTGCTGTTGCTGACCTACCAACAGGGTGTCGAGGCGTTTCGCGTCGCCAATCGGCTGTCCGATAGCGACCGCGCGACGCTGATGGGTGGCACCTTACAGCGTGTGTACAAATGGGCACCGACGAAGGCCCGATCTGTCAAATCACCGCATCACGCCGCAACATTGCCACCTCGTCGGTAGAATAGCCCGCTTCACAGAGCACCTCGTCGGTGTGCGCCCCGAGGGGTGGAGGCGCATGGTCGAGCTGGCCGCCGCCATGCGCCATCTGGAAACCCGAACCCATCAGGCGCAGTGGACCATACGCCGTTTCGGCGGTTTGCATCGCACCGCGCGCGATGATTTGCGGATGGTCGATGATGTCCTCGATGCGCCAGATGCTGGCACAGGGGGCGCCGGCGGCGTTCAGCTCCACCTCCCAGGTTTTCGCGTCCGCGCCCGCCAGCGCATCTTCGATGATCGCGCGCAAGGCCGCCTCGTTCTCCTTGCGCTGGAACCAGTCGGCGAAGCGTGGGTCGGTCAGTACCTCCTCACGCCCGAGGGCACGGATCAGTTTCTCGTACTGGTCGTCGTTGTTCACCGCCAACAGCAGGAAACTGTCCATCGCTCGGAACAGATTGGCGGTGACCTTGCGGCTGATTGCCTGGTTGCCGAACTGCGCCTGCCGGTGGCCGGCGACGGTGAAGTCGGCGACCTGGGTGGACAGGAAGGCGAGGCTCGCTTCCAGCATCGACACGTCGATCATCTGGCCCCGGCCGGTGTGCGTGCGCTGGAACAGCGCGGACGACACGGCGAAGGCCGCGGTCATCCCAGACAACACGTCGCACACCGCGAAGCCGGCGCGCGTCGGGCCCATCTCAGCATGGCCGGTAATCGCCATGATGCCGGACATCGCCTGGATCTTGCCGTCGTAGCCGGCTTCGTTGGACAGCGGGCCGGTTTGGCCGAAGCCAGAGACAGCACAATAGATCAGCCCCGGATTGATCTCCGACAGGTCCTTGTAGCCGAGGCCCAGACGATCCATCACGCCGGCGCGGAAGTTTTCCATCACCACATCGGACTTGGCCACCAACCGCCGCACGATGTCCTTCGCCGCCGGCCTTTGCAGATCCAGCGTCAGGCTGCGCTTATTGCCGTTGATCGCCAGCCACGATGGCGCCATGTCGCGCTCCGCCCATTCGCGCGACAGCGGGGTGCGGCGCATATCCTCGCCCTCGCGCCGCTCGATTTTGACCACGTCCGCGCCGAGCAGGGCGAGCTGATAGCTGCCGTAGGGACCGGCGAGAACTTGCGTGAAGTCGAGGATGCGGACGCCAGAGAACGGACGTGTCACGCCGCCTTCTCCACGCGGGTCGCACGCGCTAGTTCCTTCTGCCGATCGAACTCCGCCCGCCGTCGCGCCAGCTCTTCCGCCCCGATACGCTCCAGGTTGAGATAGTCCAATTTCCAGTCCCCGCTCGCGGCCCAACGGATCGGTGACTGCATCGTCGTGCGCGGCCCGGGTGCTGCCTCCAGCACACGCAGCGCGAATTCCAGCGTCTGCGCCTGCGAGTCTGGATCCTGCGGCTTGCCCGCGCTGTTACCCAACGGGAAGTCGCTGAACAGGAAGCGCGGTACGGCCGCATGTTCGACGATGTCCTTGGCGCAACCCAATACCACAGTGGGGATGCCGTTCGCCTCCAGATGACGTGCGACGAGGCTGCTGGTCTGATGGCAGACCGGGCAGTTGGGCACCACGATCGCGGCCTCCGCGCCATCTTCCTGGCAGCGGCGCAGGATCTCTGGCGCGTCGGTCTCCACCGTCACGCGATGAGAACGATTGGTTGGCGCGCCATGGAAGCGCCGGGTCATTCCGCCGATGCGTCCCGACGCAATTGCAGCGCGCAAGGCGGGCAGGGGGTTCCACGTCCCACTGTCGGTCGCCGTCGTGTGGGTGCGGTCATAGCCGATATGAGAGATCCGCAGATCATGGTCCTGCCCTGTGTCCCCGGAATACGGGACATAGAACTTCGCACTGCCGTTGTACGGCGCACCCGGTCCCTGGTCGCCTTTGCCCGGCTGATATGGCGCGGCCGTGGTGATCATTGTCACGCGTGTCTGGCTCAGTGGCTTACGTAACGGCGTGAACGGCGCCTCGAGATAGTGCGCCCAGCGATACGGCGTGGTGTAGCCGATCGCGCGGTAATAGTCGCGCGTACGCTGCATGTAAGGGATCGGTGCGTCGAAGTCCGGCGCGAAGCCGAGGCGTTCGTCGAGGTCATCGTGTTCCATGGCAGCGTCTCCGATGTGCTCGGTGGTAACTCTGGCCGGGTGTGGTGTCGTGTCAATCACCCGTAGACGAATGTCCGATCGTCCAGATCGATGGCGGGAAATGAGTCCTTCTCGGCCCAGTAGTCCTGCGTGTGCGCCCATTCGGGCTTGTCGCCGCGCTTCGGCAGCTTATGCAGGTCGCGCATCAGGTAGCCGGGATTGAAGTTTTCCGGGTCGATCCATGGCAGCAACGGCATGTTGTGGTCCTCGGGACGCAGTGCGACCTCGACGCGATGCACGCCTTTGTCGTGCATATGTGTGAGCAATCGGCAGACGAAATCCGCCACCAGATCGGTGCGCAGTGTCCAGCTCGCGCGGAAATAGCCGAACACCCAGGCCAGGTTAGGCACGCCGGTGAACATCATCCCGCGATAGGTGACAGTGTCGGCGAAGTCGAGCGGCTTGCCATCGATGCGGAAGTCGATGTCGCCCATCACGCTAAGATGGAATCCGGTCGCGGTAACGATGATGTCGGCCTCCAGCGTCTGGCCGGAACCGAGCTGGATGCCGCCTTCGGTGAACCGTTCGATCTCGTCGGTGACGACAGAGGCCTTGCCGGACGCGATCCCCTGGAACAGGTCGCCATCCGGTATGAATGCGATACGTTGCCGCCAGGGCCGGTAGCGCGGAGTGAAATGCGTGTCGATATCGTAGTCCGGTCCGAGATAGTTCTGCACGTTCGTCAGCAGCTCCTGCTTCACCTTCTCGGACTCGGTGAACGTGCGCCGGGTGAAGATAGACTGATCGAGCAGGATGCGCCGGCGAACGATCTCGTGAATCCAGGTCTCGTCGACCTGGAGCTGCCGCAGCTCATCGGCGATCTGGATGGCATTGCGGCCGGTACGGAAGAATGTGGGGGATCGCTGCAGCATCGTGACATGCGTGCAGTCGTCGGCGATCGCGGGGATCAGCGTGGCTGCGGTGGCGCCGGAGCCGATGACGACGACGGTCTTATCCTTAAGGTCAAGATCATCGGGCCAGGTCTGTGGGTGGACGATACGGCCACGGAACCTGTCCATGTCCGGCCATTCGGGCGTATAGCCCTCATCGTGCCGATAATAGCCCTGGCACATCCACAGGAAGTTCGCGGTGAGGCAAACCGCCTCGCCGGTGTCGGTGCGGGTGGCGTCCACCGTCCAACTTTTGTCGGCACTGGACCAGCGCGCCGCGTTTATCGTGTGATGATAGCGGATGTGGCGGGAGAGATCGCTCTCCTCGATCACCTCGCCGATGTAATGCAGGATCTCTGCGGCCGTTGCGATCGGTGCACTGGTCCACGGTTTGAAGCGATAGCCGAAGGTGTAGAGGTCACTGTCGGAGCGAATGCCGGGATAGCGGTGGGTACGCCAAGTACCGCCAAAGCCCCCCTGCGATTCCAGCACGACGAAGCTCGTGCCCGGGCATTGGTGGGTCAGGTGATAGGCGCCGCCGATGCCGGAAATGCCCGCGCCGACGATCAGGACATCGAAATGCTCGCTTGCCGTCGTCGTCACGTCAGCCGGAAATGTCCGCGCGTCCATCGGTCTACGCCACCTCGCGCATCGCCGCCGCCAGCATCTGCACCCCCAGGTCTACCTCTTCTTGCGTCACCGTCAACGCCGGTGCGATCCGCATAACGCCCCCCGATGCCCCCGCGCGCACGATATTCGCGCTCAGTCCCAGCTCCAGCGCCCGATCCGTCACCGCATCCGACAGCTCCGCTGCGCTCCGTCGCTTCCCGCCGTCCTCATCGACAAACTCCAGCCCCAGCAACAGCCCGCGCCCGCGCACGTCCCCGACCCACGGAAACCGTTCCCGCAACCCCCACAGCCCGTCCTTCAGGCGCGCCCCGATCGACGCCGCCCGCGCCGCCAGCCCATCGCGCTCGACGATCTCCAGCACCTTCCGCCCCACCGCTGCTGGCAGCGGATCGTTCACGTGCGTGGTGTAGAACAGGAACCCGCGTGCATCGCAGAGCTCGGCGATCGCGTCGGTCGTCATCACTGCCGACAATGGCAGTCCCGCCCCCAGCGTCTTCGACAGCACCAGCAGGTCCGGTACCACGCCATCGCGTTCGAACGCGAACATCAGCCCCGTGCGCCCGAGCCCGGTCTGGGCCTCATCCACGATCAGCTTCATCCCGCGCTCGTCACATTTCGCCTTCAGCGCGCGCAGATACCCTTCCGGCAGGTCGATCATCCCCCCGCTGGACAGGATCGGCTCGGCAATGAACGCCGCCAAGTTGCCGGTGCTCTGCCGGTCCAGCAGCGCGAAGGAATCATCCAGCTCCTGCTGCCAGGTCACGCCGGCGAATCGCGGCCGGAACGCATCCGGCGCCGGAATGGCGAACGACCCCGCCGCAGCCGGCCCATAGCCACGCCGCCCTGCCTTATAGGTCGCCGCCGCCGCGCCTCCGGTCATGCCGTGCCAGGACTGCGCGAAGCCCACCACCTCCCAGCCGCCGGTGACTAACTTGGCAATCTTGATTGCCGCCTCATTCGCCTCGCCGCCGGTCGACAACAACATGACCTTCGGCAGCTCTGGCACCAGCCGTGCCAAGGCCTCGGCCAGATCCACCACCGGCGGCGACAACATCGACGAAAACAGATGATCGAGCCGCCCCACCTGGTCGCGTACCGTGGCGACGATCTCGGGATGGCAATGGCCTAAAATTGCGCTCATCTGCCCGGAAGTGAAATCAAGCACGCGCCGGCCGGCCGAATCGAACACGAAACTGCCTTCGGCGCGCACCGGCACGAATGGCACAAAGGCGCCGCCGAATTGCAACATGTGGCGCCGGGCGCGTGTCCAGAATGCCACATCGCCGCCGGTTGCCAGTGTGCCGTCCATGACATGTCTCCTGTCGGTCACTGCCAGCGTGCGGGTCTGCCCGCCGGTACGTCAATCGACGCGGAAACCGACCCCGCGTCGTTACGTCCTGTTGCATTATTTACGGCTTGTTTACCTTTACCCAACTTGTGCGCTTATGCGGCGGCGCCACATTGTAAGACATGCGCCAAACCGCTGCAGCGATGGCAGGCGACCGGCGCCCCCGGCGCGACACCCGCGTGGACTTCCTACGCGGTATCGCTCTGATTATGATCTTCATCGATCACGTGCCAGGCAACCTGCTGGCGTCCTTCACGTTGCGGAATTTCGGCTTCTCCGACGCGGCCGAGCTGTTCGTGCTGCTGGCCGGTTTCTCTTCGATGATGGCCTATGGCGGCGCCTTTGCCCGGGATGGCGCGGTGGTGGGGCTGCGGCGTGTGCTGGCGCGCGTCGCGCGGCTGTATCTGTTCCAGGCGGTGCTGCTGCTGCTCGTGCTCGTTGGCGTCAGCGCCTGGATCCACAATTTCCACGTGGTGCCGGACAGCGGCGCACCCTATGTGCACACGGGCCTCAATGGGCTGCGGCACGGGCTGACGCTGCAGGCACTGCCGGCCAGCCTGAATATCCTGCCGCTTTACATCGTGTTGCTGGTGCTGTTCCCGCTGATCTACGCGCTGATCCGCATCAGTCCGGTGCTGGCGGCGCTGGTTTCGGGCGGGGTCTGGTTGTGGGTGAATTACGACCCTGACTTCAACCTGACCAACTGGTTGGATGGGCAAGGCTGGTACTTCAACCCGTTCGCCTGGCAGTTCCTGTTCACTATCGGCGCCTTGGGCGCGGTGTTGATGCGCCGCAACGGCGGCAGCCTACCGCATGCCTGGTGGGTGCGGCTGCCCGCCGTCCTCTGCCTGGGCTTTGCTGCGCTGGCGGCCGCGCCCTGGGTCACCTGGGGCTGGCTCGACTGGCACCCCATCGTGCTGAATGCGCCGGACAAGACCGTACTCGCCCCGCTGCGGCTGATGAACATCCTGGCGTTGGTGACGCTGGCATTGGGGTCGGAATGGTTCCGCCGTGTCGCCGAGCACAAGGCCCTGTTCTTCGTGGTGGCCTGCGGCAAGCATTCGTTGGAGGTGTTCTCGCTGGCCACGCTGTTGTCGATTGCCTCCCGGCTGAGTTTCCTTACCTTTGGTGTGAACATCGTGACCCAGTTGCTGGCCGACGGGTTGGGGCTGGGGCTGATGATTGTGTTGGCGCTGATACTGGAGCGGTGGCGGCATCCAGCGTCTGCCGCACCGCGGCCGGTGCGTGCGACAGAAAATCTTATTCCGGTCAGCCTCGAATAGCTTGTCAGCGTCATAAATTTGTGACACGGGTTGCATATGCAACCCAGCCGTTCACGGCCGGGTCAGGGCTTTCTATGTGCCCTGGTCCTGGCACTCACCCTCTGTGTGTCCGCACACGTCCGGGCCGAACCGCCCTCTTCCGACCAGTTGCCACTGAAACACGTCGCCCGGCTGCTCGCTGCTCACGCGCCCGTGCGGATCGCCGCTTTTGGTTCTTCCTCGACGCAGGGCGTGGGCGCGCGCATCCCGACCGCAGCATACCCGTCCCAGTTGCAGATCGTGCTCACGACAGCGTTAGGCGCACGTGAGCCGGTCGTGGTTCTGAATCGCGGCATTGGCGGGGAGGACGCCGACGACATGGCGCGCCGCCTGCCGCGCGTGATCGCCGAACATCCCGACTTAATCATCTGGCAGACCGGCAGCAACGATCCGCTGCGCAATGTGCCGATCGACCGCTTCGTGCAGGAGACGATTGCCGGCATTCAGCAGATCCACGCCGCGCATATCGATGTCATGCTGATGGGACCGCAACTCTGCCGCCGGCTGGATGGTAAGGTGAGTACCACGCTCTATCGTGATGCGCTGACCGCCATCGGTGCTGGCATGGATGTGCCCGTGATCCGCCGCCACACGATGATGCAGGCGTGGCTGAACGAGCATGTGCTGACCGAGCAGCAGATGCTGTCGCCGGATGGGCTGCACATGGCCGATGCGGGCTACGCCAAGCTCGCCGAGGCGGTAGGCCAGGACATCCTGCATCGCGCGCACCCGGCGCTGCTGGCGATGGACACGCCGGCGCGCTGACCTCGCACGGCTCGGCTTGCGCCGGACGACGATCCTCCGGCGAACGTGCGTTGAATGCCAGGCACGTCGTGTCATAGTCACAACATGCAACGAGACACGCCCCCACGGCGACGGCACATTGTGCGGCGCTACAGCCTGGCTAGGCTCTACGACACCACCACCTTGGCCTATGTGGATGTCGCGCAACTGCGGGCGCTGGTGCACGCGGGTGAGGACGTCACTGTGCTGGATGCCCAAAGCGGTGAGGACATCACCACCGCGCTCTTGCGGCTTACGCCGTAGCCACGGACCGTGTTGGCGAAGCTGACCGCGTCATCACTGCGCACGGCGCTTGCACCGCTTCCTTGAGGCTCGCACACTCTCTCGGTTGACCGGGGGCTTGGATGATCTCCAGACGCGATCTGATGGCCGCGAGCGCAATGCTTGCCCTTGGGGCGACCGGCGCCGGCCGCGCGCAGACCGCGCCCAAGCTGTTGCGCGCGGTCCCGCAGGCCGAGCCGCTCGTGTTCGATCCGCACCAGTCGCAGGCGAACGTGACCTCGGTGCACGCGATGATGGTCTACGATCATCTGTTCGGCTGGGATGCCAATATGGTGCCGCGGCCGCAGATGGTGGAGAGCTGGACCAAGTCGGAGGACCGGCTGTTGTACACCTTCACCTTGCGGCCGGGTCTGAGCTTCCACGACGGCTCGCCGGTCACCACGCGTGATGTGGTGACGTCGCTGAAGCGGATGTTCGTGCGCGACACGCAGAACCAGATTTTCGCCAACCTGATCGCGTCGATGGATGCGGTGAATGACCGCACCTTCACGCTGCGGCTGAGGGCGCCGTTCAATTACGTGGAATTCCTGCTGGGCGGCAGCAATGGCGTGGCCGGCGTGATCATGCGCGAGAAAGAGGCGCTGACCGATCCGTTTACGCCGGTGAAGGAGCTGATTGGATCGGGTCCGTTTCGGTTCAACAAGGACGAGTATGAGCCGGGCGCGCGGCTGGTCTACGACAAGTTTGCGGGCTACGTGCCGCGCAAGGAACCTCCGAGTGGCTTTGCCGGCGGCAAGGTGGTGAAGGTCGACCGGGTGGAACTGGTGGTGATCCCCGAGCCGGCCACCGCGTATGCCGCGATCCGCCAGGGTGAGGTGGATTTCCTCGATGGGCCGACGATCGATCTGCTGCCGACCGTGGTACACGACCCGAACATCGTGGTGGGCGAGGTCTGGCCGATCGAAACCTATGCGGTGTTGCGGTTCAACTCGCTGTATCCGCCGTTCAATAATCTGAAGGCGCGTGAGGCGGTGGCGCATGCGGTCAGCCAGAAGGATTACCTGACTGCGGCCTTTGGCGATCCGAAATACTGGCGTGAATGCTATGCGTTCTGGGTGTGTGGCAGTCCCAATGGCACGGAGATCGGGTCGGATGCGTATCGGAAGCCCGATTTAGACCTGGCGCGGAAGCTGGTGAAGGAGGCAGGCTATCAGGGTGAAAAGGTGGTGATTATCGCCGGCTCCGATGTGCCAGCGTATCGGCAGATGAGCATGCTGACGGCGGATCTGCTGCAGAAGATTGGTATGAACGTCGATCTGCAAATGATGGATTGGGGCACGGTGACGGCGCGGCGGGCGAAGAAGGATCCGCCGGACAAGGGTGGGTGGAACATCTTCCATACCAGCGCCAATGGCGCCCAGCTCGCCAGCCCGCTCACCAGCCCGTCCACCATCACCACCTGCGATGGCAAGAATTTCGTCGGCTGGCCGTGCGATCAGACCGAGGAAGATATGCGGATGGAATACATCCGCGAAACCGATCCGGTGAAGCAGCGTGCGCTGCTGGAAATGATGCATACGGAGCTTTGGAAATCGCTGCCGTACGTGCCGCTGGGCCAGTTCAAGCAGCCATTCGTCTGGCGGAAGAACGTCACCGGCGTGTTGAAGACCAACACGTTGGTGTACTGGAACATCGAGAAGAACT
>Ga0210386_10004571_pt1 | contig 11419 bp, 10 predicted proteins | sample IncBWH32OmetaG_FD_160091 | JGI IMG/M metagenome (GOLD analysis project Ga0210386, IMG submission 160091) | Forest soil microbial communities from Barre Woods Harvard Forest LTER site, Petersham, Massachusetts, United States - Inc-BW-H-32-O ... | reverse complement strand
CGACGGCGATCACTTCGCCCTGGACGTGAAGGAGTCGCCCACGCTGGCCCGGCTCGACCTGGCCCTGCGGCAGCGGGAGGACCAGCGGCGTTTTCCGGCCGGGCACTCCGAGAGCTGGTCCGCCTGGTGGGAGGCCGTCGCGGCCGACCCGCTGCTGTCCGGACACGTCGCCGAACGCGCGCGCCGGCGCGTGGACGCCGGTCACCATGGCACCGAATCGACCCAGCTCGCCACCCACGTCGAGGCGCTCACCCAGGCCGGTTTCGCCGAAGTCGGCACACTGTGGCAGCGCGGCGACAACCGCCTGCTGTGCGCCGTCCTGCCCGCCGAGAGCCCGAGCCACCAACCCGGGTAACCGCTAAACGCCGAGCCGCTAGCCTTCCGTGGCCGCGTCCCCGAGCACGCGCTCGATGACGGCCAGCCGCGCGGCCATCGAGGCCAGCCGGTCCCCGAACTCTTCACCGATGGTGAGCAGGGTCGGCTGCTTGCCGGGGTAGCCGTGCAGCAACTGGATTACCTGCTGGCGGGCGCGGTTGAGGTCGCAGCCCAGGCTCACCAGGACCTGCGCGGCCACGCCGTCGCCCTCGCGGATCAGGCCGAGCAGGATGTGCTCGGTGCCGATGTAGTTGTGGCCGAGTTGCAGTGCCTCACGCAGCGACAGCTCGAGCACCTTCTTGGCCCGCGGCGTGAACGGGATGTGTCCGTCCCCCACCGGGTTCTGGCCGCGGCCGATCATCGACTCAATCTGCTGGCGGGCCGCGTCCAAGCTGATCTGCATCGACTCGAGCGCCTTGGCGCCGATCCCGTGACCCTCCCTGATCACGGCGAGCAGCAGGTGCTCGGTGCCGATCCAGTTGTGATTGAGGCCCCTGGCCTCGTCTTGCGCGAAGACGACGACCCGCCGGGCCCGGTCGGTGAAACGCTCGAACATCGTGCCGCTCCGTGACTAGCGGTCGGGTGGATCAGCAGCGCCTGGCGTAGGCGACGTTGACGATCGCGATGACGACCCAGATCAGCAGGACCATCACCGCCTGACCGCCGCCGTTTCTGGCGTGGGCCACGATCGCGGTGCCCGCGACGCCGAGCGTCAGCGACCCGAGGGCGATGACGGTCATCGCCACGCTGTGCTGTCCGGCCGGCCGCGACGCCGGCCGCTTCGGGAGCGGCGCCTGGTATCCAGGCGCCAGCATCGATGCCTGGTAAGCCTGGTGCCCCGGGTACCCGGGGTACCCCGGGTAGCCGGGATACCCCGGATACCCGTGATAACCGGCCGGCGCATACCCGGAAGGCACCTGATAACCCTGCGGAGCCCCAAGCGCCCCAGGCGCCCCAACCGGACCAGGCACCCCAGCCGCCTCAGCAGTCCCCGGGGCCTCAGCAGCCCCCTGAGCACCGGGCGGCTGCGGGCCGGGCGGTGCGAAATACGGGCCGTACGACGCGCCGTAGCGCCTCAGCTGCGCCTCGACCCGCTTGTCGATCTCCGCGCCGATCCGCTCGACCAGCCCTTCGGCCACCGCGTCGTCGTAGCCAGGTCCCAGGTCGCCGTGCGCGCCCACGGAGGCGCGGATCTCCGCCTCGTGGTCGCTACCCATGCCCGCACGGTACAACGTGTGGCGGGCGGCCACAAATGTCTCAATTGCGGCGGGCGTAGGCCACGTTGATCACCCCGATGACGATCCAGATCAGCGCGATGAGCACCGCCTGGCCGCCGCTCACGTTCGGGCCCTGGTTGACGCCCGGGCGCAGCACGGCGGCCGTGGCCCCGATGGCGAGTCCCATCGAGCCCAGAGCCAGGAACACCGCGGCCACCCCGGGCCGGCCAGGCTCCCGGACGCGACGCGGCCGCGACGGCGCCGGAGCCTGCAGATGCCCGAACATCCGCGCGTCCACCCGCCGGTCGATCTCCTCGCCGATCCGCTCGACGAGGCCCTCGGCCACGGCCGTGTCGTAGCCCGGACCGAGATCACCGTGCGCGGCCGCCGAGGCCCGGACTTCATCCCTGATGCTCATGGCGCCACGCTAACCGCGAGCCACGCGGAAGGCACTGGGGCTACCACCCGATTCCGGGTTCGGGCTGGCCCCCCGCAGGGCCGGGACTAACCGTTCGAGATACCGGTTTCTGCTGTCACACTAGGGGGGTGTCAGTGATCCCCTCCCCGCAGACCGAGCAGCGCGCGCAGGCCGCGGAACAGCCCCGCTACGAACCCTGCGTACTGCTCAAGCTGGGCGAGATCGTGCTCAAGGGGCGGAACCGGCAGCACTTCGAGGGCATCCTGAACGGCAACATCCGCGCCGCGCTCCGGGACACCGGCATCCCGTTCGACATGCGGCAGCGAGATGGGGTCATCTTGCTGCGCGTGGCCGACGGCCAGCGCCGCGGACCGGACGGCTGGGCGGCGGCCGCGGGCCAGATCGCCGAGCGGGTCCGCGACGTCCCGGGCATCGTCACGGTGGCCCAGCCGCTCCGGGTGGCCAAGACGCCCGAGGCGGTCGTCGCCGCGGCGGTGGCCCTGACCGCGAAGAAGGCCGGGACGTTCGCCGTGCGCCCCCGGCGCCGGGACAAGCGCTTCCCGCTGACCTCCGCGGAACTGGCTGTGCTGGTCGGCCGGGAGATCCAGAAGGCGCACGGCCTGGAAGTCAACCTGTCCCGCCCGGACACCAGGGTCTTCATCGAAGTCGACACCGATGAGGTGTTCATCTTCACCGAGGGCCTGCCCGGCCAAGGCGGCCTGCCGGTCGGGATGAGCGGCCGCGGCGTCGTGCTGATGTCCGGCGGCATCGACTCGCCCGTGGCCGCATACCGGATGATGCGCCGCGGCCTGCGCTGCTTCTTCCTGCACTTCTCCGGCATGCCGCTGACCGGCCCCGAATCGATCTACAAGGCCTACGCGCTGGCCCGCGGGCTTGACCGGTTCCAGGGCGGCTCGCGGCTGTTCGTCGTGCCGTTCGGCAAGGCGCAGCAGGCACTGGCCTCCTCCGGCGCGGACCGGCTGCAGATCGTGGCCCAGCGGCGGCTGATGCTCAAGACCGGCGAAGCGCTGGCCCGGCGGCTCGGCGGCACCGCGCTGATCACCGGCGACTCGCTGGGCCAGGTCAGCAGCCAGACCCTGACCAACCTGACCGCTCTGGACGACGCGGTGCGAATGCCGATCCTGCGCCCGCTGATCGGCTGGGACAAGACCGAGATCATGGCCGAAGCCCGGCGCATCCGCACCCTGTCCATCTCCGAACTGCCCGACCAGGACTGTTGCACGCTGCTCACCCCGCGCCGGGTCGAGACCCGGGCCCGGATCGATGACCTGCGCCGTATCGAAGGCCGGCTGGACGCCGCCGACCTGGCCGAGGAACTGGCCCTGGCCGCGCAAGAATATCGTCAATAAATTTCTGCCGAACGGACCGTGGTTCCCCGCCCCCGCCCCGCTCGAAGCCGCCCAAAGGAGATGAAACCGGGGTTTCACTTCGTCCTAACGAGGTGGAACCCGGGTTTCACTTTCCCAGGCTCAGGCCGACAGGGATTCGTGCACCACGCCGGAGATGGACGGGGCCGGGGTCAGGGTCCGGCCGACCAGCGGCGACAGGTGGGCCGCCACGCTGGCCAGTTCGCGCAGGTCGGATTCCACCAGAGCCTGCGGTCCGTCGCACAGCGCGCTTTCCGGGTGCGGGTGCACGTCGACGATGATGCCGTCGGCGCCGACCGCGATCGCGGCCCGCGACAGCGGCACCACCAGATCCCGGCGCCCGCCGGAATGCGACGGGTCCACGATCACCGGCAGGTGCGACAGCCGCTGCGCGACCGGCACCGCGCTGATGTCCAGGGTGTTCCTGGTGGCCTTCTCGAAGGTACGGATGCCCCGCTCGCACAGCACGATGTCCAGGTTGCCGCGCTGGGCGATGTACTCGGCGGCCATCAGCCATTCCTCGATGGTGGCGTTCATGCCGCGCTTGAGCATGACCGGCTTGCCCACCCCGCCGACCGCCTGCAGCAGCGGGAAATTCTGCATGTTGCGGGTGCCGACCTGCAGCATGTCCGCGTAGCTGGCCACCAGGTCCACGTCGGCCGGGTCTACTACCTCGGTGACAATCGGGAGCCCGGTTTCGGTACGCACGTCGGCGAGGATCTTCAGTCCGGCTTCGCCGAGACCCTGGAACGCGTACGGCGAGCTGCGCGGCTTGTACGCGCCGCCGCGCAGCAGCGACGCCCCGGCGGCCTTGGCCATCAGCGCGGAGGCCAGCGTCTGCTCGGCGGTCTCGACCGCACACGGCCCGGCGATCACGGTCAGCGTGTCGGGGCCGATCGGTACCCCGGCGACCCTGATCACCGAACGCTCCCGGCGGTGCTCCCGGCTCACCAGCTTGTACGGCGCGGTGATCCGCACCACGTCGCTCACCCCGGGCATGCCGCGCAGGTTCAGCGTGTCCAGCTGGTCGATGTCCCCGACCAGCCCGACGATCGTCCTGGATACGCCGCGGCTGACGAACGCGTCGCCGCCCGCCCCGCGGACCAGTTCGACCACCCCGTCGACATCAGCCTCCTCGGCCTCCGCCGCCATCACTACCACCATGTCGTCCGCCTCCATCTCAGTGTCGCGCGCATAAAAGAGCCCCGGGCCGTTGGCCCGGGGCTCTCGCTAGGTCGCTTCTGTCAGCGCAAAGTCTGGCAGGCGACCGTCCGGGACCCGGGCCGGTAGCCAAACCAAAACCAAAACTGCTGACGCATGGCCGACAGCCTAGCGTAGCGGACACGTCCGCGCACGCGGTCGGTCAGAAGCCGCCGCCTCCGTTACCGCCGGGGAGGACGTCGAGGAGGATGGTGCTGCCGCGTGGCGCCTGGCCAACCGGGCTGTAGTCCCACACCTTGCCGTGAGCGCTGTCAGGCAGTCCGAATGACTGCACCTGAGCCTGGAACCCCGCGGCCTGGAGTTGCTGCGTCGCCTCCTGCACCGACATCCCGATCACGTCCGGGACGTTGACTTCGGCGGGACCGCTGGAGACGTTCACCACCACGGTCTCGCCCCGCTGGTATAGCGAGCCGGCCGGGGGCTCCTGCCCGGTGATCGTGCCCGACGGCTGCTGGCTGTTCTGATCCTGCTGCTGTTGCAGGCTGGCGCCGTGCGCGGACGCCCACTGCTGGGCCACCTGCAGGCTCTGCCCGGAGAAGTTCGGCACCGCTGGGCCGCCGGCCACCTCGATGGTGACCGGCTTGGTCTGCGGCCAGGACGTGTCCGCCGCCGGTTTGGTGCCCAGCACGGTGCCGACCGGATGGGGGGAGCCGACCCGGTCGACGCTGTAGGTCAGGTGTACCCGCTGCAGGGCGGCCTCGGCGGCGGGGAGCTTGTCGCCGCGCACGCTGGGCACGAGCGAGGTGAACGGCCCGGACGAGACCAGGATCGTGACCGCGGAGCCCTTCGCAGCCCGGCCGGACGGGCTGGTGCCGACCACCGTGCCCTGCTGTATGACGTTGCTGTGCACCCGGGACACCTTGGCGATGGTGAAGCCGTCCTGCTTCAGTACGGCGGTCGCCGTGGCCACCGAACCGTTGGCCACGACGGGGATCGAGGCGTACCGACCGGAGGTGAGCCACCAGCCGCCGATCCCGAGCCCGAGGCCGAGCGCGACGATCAGCGCCACGATCGCGAGCCGCGGGCTGAACAGCCAGCGCTGCAAGAACGGCTCCCGGCCGCCCGCGTACCGTCCGCCCTCCTGGCGGTGCACGACAAGCGTCCGAGAGCTGAGGCCGTCCTGGCCGTCCTGGCCGTCCGGACCCGCCCCGAACCCCATGGACCCGTAGCCACCCGTGCCGGACAGCCCGGTGCCGCGGCCGCCCGCGGGCGGCGCTGTCTCGTCGGGAACCCGCCACTCGCCGGTGCCGGACGGGCTGGCCACGGGCGTGGCCCCGGTGCCGCGGGCCCACCACCCGTTGGTGGCGGCGGGCGTGTCCAGGTTGAGCCAGGGCGCTTCGGCCAGGCCCTGGATGCCGACTCCCATCACGCCGGTGAGCCCGCTCGGCTCGCCGAGGCCCTCCCGGACCCGGCGGACCCCGCGGGCGAACTCGCCGGCATCAGCCGGGCGCAGCGCGGGATCGCGGCTGGTGGCCGCGAGCACGAGTTGGTCGACCGCCGCCGGTATTCCGGGCACCAGCGAGGAAGGTGCCGGGACATCGGCGTTGACGTGCTGGTAGGCGACCGCGATCGGGGTGTCGCCGGTGAACGGCTGGCGGCCGGTGAGCAGCTCGAAGAGCACCACGCCCGCCGAATACACGTCCGAGCGCGGGCCCGTGCTGCCGCCGGTCACCTGCTCGGGCGGCAGGTAGGCGACCGTCCCGATGAGCAGGCCCGCCCGGGTGTGCGCAGCGGCCGCCTGCGCCCGGGCCAGGCCGAAGTCCGCCACCTTCAGCCGGCCGTCGGCGGTCAGCAAGACGTTCTCCGGTTTGACGTCGCGGTGCACGATGCCGGAGGCGTGCGCGGCCGCCAGGCCGTCGAGCACGCCGGCCATGATGTCCAGCGCCGCCGCCGGGGTGAACCGGCCGCGTTCGCGGAGCATCTCCTTGAGCGTGCGCCCGGGCACGTACTCCATGGCCAGGTACAGGAACGGCCCGTCGGAGCCCTGGTCGAAGACCGCGACCACGTTTTGGTGCGACAGCCGCGCGACCGACTTGGCCTCGCCGATGAACCTGCGGACGAACTCCTCGTCCCTGGCTAGCTCGGCGTGCATGACCTTGAGCGCCACCTGGCGGTCCAGCCGGGTGTCCATGGCCAGGTAGACGGTGGCCATCCCGCCGTGCGCAATGCGCGTCGTTACCGCGTAGCGCCCGTCCAGCAGGCGCCCGGCGAGCGGGTCGGCCAGCGTATCGTCCATCGCGATGATTTTACGGTTGTTTGGCCCACGTGGCGCCGGTAATCACCCGGTCTCGTCGGCCCGCGTAACCTGAGGCACTGTGACCGATGGCGGCCGGGTCGTGGTGGCCGGTGCGGGCCTGGCCGGGTTCCGCGCCGTCACCGAACTGCGCGAGCGCGGCTTCACCGGCCAGATCACCCTGATCGGGGCGGAAACACGGCCGCCGTACGACCGGCCGCCGCTGTCGAAAAAGGTGCTGACCGACGACGGTGTCGACCCGTCGCTGCAGGCCGACTTCGGCGCGCTGGACGTGGATTTCCGTCCCGGCGAAGCCGCCACCGGGATGGATGCGCAGACCCTGGCCACCGATCGTGACAAGTACCCCTATGACCGGCTGATCCTGGCTACCGGGGCCGTGCCGGTGGCGCTGGCGGGCCCCGGGCGGCAGCGGTTCCTGCGCAACTACGACGATGCCCTGGCCCTGCGGGCCCTGTTCCGGCCCGGGCTCCGGCTGGCCATCGTCGGGGCCGGCTGGATCGGTGCCGAGCTGGCCACCGCGGCGGCCGCCCACGGCTGCCAGGTCACGGTGGTCGAAGCCGGGCCCACGCCGCTCGCCTCGGCCCTGGGCGCCCCGGTGGGCGCGCAGACCTCCCGCTGGTACGCGGACGCGGGCGTGCGGCTGCAGACCGGAGTCGCGGTGGAGTCCGTGGAGTCCGCCGGAAGTGAACAGGGCCTTGCCCTGGCCGGCGGCGGATGGATCGCCGCGGACGAGATCGTCACCGCGGTCGGGGTCCGCCCGGCCACCGGCTGGCTGGAGGGCTCGGGTATCTGGCTGGAGAACGGCGTGGCCGTCGACGCCGGCCTGCGCGCGTCCCTGCCCGGCGTCTACGCGGTGGGCGACTGCGCCGCATTTGAGTCGCGGCGCTTCGGCCGGCGGCTGCGGTTCGAGCACTGGGACGTGGCCCTGCACGCGCCCGAGGTGGTTGCGGCCAACGTGCTCGGCGGCGACGAGGTGTACGACCCGGTGCCGTACTTCTGGTCGGAGCAGTTCGGCCGGATGGTGCAGTACGCGGGATACCACGGTGACGCCGAGCGGCTGGTCTGGCGCGGCGACCCGGCCGATCCGGCCTGGGCGGCGTGCTGGCTCGCCGTCGGCCGGCTGGTCGCCATCGTGACCGTGGATCGCCCTCGCGACCTGCTCCAGGGCCGCCGTGTGATCGCCTCGGCCGCCCCGGTCGACATCGGCCTTCTGACCGACCCCGCAATCCCGCTAAAAGCCGCCGCAGGCGGCCTCTGAGCGAGCCAAAGAGCCCCGCGAGCCAAAGGGCGCGGGTCAAGAGCGCCCGGAGGCGAGCGGGACAACAGAGCGAGTGGGGAGGAATATTGTTTGGAGCACGCCCGGACGTGGGACATTGGATTCGTGGCACAGATCGACCCCATGACCGACGATCTCGTCGGCGAATGGCTGTCACTCCCCGATGTAGCCGGCGTGCTAGGCATGCCAGTAGGGCGAGTGAAGCAACTCCTGCGCGACCGGAAACTCCTCGCCGTGACCCGTCCCGAAGGGACGCTCGCGGTCCCGGCCGCCTTCCTGGACGGCCACCAGGTCGTCAAGGGCCTGGGCGGAACCCTCACCCTGCTCTTCGACTGCGGATTCGACGAGCTGGAGGCGATGCGCTGGCTGTTCACGGCGGACGATTCGCTGCCGGGCACGCCGATCGACGCGATCGTCAAGCACCGGTCGACCGAAGTGAACCGGAGGGCTCAGGCTCTGGCGTTCTAGGAGCGGCAGTGTTAGCCACGGGGGGACGACCCCCTGGCACCCCCGGTAGGCTGACCCTATGCCGCCGAGCCCGCCGCGCCCGCGGCGAACCGCGGGCGCGATACCGAAGCGTGCCTCTGGCCAGTCACGACTGCCGCACCAGCCGCTGATCCGCGACCTGCTGGCGGTCGGCCGCCAGGCGTTCTCGTTCGAGTTCCAGCCGCCCAAGACCGAGGCGGAGGAGCAGCAGCTGTGGCGGGCCATCAGGCAGCTTGAGCCGCTGCGGCCCACCTTTGTCTCCGTGACCTACGGGGCCGGCGGGTCGACCCGTGACCGGACGGTGCGAGTGACCGGCCGGATCGCCGCGGAGACCACGCTGACGCCGGTCGGCCACTTCACCGCGGTCAACCACTCGGTGGCCGAGCTCAGGCAGGTCATCGGGTCCTACGCGGCGGTAGGGGTGCGCAACGTGCTCGCCCTGCGCGGTGACCCGCCGGGCGACCCGAACGCCGACTGGGTACCGCACCCGCAAGGCCTCACCTATGCCGCCGAGCTGGTCAGCTTGATCAGGTCGGCCGGCGACTTCTGCGTGGGGGTGGCCGCGTTCCCCGAGAAGCACCCGCGCTCACCTGATCCGGACACCGACGTGCGCTACTTCGTGGCCAAGTGCCGGGCCGGCGCGGACTTCGCGATCACCAACATGTTCTTCTACCCGGAGGACTACCTGCGCCTGCGGGACCGGGTCGCCGCCCGGGGCTGCGACGTACCGATCATCCCCGGCATCATGCCCGTCACCAGTCTCCGGGTGATCGAGAATGCGATCGAGCTGGGCGGCTGCCGGGTGCCCACCGAGCTGTGGGAGCGGCTGCAGGCAGTGTCTGACGACCGGGCCGCGGTCCGCGAGATCGGCGTGGAATACGCCGCGGCGATGTGCGGCCGGCTGCTCGCCGAAGGCGTGCCCGGCCTGCACTTCTACACCCTCAACTGGTCCCGGGCGACCCGCGAGATCTACCAGCGCCTCGGCCTGGCCGAGCGCGGTCTGCCCGACCGGGTGCGCAACGGAAGCTCGGCGCCCATCACGGCGTAGGGCGGCTCGCTGCCGGGAAAGAACGCGAAACCGGTCAGCAGGTCGCTGAAACCCACCCCGCGGTACAGCCGCCGGGCCGGCGAGTTGGCGTCCCTGGTCGACAGCAGGGCGGTTCGTTCCGGTCGGCCCGAGGCGAGCTGGAGCAGCAGGCCTGCTCCGACGCCGTGGCCCTGATGGTCCGGGGCTACGTGCAACTCGGCGACTTCGAACGAGTCGTCCAGCCAGCTCGCGGCGGCTGCCGTGCCGTGGGCAGCGGCCACCGCGCGGGCTACCGTGTCGTGCCACCACTGGCCGGCCGCGCCGTGGAAGCCGTACCCGAACCCAGCCGGCGCACCGGATCCGTCCTCGGTGGCCAGCACCGCGCGGAATCCCGGGTGAGCGGCGTGCCCGGCCATGATCGACCGCCGGCCCGGCAGCATTTCGGCGGGCGGGCGCATGGCCGCCGCGTACACCGTGATCATCTGATCGAGCCGCCCGACGAACTCGATGGGGCTCAACTCGGTGACCGAAAGCACGCGCTGCACCCTCGCAAGCTTAGAAGAAGGCCGCTTGTCGGCCGGCCAGCGGATCACGCGAGCTGACTGCCCCCGGTCGCGGGCACCGACCGCACTTGGGCCTGAGCCTGACCGAGTTGCGGCTGGCTGGCGGCCAGGGTGATGGTCCCGGTCTGGCCCGGGAGCGAGCGGATCCAGACCGCGCCGAGACCGCCGTAGGCGCCGAAGGCGAACGGGTTGTCCCCGATCAGCGTGGCGGGACCGGTCAGCGTCAGCGTCACTTGCCCGGCCGGATACCGGCGCAGGTTGCCATACTCGTCCACCGCGCGGAACACCGCCCGGGTAGCGTCCGAGCCGTCCGCCACGATGGTCGCGTCGTCGACCGCCAGGGCCAGGGTGTCGCCGGCCGGGTCCGACGACATGCGCAGCTCGGTCACCTGCTGGTTACCCACGTAGCCCTCGATCATGAGCTCCGGCGTGCTATGCGGGGCCCAGGCCGGGAGCCGGACCAGGAACGGGGGATAGGGCAGGTCGCCGAACGGCGAGGTTTTGGCCTCGGGTAGCCCGGTAGTCACGTGCGCGCCGTTGACAAAGATCTCCAGGCGCTCGCAGTTGCTGGCGATCATGACGGGCGGCGCGATCGGGAACACCCCGGCGGGCTCCCAGAAGAACACGGGCACAATGACCGGGCGTACGCCCGGATCCACCTGCGACTGGTAGATGGCCGCGCCGGGCTTGGGCACCCGGAAGGTGTCCACCACCCCGGCGTATTTGAGCGACTCCGGATCCAGGCCCTCCGGTGAGGCGTAGTCGAACGCGGCCCAGGCCAGCATCCCGGAATAGCCGGGCTCCGACCGGGCCAGGCTGTGTGCCTCGCCGTGCAAGGCCGCCTGATCGGCCAGCAGCCCAGGCGGGTCGGTCCAAGAGAAGTGGTGCGGCCTAGCCTCGTCCACCCCGACCGCCTCGGTGATCAGGTAGGGCAGGCCGGCGAACGGCGGCCGCAGCAGCGCCTCAACGGTAGCCCGGTCGTGGGTGTAATCGTTGTACGCGAAGACGTCCTCGTTCCACCCGGCGACATGGTGGTAGGCCATCGCCCCCGAACTGGGGCGCGAGCCGTCGAGCTGGGCGGCGGCCTGCCTAGTTGCGGCCCAGAGGCCCGGGACGTCGGGTGTCTCGTTGAGCCGGGTGCCCCAGATGACGACCGACGGCCGGCTCCGATCTCGCCTCACCATGTCACGCACG
>Ga0210386_10004568_pt1 | contig 11428 bp, 7 predicted proteins | sample IncBWH32OmetaG_FD_160091 | JGI IMG/M metagenome (GOLD analysis project Ga0210386, IMG submission 160091) | Forest soil microbial communities from Barre Woods Harvard Forest LTER site, Petersham, Massachusetts, United States - Inc-BW-H-32-O ... | reverse complement strand
CGTACAATCGGCTCGCGATTGGTGCTGCGCAAATGCCGGCGCATCGCGGCATCGCTGCGCGCCAGAAGCTCGGCTATTCCGAATGGCTTGACCACATAGTCGTCGGCGCCGAGCCGCAACAGACGAACTTTCTCCTGCTCGTCGGAGTGGATCGAGAGAACGATCACCGGAATATTGGACCAGGAGCGAATGCGTTCGAGGACCTCGGAGCCGTCGAGGTCGGGCAAGTTGAGATCGAGGACGATCAGATCGACGGCCCCCATCGTCGCAGCCTTGAGGCCGGCGGCAGCATTCTCCGCCTCGATCACCGTGCAGCCATGCAGCTCGTAACCCGCGCGCAGGAAGCGTCTGATCTGCGCCTCGTCATCGATGACCAGAATCTTAGCCATCGAGCTCTTCCAAAAGCTCCGGTGCTTCGGCGGACCCTACGGGCAGCCGCATCGACATCGTGGTGCCGAGACCCGCTCCCAGGCTTTCGGCATGTAGGCTGCCGCCATTGGCGGCGACAAAGGTGCTGGCAATCCATAACCCAAGCCCCGATCCGCCGGACGTAACGCCGCGGAATGGCTGCCTGCCCACCTGCTCCTTCTCACCGGCCGTGAGACCGGTGCCTTGATCGGTCACCGACAAAACGACCGATTGCTCGACGGCGTAGCTGCAAATCCTGATCTCGGTTTCGGGTGGAGAGTATTTCGCAGCATTTTCCAGAAGCTGTCCGAGCGCCTGCTCGATGAGAACGGTATCGACACGGATCAGCGGAGCGTCGCGGGCGATATCGAGAACAAGCCGATGCGTTGCCAGCCGCCGCTCCTTCTGCTTCAGCGCGGCGTTGACGATATCCGTCGGATCGCTCCAGGCCAGCTGCGGACGAACCCCTTTGGCGCTGATGCGCGTGGCGTCGAGCAAATTGCGGATTTCGTTGTCGAGACGGCCTGCCTGTTCGTTGATCGCCTCGACCAGCTCGCGCGATTGGCGGTCGTTTTCGATTGTCGGCATTCGCTTGAGCACGCTGCAGCTGCCGAGAATGGCCGCAAGTGGCGTTCGCAGCTCGTGCGATACGCCGCCGATCAGCGCGTCGCGTAATACTTCGGATTGATACTTGAGCGTCGCCTGCTCGATCGCCTCCTTGGCCTTGAGATGTTTGAGGGTCAGCGTCGCTTCGTCGAGCAAAGTCTCGACACGCCGCGTGATGGTTTCGATGAATTCGCTGCGGCTGTCGCCGAGATCGACGGCAATGGCACCATAGCCGAGAATCTCTGGATTGATGGAGCGCACCAGCCAGGCGCGCGTGCTGCGGGCGTCGATCACCCTCGCGGCGGACGGTGCGTGACCTGTGATCAGTTTGTCCGCTTGACGTTGAACGTCTTCCGGAACGGCCGCATGCGGCATCGCGTTGTCCGTCGCAATGAGCACGGCCTGATGGCGCAGCGTATTCGATAGATAGTCTTGCACCGCGAAGATCAAATCACGGCTGTTCAAGCAGGTCGCGAGACCTTGCGAGAAGGTATGGAGCTCGGTGATCTCCTTTTCGCGCCGCTGCAGAGCCACGGCTTCATCCTTCAGACGTGCCGCCAGGTTGCTCGTGACCACGGCGATCAAAAGAAAGAGCACAAGGTCGACGACGTTTTGCGGATCGCGGATCCAAAAGGTATAGAGCGGCGGATAAAAGAAAAAATCCGCCGCCGCCGCTCCCGCGATGGCGGCCGCTATCCCGGCCCCCAGTCCCCACTGCGTCGCGGCAACCACGACCGGCAGCATGTAAATGAGGGTCACCAGATTGAACGCGACGAAATAGTTGATGACGACGAGGCCGACGGTCGCCAACCATACGAGCGCGAGCGTCGCTCCAAGCGGCATCGCCTGACCGGCCGCGAGACTTGCGGCATCGTGCGCGAGGCGCGCAAGGCCATATGCTTTGTCTTCGACCCCCAGTGGTGGCCGAAGACGCTGTCGTTCCTGGAGAATGGACACCCGCTCTGCCTTTCCGAAGGTGCTCAGTTCTGCCCCCTTGTCTGCACCCGGCTGGCATTAATCACAGCGACCTTTCCGTAGGCCGCCGTAGAAAGTCGAGACGGTTTTGAGGATCGAAAAATATAAATTCCATATAGTCAGAAAGCCAGATTCCCAATTTTGCTGCGCTTTCGAGCACAGCCACTCGCACGCCGATTATTCTTTAGCCACGTTCGGCGTTTGATTTGGGTCGACTTGGCGACGCGAGCGTGCGCTTTCGCGCCGCTCGCGCCGCCGGTTCCCCGACACCCCGACTCAGAAGTGGACGATCAAGTCTGCTGCGCCGATCACCGCGTAGTTTCTGTTCGGCGCAATACCGGCGTTCACATTGCCATTGAACGCATTGGCATCGAGCGACCGGTAGTAGGCGACTTCCGGGCGCATCTCGATTTGCGGCGAGAGCCAGTGCTGCCAGCTCCCGCCAACGTCGAGATAGCGCGACTTGGTGCCGGTTCGCTGGCCTTCCATGTCGTCATACCATTCCAGCCGCAAGGAGAAGTTGTTCAACTTGTTCGGCGAGTAGTTGACATATGTCAGAAAGCTCTGCGCCGATGCGGTGCAGGTGAGCGCAGCGGCGTTGTTGCACTGGGCAAGATTTGGCGCGTTGAACGGCATGATGTTCGGGCCGAACGGCGTGCCGCCGCCGGCAACGATCGCTACCGCCGCCGGATTGAGGGCGTTCGGCACGTTGTTCTGGTGCAGATTGTAGGTCTCGAACGCGATATGCCAGTAGTCGTTGAACTTGTGATAGAAAGTAGCGCCGTACCACTGCAGGTTGTTGTAACCCCATTGACCGCCGTTGATGGCGTCCGCGACAAGGTTGAGGTCATCCCGGCCGTCATCGCTCGTCCAGCGCAATCCGACCGTCGCCGAGGGCACCGCGCCGGGGTCCTTGGGGAGCGTTGCATTCGGATAAATAGGATTGCCCGGCAACAGGTTGGGCGTGGTCTGACCGACATTCCACAACGCGGTATCGCTGCCGACGCTGACGCCGGTCTGGATGATCCAGTTCTTGGTCAGCGCGGTCGTCACCTGAATGCCGGTGTTGGTGTAATTGTCGAACGAGTAGGTGAGCGAGTGGACGTAGGTGTAGTTGTTGGGCGCCAGCTGCGCTTCGATGTCAGGGATCGAGATAAAGCGGCCGATGCGGACATTCATGCCTTGCATGACCGGGAAGTAGATATCCCCATAGACCATCGGGAAGTCGTAGCCGTTGGTCAAATTGTGGTTGAGGAGCTGATAGCTCGCGAGACCATAGGAGGTCGTGTAGCGATAGTCGACGCCGTACAGCGCCGAGAAACGGAAGCCCCAATCGATGTGATCGAGCTGCACCGTATCGGGAAGCCGCTCGACATACACGACAGCTTGATCAAGCTGAAAGGTGTTGGGCGTATAGTCATACGCGGCCGGCACGTTGCCGCCCGGTTTGGTCGTGTTGGTGCTGATGTTGCCGCCGCCATTGACCCAACCATAGACCTGGATGTGCGCGGCGTTGAGGAGCTGACCGGCGCCGGTGTTGGCGATGGCCACCATGAACGGGCTATCGACCGAATTCGGCCGCGTGGTTCCGATGTTCACTGTGCCACCGTACGGCCATTCGGTGAACGGCATCGGCGGGCTTGATTGCGGCGTCGCCGGCCATACGGCATCGGAGCGCCGCCCGGGCGGGGCCGATGGATCGGATGGCGCCATGCCCTTGCCCCATTCGAGCTCGTAATAGCGGTAGAAGCGAACGACCGGGTTATCACCCAGATACGTGTCGAGACACTTGTAGTTGACGTACGGATCGCACGGACCATTGACGTTCGACTTCAGCGCCATCGTCGCCTTGCTGGGCGAGCAGTTGAAGTCGACGTAAGGATCGCAGGTCGGGCCTTCGACCCACGCCGTCGGCAAGCCGTTGGTCCACGCGCCGAACGCGTCCGCCGCCATCGCGCGACCGGAGGCGGCCATCGCAAGTAAAACGATGACCCCAAGCAAAAACAATCGTTTCATGACCCCACCCCATCTTCTTGTCGCTGGCGAGGAAGCCTAGCGCCAGTTGCGTGACGCGACGCCGCCTTCCAGCGAATAATCCCCAGGTACCGGAAGCCCGTAGTCATGGGATCCCAAGCACCTGGGATTTGTCGCAGTGCACCCGGACGGAAGTCGATATTGAGTGAGTCTGTTTTTAGTATCTAAAAAATAGCCGGCAGAAGGAGCATTGGCGTCGTTGCTCCGTTTTGCACCAGTTCGATTGGCCGAAGATCAATTCTGCGGCGGCCCCACCAGAATACCGATCACCCGCCGGCTGGAAAATTGAGGCGATGCAAATCCACATGGAATGCGGCGTTAAAGCAAAAAAGGCCATCGCCCTTGAGGCGTCAATGCGCGAAACGTGACACTTCGGTCACAGTAGCCGCAATTCAAGCGGCGCAACTCTCAGCTGCTTGCGGCCTACTTGGATTCGAACAGCGGCATGTCGTGAAGCGCGCCACTGTTATTGTTTCTTTATGCGCGCGGGTAACAACTCACCTCGAATCTTTATGCTGCTCACGCCTAAAGTGCGGTTGACCACGGTCTTTGCATTCCCCGCACAATCGAAAAGATCATGCCACGAGCTGGCGAAGCGAAAGCATCACTGGATACAGCGGCGGACGCGGCCTCAGCATCGAGTTTTTTCTTCGTACCGCGTGAGCTCGCGGTCAAGTGCCGGCGTTTGATCGAAAGCTATCATGCAATTTACGGCTACGTGAGCTTGCCCGATATGCTGTGGCTCTCGGATGCGCGCGACATCATCGAGCACGACCGCGAATTGACCCGGATCTTCAAGCGCGCCTCGCGATCGCGGGCGGCAAAGCAAGCAAACGATTCGCTGCGGCAGATCGCGACCGCGATCGTGTCGATCGAGGTGCTGGCGCGCGACTTCTCCGGTTGGGGCCGGCGATTCCCGGCGGCAAAAGCCGAGGCGGAAAAGATACTTGGCGGCTCACCGCAAGTGCGCAGGGCGTGGCTGATGGATCTCTACTTCTTTCCGCCGGTCGGCACGCGCCGCGAACTCGGCGATGCGCTCACGCCCCACCGGATCGGAACGCAGACGTGAGGACGGCGATCAATGGTCCGCCCAGGTCGGCGGTCGCCCCTGAAGACGATTGGCGAGGGAGGAGCGCTGGTCCGCGTCCGCCTGCGCGCGCTTGTTGGCAAGTTGCGCCAGGCATTTCTCGAACTCAGGCGTGCCGGGCCGCAAACCATAGGACTGGCATTTAGCCGAATCTTTCGTTGCCGCGTCTGCCTCGGCCTGAACTTGCGCTTGCGCGTCAGCCTCCGGCGAATGGGTCGCGCAACCGGCAATCAGAAAAGCAATTACAACGACCAGCGAACGATACACGGCTTGCCTCACCTTCGGTCGAGGCAAGTTAAATCATCCAACACTACCGGTTTGCAAGTGCGCTACGGGTAAGCAAACAAACATAGGGCGACTGTGGAGACGCGCCTCTCAAGCGTACAGATAATGCCACCACATATGGAGATGGTGCCACCACAGAAAAACGACACACACGATGACGAAGGGGACGCCCGCCAATCCGAAATAGAACCACGTTTGAAAGGCTTCGGCCTCCTTGGGCACTTTGAACAGGTGGACCGCGATCCACACACAGACCCCTAAACCCAAGCCAAAGCGCACGACGTCACCGGGCTCGTCGTAGATGGTCCAGATCGTCTCGCTTTGCGGCAGGGCGACCCGAAGCGTCACCGCGATCAGCCCAATCAGAAAGATGGTGCGAAACACCTTGCCGAGGAACTGGATACGCGCGGAGCTGTCCGGTCTGGGCATGTTTTGCCGGGTAATCGAGGCCCCTTGCATCGAGGTCATGGGGTTCTCTCAATTCTTATCTTGGCGCTCACCCCAGATAATACATCCAGTAGAGCGCGTCCGCTCAACAAGAACATAAGCCTTTCTTCCTCAAAAATATAGAGCGCATATAAATGCGGCGCGCATTCATATCTTAAATGTAACCCGCTTTATGAGGGCGGTCCGTGCGGCGCAGCAGCGTTGCTGGAAGCACCACTAAAACAAGCATTTGGCCTGTTCTGTGTGGATATTGACGCAGCCCAGTTGAGCGGCAGATGTGCGCGGCGCTTAGTCACAAGAATGCACGATCACAAAGTTCGGCGCCGGCTCATCGCGCTTTGATCGTCTGAATGATCCACGGCGCGAATCAGTGCTTTGATCGAATCGCCGTTCCATTGATGCCCGCGACGGATGCGGTCGGCCCACCAATGCGAGGCGGTCCAACGTTGCGCCGCGTCACGCCAGTTCCGTTGATCGCACCTCGGTTCGCGCCCGGCGGCGTAACGATTGGACTAGCCATCGGGTGGTTGGGGACGTCCGGCTTGGCTAGCGGTCGCGCAGAGACATTCCCTGGACCCAGCGGTGTCGTTGCGGAAGGCAGGTGGGGGACGGCCGTCGGCAAATGCGTACCCTCGCGCGGTTGCGCAGGCGCGGGAACAGCAACGCCGATCGAATTGCGAACCGGCGTTTGCGGCGGCGGCGACAGTCGCCGCGTGAGCGCCGGCACGCCCGGCGCTCGCGATGCGGGATTGTTTTCGCCAGGCTTATTCTTCTTGTCCAAAACACGGCGCACGGGCTCGACATGGATATTGGTATCGCCGGCGTCTTTTCCGCTCTGGACCGATGGGGCGGCATCCTTCGCCGGTTCGCTCCCCCCGGCCGAACCGGCCTGCGGATTTTTGCCGTCGCCGCCCGACGAAGGATGAGCCTCGCCCTTCGCCCCCCCATTGGCTCCTTCCCCGCCCGCTCCTTTCGAAGACGCGTGATCGCCGCCCTCGGCCGGCGCAGCCGAACTCTTGCCATCGCCGTGCGCAGCGGAGGATGCTTCTGCAGCACATGCGGCGCCAACCGCGAGCGTAGCGACGAGCATCGCAATCAACAGCGAAAGACCAATCCCCGCAGTTCGCCGTTGCGCGCGCATCGCACTACTCAGTTGGTGGCGCCGCGACCGCCGGCGCTGGACGATCCCGGCCGAGGAAGAATGTCTGCACCGCCGGAACGACGACAAGCATGATCACCGGCCCGATCAGCATTCCGCCGACGACGACAGTGGCCAGCGGCCGCTGCACCTGACTGCCGATGCCGGTGGACACGGCGGCCGGCAACAGACCGATACAGGCCGACAGCGCCGTCATCAGCATCGGCCGCATCCGTTGCTCGGCAGCATGGTACAAGGCTTCCGCCGGGCCCATGCCGGAACCTCTGACCTCATTATAATAGGTCATGATCAGGATGCCATTCATCACCGAAACACCGAACAAGGACACAAAGCCAACGGCCGCCGAAATGCTGAAATCCAGACCGGAAAAATAAAGCGCCACAATGCCGCCGCCGGCCGAAAACGGGATACCGATAAGCGCCATCAGGGCATCGCGCAGCGAATTGAACAAGCCATAAAGCAGCACCAAGATCATCAACAGACTGATGGGGACGATGACCTCTAAACGCGCTTTGGCCTGTTGCAGTTCCTCGAACTCGCCGGCCCAGGTTATGCGGTAGCCGATCGGCAGCTTTACATTCTCTGCGATGCGCTGTTGCGCCTGCGCCACCGTGCTGCCGAGATCGCGTCCGCGCACGCTGAACTTGATCGGGATGAAGCGTTCGTTGCGCTCGTGATAGATGTAGGAGGCGCCGGTATCGAGCGTGATATCGGCGAGTTCGCTCAATGGCACATAGGCGTTGGTACCGCCCGGCGTCTGGTAACCCACCTTGATGTGGCGCACGTTGTCGATCGCCTTGCGGAATTCCGGAGCCAGCCGCACGGTCACGTTGAATTGACGTTCCGCCTCCAGCAAGGTGGTGGCGGGCGTGCCGCCCAGCGCCGCCTGCACGACGGTGGTGATGTCGCCAGCGTTGAGCCCATAACGCGCCGCGCGCTCGCGGTTGACCGTCACGTTCAAATTCGGCTGTCCGAGAACGGGGAATATGCCGAGGTCGGCGACGCCTTCGATCCGGGCCATTTCTTTCATGACCTGGTTGCCGATTAGCTCGAGCTTGGCCAGATCGCGGCCGATGATCTTGACCGAATTGGCACCCTTGACTCCCGATAGGCCCTCCTCGACGTTGTCTTGGATATACTGTGAGAAATTGAAGCCAATGCCGGTAAACTCATTGGAGAACTGACGCTGCAGGTCGCTGACCAGTTTCTCTTTGGTCATACCCGGCGCCCATTCGTCGAACGGCTTGAGTGGCACGAAGAATTCGGCGTTGTTGAAGCCGGAGGCGTCGCTGCCGTTGTCCGGACGGCCGTGCTGCGACACCACCGTGATCACTTCGGGATGAGTGAGGAGTATCTCGCGCAAACGGTTGACGACCGGCATGCCGGCCTCGAGCGAGATCGTCGGCGGCATGGTCGCGCGGATCCACAAATTTCCCTCTTCGAGCGCCGGCAAGAATTCGGTTCCCAGCCGCGTCAGCAGAAAACCAAATAAAGCGATGAATCCGATAGCGATTGCGAACATTACGGCGCGGTGGTCGAACGACCACCGCAACAGCGGCGAGTAGACGCGGCGCAGCGCGCGAACGACGAGCGTTTCGGCCTCTTCGATATGTTCGGGCAGCAGCAGGGAGGACAGCACCGGCGTGATCGTGAATGTCGCCAGCAGCGCCCCGAACAGCGCGTAGCCGTACGTGCGCGCCATCGGATTGAAAATCTGGCCTTCAACGCCCTGCATCGTGAACAGCGGAACGAACGCGGCCACCGTCACCGCCGTCGAGAAGAAGACCGCCTTATCCACCTGCAAGGCGCTGGTGTAGATGATGCGGAGACGATCTGTCCACGCGCCGCTTGCGTCTCCGCGGGTCGGATCGTCGCCGTAACGCCCTTCGGCGAGTTCTCGCACGATGCGCTGGCGATCGGCGGCGCCGCCCTGAAAGTTGCGGAAGATATTCTCGACCAGGATGACCGCCGAATCGACGATGATGCCGAAGTCGACGGCGCCGATCGACAACAGGTTTGCATCCTCGCCCCGCATCACCAGAATGATGATGCTGAAGAACAGCGCAACCGGAATGTTCACGCCGACGATGATGGCGCTGCGCAGGTTGCCGAGAAAGATCCACTGGATCAGAAAAACCAGAATGCAGCCGAAGATGAGATTGTGCAGCACCGTTCTGGTCGTCACCGAAACCAGAATCGTGCGATCGTAAAACGGATCAAGCTTTACGCCGGCCGGCAGTGATCCGTCGGTATTGATCTTCTCGATTTCGCGTTTGACCCGCGGCGCCACGTCGTGGGTGTGCAGCGTTCGGTTCATCACCACGATGGCGGCGACCACGTCGTTTTGGCGGTCGCGGCCGGCCTTACCGAGCCGCGGAATGTAGCCGACGCGAACGTCGGCGACATCCTTGACCTTCACCGGCACGCCGCTCGTTTGCGACAGAACGATGTTCTGAATGTCTTCGACGTGATAGCCCTGGGTCAGGTCGTCATTGCCGCCGTCGTCCAGCAGGCCGACGCCGCGGATATTGACCGACTGCTGGCCGAAACTGATCGTGCGGCCGCCGACATTGATATTGGCATTTCCGATCGCGGAAATGATCTGCGGCAGCGTCACGTTGTAGGCGTCGAGCTTATGCAGATCGACGTTGACCTGAAATTCCTTGGTGGTCCCGCCCCAGGTGTTCACCTGAACCACACCCGGAACGGTCAACAATCGGCGCTGCACGATCCAGTCTTCGATGGTGCGCAGATTGGTCAAGCCGAAATGGTCGGGCCCCGTCACCTGGTAGCGGTAGATCTCGCCGACCAGGCTCGAGCCCTGGATCGAGGGAACCGCGTTGCCCGGCAGATTGACATTCTGCTGCAGGCTGATCGCCGCTTGGGTCAGCGCGAAATAATAGTCGACGCCATAGTTGAAGGTAACGCGGACAAACGACAGGCCGTAGAACGACGTCGAGCGGATGATGTCGACCCCGGGCGTGGTGGCGAGCCCCACCTCCATCGGGATGGTGTAGTAACGTTCCATTTCCTCGGCGGACAAGCCGTTGGCCTGCGCGGTGATCTCCAGAATCACCGGTGCCGGATTTGGATAGGCCTCGATATTGAGGTTGCTGAACGCAAACAATCCGGCGCCGACGAACACCAGAAGAGCCAATAAAATAATCGGACGCCGTGTCAGTCCGAATTGCAGCACCCCTTTGAGCACGTGCTATCTCTCACTCCGACGCGGCCGCCGTGGCGAGCGCGTTGCTGAGGAACAGCGCACCCTCGGTCGCGACGAGCTCGCCCACCTGTGCGCCTTCAAGAATTTGCCGGTAGCCGCCGGATAAGGTGCCGATCTTGACGACGCGGCGCGTGAACCGGCGCCGATCCGCCGTCACCCAAATGGTCATGGTGCCATCGCCTTCGCGCACGACGCCATCGGGCGGAATGCCCGGCGAACGGACTGGCGGCCCAATGCGGATGACAAAATTCGCGAACATACCGGAGCGCAGCGAATGCTGCGGGTCCTTGATCTCGGAACGCAGGAAGACCCGACGGGTATTCGCGTCGACGCTTGGCCCGATGGTGATGATCTTGCCGTCGAAGACCCGATCCGGAAATGCGTTGAGCACGACCTGCATCGGCTGGCCGACGCGAAACGCGGGGCTGTCGAGTTCCGGGACCTGCGCCAACATCCACATGATGTCGGTGTCCGCCACGGTAAAGGGCGCCGGCGCATTGCCGGGCTGCACGAACAATCCGGGCGCGGCATTGCGCGCGGTGATCCGGCCGGTGATCGGGCTCGGCACCACCAACGTCGGATCGGCGCTGTGGTTCGCGATGATGCGATCGATGTCGGCGTCGGTCTTGCCGAAGATGCGCACGGCATCGCGGCCGGCGCGCAGATTGCCTTCGGCGGTCTGATGATCGGATGTCGCCTGGTCGACATCGCGCTGCGAAACAGCGAGCGTCTTATGGAGTTCGACGAGGCGGGCGAGATTGCGGGTGGTCAGTTCCAAGACGCCGGCCGCGGCGATCAGGGTCGATTCCGCCTGCAGGAGATCAGGGCTGTCGATGGTAAAGAGGGTTTGCCCCTTCTTCACATCATCGCCGAGCGAAGCAAACAGAGCGATGATGCGGCCCTGGTAGGGCGTGAACACCTGAACCGCCATGTCCTCGTCGAAGTCGATACTGCCGATCGCCTCTTTCTCGACCGGGAATTCACGGTCCTCAAGCGGCACAACTTTCACGGAGTCGAGTTGCGAATCCGAGAGCTCGACACTGTCCTTGCTCACCGCCGCGGCCGCGTTGGGCGCCGGAGGCGATGCCGAATCGGCCGCGCGCGCCGGCGTGCCGAACACGGATCTCGCGATCGGACTGGGTTGCCAGGCGGCAGACGCGGCGACCGCGATGGCCACGACAGCGCCGACCACGACGGCCGG
>Ga0210386_10004567_pt1 | contig 11428 bp, 13 predicted proteins | sample IncBWH32OmetaG_FD_160091 | JGI IMG/M metagenome (GOLD analysis project Ga0210386, IMG submission 160091) | Forest soil microbial communities from Barre Woods Harvard Forest LTER site, Petersham, Massachusetts, United States - Inc-BW-H-32-O ... | reverse complement strand
CTGCTCCGTTTCCTACGTTCACGTTCTCGGCTGCGGGAGCTTCCGCCTACCAATTCGGCAACTTCGGAACGGCCGCGAAACGACTCCACTCCTTCACGCTGACGCATTAAATCCGCCCGACTTCGGGTACTTCGGCTACCGGCACCGGTGAATCTGCTCCATAATTAGCTCATGGGAATTGATATCGGTTCCAGAGGAGGATTATCCATGGCCTTACACTCGAAGGGGTTCAGACTGGTATTCGCCGGATTCATTGCACTCGCCTTGACGATTGGACTTCAGAGTGCCCTAGCGCAAGACGTTGCTCACGCGGTGAGCGGGATTGTGAAGCATGTCGATAAGGGAACCAAGACTTTTGTCGTGAAAGCTGACGACGGCACCGAGCACACCATCAAGTGGACATCTGACACAACAGTCAAGGCTGCCAAAGACACTGGCAAGGGTGTTGCCGCAGGTAGCGAAGACGCGGCAAAGGGCACCGAAAAGGTCAGCGTGGATACATACCTTGACGCCAAACAGGGCTCCAGAGTCACTGTGAAGTATACGGAAAAGGCCGGCGAGAAGACCGCCACGGGTATAAAGGATGCTTCGAAGGCTACAGCGAAAGCCGTAGCGCAGTAAGCCTTCCAAATTTGCCTTTCTTGTTTGGCAAAGAACTCGTTCGCTCAGGTAGAGAGTGCCGGGCAATCTAATGCTCGAGCGTCAAGACGAGAGAGGGCCGCTTCGAAGCGCGGCCCTTCTCTGTTGTGCGGTTACTTGGTCACATCAATTATGACGGAGTCCGTCAGGACTGCGTCGACCGATTCGCCGACAGCCAGACCGCTCAGATCCACGTTCTTGTGGACTGTGACCGTCTTCTTCTTTCCCTCGGCATCTTCGTAAGTGACTTTTCGTTTTTCAGTGTCGATCGCAAGAATCTTACCGCTGATCGCCGTAGTTTCCACCATCACAACACCGGGCTTTGATCCTTTGGGGTTGACGCCGACCACGCTTCCTGTTGCCGCGGACGGTGTTTCTCCTGCCTTGTTCACGGCGACCATGAGTTCTTCAGTGCAGGCAATCTTCACATGGTCTCCCACTTGCACCTGGTCGAGATTCTGGGCGGACTTGTCGACCTTGTATGTCTTTGTCTTCCCGTCATCGAGCGTGAGTTTGACCTGGTGTTTTTCCAGGTTAATGCTATCGACGACTGCAGTGATCGTGACGACTTCGACATCGTCGATTCCATGTTCAGGAGAGAGCGCTTGCGCTCTCGACCTAGCAACGGGTGAGAGTAAACAGAGCGAGGTGACTGCAAACAAACCGAGAAACGTCTTCATGGTTTTCTCCGATTTCGTATGCGCAACCGAAAGGTCTCACCCATTGGCGATTCGAATGGATGTCTGCGAGATCGCGCCACCCAATCATGCAGAGAGACCCAGCACTCTGTGAACTGTCAAATCTGCCAGTTTGACTCAATCTGTGCAAATGGCCGAGCGAAACGGGCCACTCCAGGACAGCGAAAAGCCCGGCCGGAGCCGGGCTTTTCGGGTTGAGATTGCAATGCGGTTAGACCATCGCGGCTACGGGATGAGGCGACGATGAGGCAGCGTTGGTGACAGCCTCCGCGGGCGTCATGGGCTGAGCCGGAATGTGCGCGCCACGCGTGAGACGGTGTACAAAATGATACGGAGGCCAAGGGCCGGAGAGCTGCATCTGGCAGTCGCGCATCATCGCGCTGGTGGTGGTGAATTTGTTCTGGTAGCGTTCCACGTATTTGCGATCGATCAGATGGGCGATGTCGAGAACCATCTTGCCGGTTTCGGTGAGTCGGCAGCTTACTTCTTCATCGAGGGGCATGAAGAGCCGATGCATCTGGAAGCTGACGGCGCGGGCCCGGGTCTGTCGCTCGCGCTGGCGGGCTGCCGTTTCGCGGAGATTGGTGAGGTATCCGCGACCTACCTTATCTGGCGAAAGCTGGGCAAGCTCGCGGGCGCAGCAGTCATCCACAAGGATCTTAAGGTGCATTTCGGTTTTGCCGCGCAGTTTGTCGATGTTGCCGAGGAACTGACGCTGGTTGGACCGGATGGATTTGCGGAGGCTGTCGTCGTCGTTGAAAATGGTGCCGAAACGGAAGGGAAGTACGGTGGAATGTCTAAAGCAGTCAGCGATGACACGAGCATGATCCACACCCGATTTTTGATTCAAGGTTTCTGTGGGATTGTGTTCGCTGACGATAACGGCAAGATCACTGGCTGGGTAAAGGAAAACCTGGTTTCCGCTCACTCCGTGGACTGCTTCAAGCGGAACTGGTTTTCGGTGACGGGCTAACTCAGGGAAGGCTTGTTTTTCACCAATGCAATAGGCATACCATGCCATATGGAGGCACTCCGTGTGCGGACGCAGGTAAGCGCCGCTCGCTAGTGAAGCTCTGTGAACTCAGTTAGAACAGCATTTTGACACAGGGCAAATTTTCCCCAATTGGACTACGGGTGAATACTAGACTGCGCATAATACGACTGGCAATGTTCTGCATCACGAAGATCGTAAAAGGTGAGTGGAGAGACGAAAGATACTTCTATATTATTGAAATATATGTTGCTTTTATCAAAAATTAGGATCTTCAGACCATGGACGATGAGTCTGCGGGCCAAATCAAGGCAGCGCGGTCCCGCGGTCTAAAAGCGGATGATGTAGGCGATTCGGACGCAAAGCAGCGCAGTAAACAGCATAGAGGCAACCAGGAGGATGATGACCAGGCGCATAAAGGAGGAAGTGCGTTTGGCAAGTTTGGCGACGCCTTCAATCAATTCAGCCTGATCAGCGGCGTTCTTCTGCACAGCTTCCTGGAGCGCGGCAAACTCGTCCTCGAGGCGGCGGAGGGCGCGTTTCTGCTCGCCGGCGTGGAAGGCAAGGGCACGGTGATCGGCCTGGAGATGGGCGATGGAGTCTTCCAGTGGCTTAAGGTTCACTTCGTGCATAGGCCGGTTGTTGAGCAGATTGGCGGCAGCCGAGACTACGTTGCCTTCGAGCAGGGGCAGCATCTTGCCAACTAGGGGCAGCACGGTCTTGGCGACGCCGATAGCGCGATCAAATTTGGTGGGTTTTTGCGGCTTGGGCACGGAGCGCGCGAGTGCGGTGGAAGCCCCTTCAGTGGCGGGTTTTTCTGGAGAGGGTTGACTCATTGCCGCGCGCTGCGGCGGTAGAGTGGGTCGGCGCGATGATTCTGGGCGGGGCGATACTTCAGTCCGTTTTAGCGCTTCAGGGCTGTCGTAGTTGGCATAACGAACCTTGGGCCGGAGGGGGGACGGGGGGCCCGAAGTCTCAAATTCGGAGACAATTTCGGCTACCGGCCCAGACGGCTGGTCAGTGTTGGTCGGATTGGGGTCAAGGGAATCGATCATGAAACACCGTTCTCATCACTATAGGGGAAGCACTGGGAAAGCCCAATTCTGAAAAACCGGGGCACAATTCTCGTATGCTCAGGAGCAGGAGCCAAATGTGAATCCTGTAATGGCACGTGCTTTGCGGAGTCTGCAGCGCAATATTCTGGCGGGGATCATCACGGCGGGGCCACTGTTTATAACCTGGCTGGTGTTCAGCTTTTTGCTGGGCAGCCTGGCAAAGGCGGGTCGTCCGCTGGTGTATATTCTGGCGGCTTTTTTACCTGAGGACTGGCTGGCGCAACCCTGGATGCAATCGGCGCTGGCGGTGTTGCTGACCCTGGTGGTCCTGTATGTGCTGGGTCGGGTGACGTCGCTGGTGATCGGGCGACAGGCGTTCAACTTGTTTGAGTCGATGCTTGAGCGGCTGCCGTTTGTGGCGAAGGTCTACATGTCGGTCCGGCAGCTGCTGGATTCGATGATGGCGAAGAAAGACTCGAATCAGCGGGTGGTGCTGGTGGACTTTCCGATGGTGGGGCAGAAGAGCATCGGGTTTCTGACGCGCACGCTGGTGGATTCAAACACCGGCGAAGAACTGGCAGCGGTGCTGCTGCCCAATGCGATTAATCCGACTTCGGCGTTTCTGCAACTGCTGCCGCTGAGCCGGGTGACGATGACGGACCTGACGATGGAGCAGGCCATGAGCATGCTGATGACGGGGGGCGCGGTGGCCCCGGAAAGCCTGGTCTTCTCGCAGCCGGAGGGATCGCGCGAGGAGGCCGGCGCGGTGCTTATTCCGCCGCGTTAGCAGCGGGATGGTCGACGACGATTTCTTCGGCGACTTCGCTTTCGTGCGTGACTTTGCGCAAGCTTACATGCTCGAACTGCGCCCAGATGAGCCCGACGGGGATCGTCGATAGGAATGTGACGAGGAGCAGCGAGGCCGCGCAAGCAGTGGCTGCTTCGGGCGAAGCTCCGATCAGGCCGGTTATGGCGGCCGCAACAATTCCAATCTGCGTGAACCAGCCGAGCACGGGAAGTTGGAAGATACTGGCGCCGCCGCTCGCGATCATGAGCAGCACGCACTTCTGCGGAGACAAGGATGCCAGTTCAGGGCTGGCTCCGAAGGCCCGGCAGGTGATCAGGTAGGCATAAGCGATAAGGACCCACATGCCGATCGAGAGCGAAGCGGTAACGGCGAACTCCGGGAAGGTTCGCATCGTGTCGAGGCCGGAGTGAAAGGTACGGATCTTGTCGCCGATGGCCACGCCGAGCTTTTTCGATACAAGGCTGAAGCTGTGCTCGAAGAATGAGGCAACTGCGGTTCCCCAGAGGCGAACAGCGACCAGAAAGAGCGCGCCGAGGAGTGTGAACAGCAGGCCACCATATTTTGCAAAGAGGATCGCCAGCAACGGCCAATGATGTTCGAGTGCGGTAACCATTGATGAGTGGCCGGTGGCCTTGACGATATCGGCTTCGGGGATCCAGAGCATGGCAGTGGAGAAGATGAGCGCCATCGATCCGGCGTCGAACAGGCGTTCGACGATGTAGACAGCCAGTTGGGAGCTCAAGGGAAGACCGGTCTTCTTGGAAACCAGATAGGGGCGGACGGGGTCCGCGACGCGTCCGATGAGGGCGATGGCGGTGAAGCCCATGACCTGCGTGCCAAGAAGAGAAAAGGGAGGCACCTTTTTGTTGTGCTTGAGAAGGTTGGCCCAGCGAACGGAGCGGAAGGCGAAAGCCAGAAAGATGCAGGCAGTGCCGAGGGCGATTTTGCGCCAGTCGGCCTCGGCTAACTGGGTGCGAAAAACGCCGAAGTCGAAATGGAATTTATGCCGGCCCCAGAGAAAGAGTCCAACGAGTGCCGCCAGCAGCACGAGGCCCAGGATCAACTGTTTCTTCTTCAAGCGTTCTCCATTTCGGTCTTTGCTCTTATTTTATGGGCAAGAGCCGTTTCTGGCTTATTCCACATTGGTGTGGGCGTTTATGGGATGCAGATATTGGCGAGGCTGGCGGGTTCATGAGCTCAAAGGGCTCGTCATTTCATAGAAGTTTCGAGGCGGCCCGGATGCCCCGCCCTGACGGGGACTTAACTGTGAGAGACGGGAAGGGGTTCAGGGTCTCCTACCCTTGCTGCAACCCTGGATGAGTCACGCTGGCCGTTGGAAACCGCAGCGATTTAGCGGGTTGAGAGAGTATCGAGATTGGCGGTCGAAGGGACGTTCTGGCGCGCCCGGGCTTCGCGCGAGAGTACGCGGCGATTGAACTCGTGGATAACGCGGGCTACGTAGGCCCGGGTCTCATGGTAGGGCGGGATGCCGTGGTATTTGTCGACAGCCGCAGGACCGGCGTTGTAGGCGGCCAGAGCCAGGGCGATGTTGTCGTTATAGCGGACCAGGAGCTCGTTGAGATAGGCCGAGCCCCCGCGAACATTCTGGTCTGGCTGGAAACTGTCGTCGACACCCTCTTCGGCGGCCGTTTTGGGCATGAGCTGCATGAGGCCGCGGGCGCCGGCGCGGCTGACCGCATGGCTGTTGCCGTTGCTTTCGGCTTTTACGACGCTGGCGAGCAGGTCGGCGTCGAGGTTGTGCTGCTGCCCGGCTTCGGCAAGCATTTCATGCAGGTCGGCTGGGGCCAGTTTGGCGTCGCTCATCGATTTGGCTGCGTCAGAGGATGCCGGAACTGGCGGAGGATCGGGAACGGTTTCAATCTTTGCGATGTCTGCAGAAGAGCGGTCGATGTAGCTGCCATCGCCTGAGCCCAGATAGAGGCGAACCTGCGCACCGATCTGCGCGTGATGGTTGCAGAGTATATCGTATCCGTTGGTCAGGCTTACGCGCTCGGCGGCGAACGCCCGCGACGTGACACCGACGAGTGCAAAGGTGGCCAGAGCGACGATTTGGAATCTAGAACGCAAACTGATTCCCTTTGTTCAGACTTTAGCAGAGGTTCGGCGAGCCACCGCCATCTCCAAAGTCACGGCTACGCCATCTTCATCATTATGCGCGGTTTGCTTCCAGCCGCGGGTTTTGGCGAGAGTGCGCAATTCTTGGGCGGCGTTGGCCATCATTACGGCCTGACCAGCCCATTCCAGCATGTCGACATCGTTCCAGTTGTCGCCGATGGCCATGGTCTCTTTGCGATCAACGCCGAGGCGGGCTGCTAGTCTTTCGAGCGCCCATCCTTTTGAGACTCCCGGGGGCAGCAGGTCGAGGATGGAGAGATCCCGCGAGGAGTATTCGGTTCGGACTGCTTCGCAAACCTTGCTTAACTTGCTGGCTTTGAGGGCCTTTTCAGCCTGGCGCATTTTGTGGATGCCTCCGGTCACCATGCCCTGAATGGGGTCGCGGCCGTCATCGAGCGCCTTTTCGAGGGGTCTAACGATCTCGATTGCGTCGCGGTTGGCTTCAACCCATATTGCGATTCTCTGATGTGCCTGCTCGAAGTCCTCCAGAACAAGTTCGCCAAGCCCGACTTGGTCGAAAGTAAAAACCAAGGTTCCAAAAGGTCTTAGAAGTCCGCAGAGGCTGCGTGCGACACGTGCTTCGAGATGAGAACGATCGATCGATTCGCCACCCAGAGTTCGGGTCACTGCTCCATTGGACGTGATGAGCGGCATATCCGCTCGCAGACCGAGGCCTTCGAGCAGGGGAGCTGTATAGGCGGTGCGTCGACCGGTGGCGATGGCTACGGTGATGCCGGCTTGCTGGGCAGCTCGGAGCGCCTGGGCGTTGCGGGGGCTGATGGACTGGCTGAAGGTCGGCAGCAGCGTACCGTCCATGTCAATTGCCACCAGCCGCACGGGGGGATGCATGTGTCTAGTGTACTTGGAGTTGGCTGAGGAGGCTCTGAGGTGTGGCGTTCGAAAGTAGCGGGTTTTGATGCAACGTGTGAGCGCGGCGCTTCAACATGTGATCGCCAGCACGCCGCGCGGAATCAAACTACCGCAGAATTGCGATCAGCGGAGGCGAGTATGCAGCCCGAAGTTTTGATTGCGTATGTCACGCGGAGTGGGTCGACGGAAGATATTGCCGAGGCGATGGGAATGGCCATAGAAGACACGGGCATCAAGGTGGACGTGCTGCCGATGGTTCGGGTGGAATCGATCTCGGAGGACACGGCAGTGATTCTTGGCGCGGCGCTTTACGTCGGTCGTTTTGCGAAGGAGTTTCACCGGTTCATGGCGCGTTTTCAGCGGGAGCTGGGAAATGTGCATCCGTGGATTTTCGTCGTGGGGCCGACGGAGGATGCCCCGAAGCATTTTGTTGCGGCTGAGAAGCAGGCGAGCAAAGAGTTGGAGAGGTATCCATGGTTGCGAGCTGCGGATGTGCGCGTGTTCGGCGGCCGATTTGATCCGCAGCATCTGAACCTGCCATTTCCATTCAGCCTGATGATGAAGCTTCCCGGCAATCCCATGAGAAAGGCGCCCGCGTCGGACATACGCGACTGGGATTGGATTCGGAGATGGGCACGGGCGATTGCCGATCATTTGAACGCGACGGCGTGAGCCTCCGTATTTTTGCGAAGATTGAGTACACTGGCTGCATGGAACGCATTTGCACACACTGCCACGCCGCGCTGGCTCAGGATACGAAGGCGGACTGGTGTCCGGCATGCGGCGGCTCTCTGATGGAGCGATCTGAATTGCCGTCGACTGAGGCGAAGGCTATACAAGTCGAAGTGGATCATCGCGGTATCGTTTTGCCGCGGCGCCATGCCGTCGGCGGGATCATCACGCCGCAGTGAATTGGCAGCGACTGGCGGAGTTGGATTGATCGTCATCGAGCGCATCACGCCCCAGACAGCCCTTGTCTTCAAGGATGTTCGTATGCGCGCTTTGCTGGATTCGCCGACGGCATTCTCGAGCACCTACGCGAAGGAATCGCAACTTCCCGATGAAGAGTGGATGAAACGTTCGGTGCGGTGGACCAGCGACGGGTCTGTCGGATTCCTCGCGTTTGACGGGGATCGCGGGTGCGGCATGGTTTTCAGTTTTGCCGAGGAGCAGGATTCGCACCGGGCGCAGGTGGTTTCGATGTGGGTGGCCAGCGAGGTCCGGCAGGGAGGCGTGGGGAGAAGGTTGATCGAGGCGGTCATGGAATGGGCGCGATCTCGCGAGATGCGTGAGGTGAAGTTGATGGTGACCAGCGTCAACCGCGGCGCAATCGCATTCTACGAGCGGATGGGTTTCAAGATGACGGGCAAGACGGCGGTCTATCCCAACGATCCGGCTATTTTGGAATACGAGATGGTGCGGGCACTGCTGTGAGTTCAGCCGCGGCCTCCATCCAGGCGCTGACTTTCGTTAGGCACACTTTCCGGTATTTGGGCCGTGTAAGATGTGGCATGATTTCATCGGAGGCATTCTGTGAACAAGAGTCGGTGCTTTTTATGTGCGGTGGTGGCGATTGCTCCACTGAGTCTGCTCGGACAGGAGAAGCCGCAAACACCGGCAGCTCCGCCCGCCAATCCGATAACCATGAGCGAAAAAGGACTCTATTCGTTTATAAGTGGCGCTGTGGTAAAGGCCGCCGAGAAAATGCCGGAAGAAAACTACGCGTTCAAACCGACTCCGGACGTTCGCAGCTTCGGGCAACTGGTTGGCCACGTGGCCGATGCCAACTACATGTTCTGCGCGCAGGCCTCGGGTCAAGCGAATCCGAATAAGGACATTGAGAAAACGAAGACTTCGAAGGCTGATCTTGTCTCCGCCGTAAAGGACGCGGTTGCGTACTGCGACAAAGCGTTTGACGGCATGACGGATGCCAAGGGCAGTGAAATGGTGAAACTGTTCGGCTTCAACCTGGCGAAACTCAGTTTATTCTCCCTGAACACTGCACACACCGATGAGCACTATGGGAATATGGTGACTTATTTGCGGCTCAAAGGAATTGTGCCGCCAACCAGCGAAAATCAAACCCCTCAACCACCAAAGTGAATTCGCTCTCGGCAGTGATTTGATTACTCGTAGCGAAGTGCTTCGGCAGGACGGATGCTGGCGGCAGTTGACGATGGATACAACGTCGCCAGCAGCGAGATGCTGATGGAGACCGCGGAGACGAGCAGGCCATCGAGAAGGCGCGGCGCAAAGGGAAGCGTGTCGATGGCGTAGACGTCGGGTGAAAGTTGGATGTGGTAGTGGCTGCCGGCCCAGGCGCCGATGTAGCCGAGGACGAGGCCGAGCACGGTCCCGACGACGCTGATGAGCAGGCCCTGCAGCAGAAAGATGCGGCGCACCTGTCCGGGGGCGACGCCGAAGCTCATCAGCACCGCGATGTCGCGGGTCTTTTCCATCACCATCATGGTGAGCGCGATGAGGATGTTGAGCGCGGCCACGACGACAATGAGGGTGATGACAATAAAGGTGACGATCCGTTCAAGTGCCAACGCGCGGAATAATTCTTTATTCTGCTCCTTCCAGTTGGTGGTCATGAAGCCGGGGCCGGCGGCTTGTTCGATTTCTTTTGCGATTTGAGGCGCGTTGTCGAGGTTGTCGATTCTGAAGCTGATGACGGAGACCAGGTCCGGCTCATCGTAGAGGCGCTGGGCATCGGCGAGGCGGATGAATCCCCAGGCGGAATCGTACTGGTAGAAGCCGCTGTGATAAGTGCCGGCGAGGCGATAAGGGACGAAGTTAGGACGCATCCCCAGTGGAGTCAGATCGCCTTGCGGGCTGATCAGGGTTACAGAATCGCCGATGGTGGCGCCGATCGAGTCTGCGAGATCTTTACCAAGGACGAGCGGCAGATCTAGGGAGACCGCGGGCAGCGCGGTGCTGTCCGGCGGTTCGAGCGCTTTCACAGCCGCAGGCGAAGCGTTCATCAGAACCTTGCTGACTCTATTTTCGTATGCCGGCACAATGCCTTCAACCAGCGCGAAGCCTGCGCGAGCTCCGCGAGTGACCACCACCTGTTCGTCGAGTTCAGGAGCGGCGGAAACGACATGCGGCAGCTTGGAGAGGCGCTGGAGAAGCGGTTCCCAGTCACGAATGCCATCGTTTTTGACGCGCATGAGTTGCACGTGGGCGCTGGAATCGACGAGGCGATCCTGCAAGTCACGCTGCATGCCGTTGGTGATGGCGAGAGCGATGATCAGTGCGGCGACGCCGGCGGCGACCCCGGTAATTGAGATTGCGGTGACTACGCCGACGACGGCCTGGCGCCGTTTGGCTTTCAGATATCGGGCCGCCACATAAAGCTCAAATCGCATCGTGCCTGCTTCTTATCTTGTAGCAGAGGAACCGAAGACGGCTTTGGCCACGCCGATGTTGTCGTGGCGGTCGTAGACGCGAACCGTGATGAGGTGTTCGCCGCTTTTGCCTTCAAGGGCCTTGGCGGGAATCTGGAAGTCGTAATGCTCGCGTTTCGAGTCGGAGAGTTTGCCGACGGGATCGATATATTGCCATGTGCCGGCGTCGAGCGCGTACTCGGCGTGTCCAATGGGCGAGGCTGCATCTTCGGCGTCGAAGGTGACGTGTGCCGGCGTTGGGCATGGTGCCTGCGCGCATTTTGCCAGGGCCTGTTCGGCGCGAAGGTTGGTCACGACCGGAGGGGTGGTGTCGATTTCGAAGCGGTCGCTTTCTCTCGAGTCGGAGAGGGCTTCGCCGGGGCTGTGGGATGGTGAGTCCGATGCGACGACTTTGATGCGGTAGCCGCCGTCGGGAATGAGCGCGGCGTCGAAGCTGTACGCTTTCTCGGTGATGTTGTCCTTCAGTAGATGCCAATCGTGTTCGCCGTCGCCACGGAGATAGAGAGCGTAGACGAGGTCGTCTCCGTTGTCATCGTGAGCTGCCCAGCGAACCGTAACGGCGGTGCGGTCTTTCACGGCGGCGAGCGGGGAGTTGGCGCTTGCCGTATCGACCGGAACCACAAGCGGCTGGTTAGCGGAAGGAAAGCTGATGTTGACGGTCTGTTGCTGGCCTGCGGCGGAGGCCTGCGCATTCAGACGCGCGCCGGGTGCGACTACCATGTCATCGATCTCCGGTGCGGCATTCACAGGGAGGTAATTCACGCCGACAGCGGATAGTTCGCCATCGGCATGTAACACCGCCTTCCATTGCAGGAAGC
>Ga0210386_10004566_pt1 | contig 11431 bp, 7 predicted proteins | sample IncBWH32OmetaG_FD_160091 | JGI IMG/M metagenome (GOLD analysis project Ga0210386, IMG submission 160091) | Forest soil microbial communities from Barre Woods Harvard Forest LTER site, Petersham, Massachusetts, United States - Inc-BW-H-32-O ... | reverse complement strand
CTCCCTCCGCGACCCACTCCCTCCAGGCGGTCGCCACGGCTTCGGGATATTCGACCAGCGCAGTCGCTTCGGCGGCCTATACCATCAACCTGCCGGCGGCCACGCCGACCTTCAGCATCACGCCGGGCACCTACACTTCGGTCCAGACAGTTTCGATCAGCGACACGACGCCCGGCGCGATCATCTACTACACCACCAACGGCACGACGCCGACCAGCAGCTCGAATCCGTACAGCGGAGCGATCACTGTCTCCTCGACCGAGACCCTCCAGGCGGTCGCCACGGCTTCGGGATATTCGACCAGCGCAGTCGCTTCGGCCGCTTACACCATCAACCTGCCGACACTTACCGCTCCCACCATCAGTTCTATCTCGCCTGCATTTATCGACGCTGGAACTCCAGCGTTCAGTCTCACCGTGACCGGATCGGGATTCACTTCGACTTCTGAGGTGTACTGGGGAACCAGCGTCCTCACGACGCAGTATCTTAGCGCAACTCAATTAACCGCCCAAGTACCTGCGGCGTCCATTGCATTCTCGGGAGTCAGCATAGTCTCAGTGCAGAATCCAGATGCAGGCGGAAGCACCTCGAATATTCTTCAATTCGAGGTCGATTCCGCGCCTGCATCGACATCCTCGCCGACCTTCGCCACGACAACAGCAACCGTGTCGGCAGGATCGACTGCGACTTATCGGGTCACACTCCCCGCTTCGGCCACGGATGTCTCCGCGACGTGCCTCAATCTGCCTTCAGGCGCGACGTGCAGTTACTCGCCCACCACCGGCGCTGTAAGCATCATTACGAAATCATCGACACCAGAAGGGATATACCAGACTACTGTCGTATTCACAGAAACGATTCCCGGTGCTTCCGCTGCATGGGTATTGTTCCCTGTTTTCCTTCTGCCCTTGGCGTCGGTGAGGAAGCGTGCGACATACCGGAAAATATGGTTCGCGGCTTGCCTGCTCTTGGGGTTGGCTTTGGCAGGTATCGCTTCCGGCTGCGGCGGAAGTCCCGGCGCCGGCATATCGCCCACACCTACGCCTACACAACGGGTGACAAGCTCCGGACTCGTGAGCATTACTGTGAAATGAAGCTACCGTAAGTGGCGCCGTTCAGAATGTCCAAACGCTTCTTTGGGATGGACTTTGTTTCTTTTCTTCGGTTGGTGTCCGCACAGAGCGTGACTCAGACCATGCACTCCGCATACCTGACTCTAGCCAAAGAGATTTGAGATTTTCTGGTCTTCGATGCTCGACGGATTCAGTTCCAATCTACTGACGCCCGGGAAACGACTATTCCCGGGCGTCAGGTCCTTTATTGACCACTTAACCTCGCACGAGCCAAACAGTCGACGAACGAAGGCGCCGTTTGTGACACTGTGCTTGCAGTCTGCAAAGCTGATGCGCTTCGAGGGTTTGCCGGAAGGAGTTTCAGCGGCCAAGGAGAGGGATTCACGCTGAACAAGCGCAGTGAAAAGAAGGAGAGCAACAGCCCTCACTATGAAAGAAAATCGGAGCTTCAACAACAGAACACCTCCGCCGCGTCGAGGAATACTGCGGAATTCGTTTAAAAAGACTATCGAGAGACTGAGTTTTGAACAAGATCACTTCGGCGTTAGCATCTCTCTACCGGAAGCTTGAATTCGAAGGTCGATGATCTGCTAACCCGAGCAAGGAATGTTCCCGAACGGACAACCTTTGTCCCGCCATAGATCGCCAGTCAATCCACGTTCACAAACCGGTCTGCGGCTTTTCCCGGCCGTTGAAGTCGAGAGCTGCATTCCCATTTCGGTGAGCAGGCTATCCAGAACAAGATTTTGACCTCAAGTTCAGGGTTGCCCGTTATTCGTACTTAGAAGCTCTCGCATCATTTTCTAGTCTCGAATCTGAACCCTAGCGGACCGTCTGCTTGTATTGCGTTTCCTCCCGAGTCCTTCACCGGGACCACCGTCCACTTCTTCACTTGATCACGAGTCGGATCATCCAGACCGGCGTTGTCGGAATTCAATGGCCACGCTTCACGCACATGGCCCTCCGCATCGATTGATATATATAGGGCGAGATTTCCCCGCAAGTTTCCAGACTTAACAGCAGGCCAAACTATCTGCGGAGTCCTTGCCGTCAATTGCTCTAGCTGGGCCGCGCTCATTTCTGACGAATCGAACCGGCTATCATTCGAGGGCAGGAGAGTGAAAAGATCATTGCTTGCAGAGTCCGATAGTTCCTCAAGCTTGACAACTTCTCCCCCTATCTCTGTGCCTGGTTCGGGGACATCGCCCATTGCGAATGGAATCTGCTTTTCCCCGAACTTTTTGTAATGGTTGAACGACATGCTATAGCGAGGGCTGACGAGGGATGAGAGCTTGCCCTCACCGTCGAAACAGATGACGGAAAATGCATCTGTGCTCCGGCTTCCGGTCCCGATCTTCGATTTGGTTCTTTCGCAAGTATCGGAACTGAAGGCGTTCGGCTGCTGAATGATTTCGAGAGCTGCATTGCCCTCTGTCCATGCTGACGCATTCGGTACAGGATCGAACAGCGCGGTGACGAAGTTACGAAGCCAAAGGGGAAAGTAGTCACCTTCGTCCCGCTCGCTCTTCTTCCCGCCTGAAACAACGATCGTTTGGTGCAAACCACCTTTTCCAACAACCTCGCGGCGCCATTGTGTAGGCGACGACCACCACTCCTCGATGCTCCCTTGATATGGCGACTGAGGATTTTCGGCTTCGGAGATCACTAGCCTTATATGGAAAGGTCGAGAATCTGCGCCAGTGAGGGAATACATCTGAAGGGACTTGTCTAGAGAATTCTTGAACGAGGTGCGGGTAGATCGGCTCTGCCCGTCTGCACTGATAGAGAGAGTTGCCATCAACATCCAACCAAATGCGAAGGTCTTCTGCATGACAAGAATCTATCCTATGTGGTGAAGATCGGTGAACGAACCCCATTGCGGGTGAGTAGTGGGCTACTCTTCCCTTTCTGTTTTCTTCGCTCCGCGAACGGCTGAAAACTGCAGAATTTTGAGTAGAAGACTTGGACGGTGATTCGACAGGAAGGTTCATTAGTCGGAACAAGGCGGCTCGGGATTTATAGTCCCCTATCCCTGAAAAAACTCATCGTAAATCACTATTGAGTTGCGCCATGCCGCAGGAGCACCCGCACAGTGGCTGCCTGATGGAAATCGTATGCGCCCCGCAATGGAGTACAGCCGTTGCGCGTTTTCATATTCAAATCGGCGCCATGCGCGATCAGCAGTTCCGTCATCTCAACATGCCCGCGAGCGGCAGCCCAGTGCAAGGGCGTGTTGCCATCCTTGTCCCTGGAGTTTATCTCGGCCCCTTCTGCAAGCAGCAGCGTCGCTGCATTGATCCTGCCGTCGAATGCGGCCCAGTGCAGGGGAGTTCCTCCCGCATCGGTCCGCGCGTTTATCTCCGCGCCGTGTTCGATAAGAACCTTGGCAACTTCAGTCTGACCCTTATCAGCCGCCATGTGGAGAGGCGTGAACCCGCGCGGACCTCGACATTTGACCAAATCAGGCTCTCTTTCAAGAATCGATTCCAGTTCTGAGATTTGACCGCTTACTGCGTCACGCTCCAAGGCGTTGCAGGCAGCAGTTGTTCCATTCGAGGACCCTTCAACCGGGGTGGTTAAAGCTGCCTCTGAACTATCTGCAGCCGTGCTCGGAACGATCTGCCGATCGAGCCCATCGCAGTGAACGAATCCGAGTTTTTCAGAGGTGTCGGCGTTGAAAACGCTACAAAACATGCCTTCGCCCGTAGTGACTGACAGACCCACGCGGACAACCGTACCGCGCGTCAGAGTGAGGACGACATCACTCTCTTTTGTAGTCTCCGAGTAAATTGGAAGTGAATCACTGTTGACGGTACCCAGCGGGTTTTCCGTGGACGTCGTAGTGGGAGCAGAAGCGGACGACGTGCCGTGACCTGGATGGATCAACACCTCACGATTCCAGTCTTCAAACATGCCGCGCCGGAAGGCCAGATATCTCTCCCACTGACCGAGGGGAACCTCCTGCTTCTTTACAAAGATTGAGCGCTCTGCAGTGAAAACCCCTTCTTTGAAGCTGTAGGTGGCGCGGTACTCCAGCCAGTCTTCGCTTATATCCATATCTTTCGGCGGAGTCATCGTCCAGCCAGGAGGCAGCCGAAGATCAGAATGGTAGACGGTCCTTCCAATAGAACCTAGAGTTGGATTGTCGTCAGGCTTCTTCTCTTTCGTTCCAGGCGCAAGTTCTCCGCCAATAGGCGGCAACGGTGGAGAAATCCAGTGCGCGGCGCGGCTTTCGTCCCACTCGTAGTACTTTTCGCGCGTGTAGTCGAAGGAGATCACGAACGGGCTACCGATCTGCTCGACATCTGAAACCTGTGGGTTCGAGGCTTCTCCGCCGTATCCCTGGGTGAGAACAATCGCCTGAACGAGATTCTTCCATTGGGATTGCGGTGCACGCCGGAAGGCGAGTCGGAAAAGCATTTCGAGATCGCCCGATGTCGTTTGGGTAATGTGCCCCTTCAGAAGGCCGCGATCGGAAAGTTGTGCCATAACATTAATGCGAATTGAGCCGGGAGAGGGCGGCTGCGCGGGCGTGTACTTAAGAGAGGCGGGGCTTGAGTTCGGTATCGCGAGCGCTTGCTTATCGCGTAGATTCGGCATCAGCGTCCCAATCGGCGCGACTTCCGCGGTTGAGTCAATCCACGTAAACGAATTGTCCTTTGCCACTAACGTGATGACATGATTGAACTGGGCAGGTGAAGGGACGGTCGGGTCCAGATCACGCTGGCTCGAAATCAGCACCGGCCAGGCATCGATGCCAACGGCCTTAAGCAACGCCGCGAGCAGCGTGTGCTTATCCTTGCAGTCGCCATATTCGTTGGCGAGCACATCGTCGGCCGCATGCGGCTGATAGCGACCAATACCAAAATCAAGCCCGACGTAGTGAATATGCAGTGCAACGTCTTTCGCAATGGCGCGAACCTTATCGTCGTCGGTGGTGAGGCCGCGAGTGAGAGCGTCAGCGTGAGCCTGGATAGCCGGAGTAATGGCAAGCGAGTTGTTTTGCAGAGATTGGTACCACGCACCAACCTGCTCCCAACTGGTGAAGGTTGTAACCTGCACCGACGGCTTCCAATGCTTCTTCGGTACTGCCTTCGGATCCGGATGCGTAAGGTTCGAGCTGACCCAGTGATACATTTTCCGGCCTGATGCAGCGGCAATTGTGGGTTGCACATCAGAACTCACCACGGTCACAGTCATGTCAGCGGGCACATCGAGGTCAAGCTGCTCGTCGAGTACGACAACGTTCTTCTCAAACGAGTATTCGAGCCAGAACTGGCCGGGCACCTCCGGCTTGAGAGTCCGCAGGGTGACCTGGTACTCGAGCGTGTCACCAACGCCGAGACCACGTACCGCGACATGCTTCTGGTGGATGTCCGAGTACAGTGGCGCTTCGCGGCTCACATCCGCGGGCATGTCTTGCACGTTGTATTCAGGCGTTACAACGACTGAACCGTCTGGTTTCCGGACACGCACATATGCGATGTCCACCTGCTGATTGGAGGCGGAGAAGGTAATCGGGAGAACGGCCATCGCCTTCACCCCAGCGTCAGCGAGAATCCGGATGCGGGCGGTTGTTTCCCGAGTACCGGTCCCATCGGCTCCTATATGAATACGCGTACGGTATTGATCAAAGACGAGTGCTTCTTTCGATAAGTCGGCAGGGTTTACAACAACTTTGTCTGAAGACGTTCCGGCAGGTGGATTCGACGGTTTGTTTTGACTGATTACAGCCGAAACGTCCACGACGAACCAGAGCACCGCGGCAGACCCGCGGCGCACAAGATTGAAACTGCGCATAGTAGAAGTGATTAGGCGCATGGGGAAAAAGTGGTTCGGGTTACAGGAACGATAGCAGAGTTGTTCTCCCCGCAGGATGACACCAAGGTTTCATAGTATGTAAACAGTAACGGCCATTCCCAACCGTTCCTCGTCTCTCCCACCAATGTCATAGCCCCGCTCAATGACATGGTTCGATCTGGATCAGAGTGGGTAATTGCCAATTGGAGAGTATGGTGATCTGGCGCACGTTGGTTCCGGTTTGACGGTTATACGATCGGAATGATCGCTTTCCTAATTCTGGACCCCTAGTGCACGCCAATTGCATTTCCTGCCAACAATCATCGATCGAGATGCGATTGGTTTAGAGCATCCTCGAGTACGCGATAATGGTCGGCGTAAAACAGGATGGCGTAATTGCGAATCCATGTTGCTAATGGGCCACCGAGGCCGAGTGACATTAGCAGGCCGAAACCGATGGCCAGCAATTCGACCAAAACATCAATTGCAATGCGGCAAAATGCTAGTGCTCCAGTCGCGTCTTCCAGCATTGAGTTGAACGCTACAGCGAACATTTCGAGAGATCCAAAAACCATCCGACCTAAAATCCAAGCAGCCAGTGCAAAAATGATCCCAATAATAAGTGGAAGCCCCAGACGCAATATGAAATACGAGAAGAAGGTCTCGCCATTTTTGCGAATTCGAGCCTTCACAGAAGCCCATGCCTGCCTAAAAGTGAGCTCCTCGAGTGCCATTGGCGGAAGAATGAAATCAACCATCACAATGTGGGCTATAGCGGCTCCGAGGTAAACGAGAAAGGCAAATCCCATACATGGTAGGAAGGTCATGAGGAAGACTCCAGGATCCAGTTTCCCCTCGGGCGTTCGCAGTTTGAAGACGCTTATCGCGACTGAGATGAATCCTCCCAGCACGAGCATGGTCAAACCCACCACGGTCAGCCAGAACAGGAGGGCAGCCCGAAACAAGCGCATGGCCGGAACTCGATAAAGATCCCAGATGGGACCAATTTGCTTAGTCTCATGCGCAACGCAGTGGAAAAATACAAAGCGAAGATGAACAAAGACGTAGAAAACAATAAAGGAGAGCAAAATTATCAGCACGGCTTCCAGAATTGAGAAGAAGATTGTCTCCGGAGACAGCAGTGTGGTGAAGTCAAATTTAGAGATGTTGAACGAGAACAGATCCGGAATCCAAAACCTGGCATTGACCATGACTCCTTCGCTAATTACGGCTATTGCAGACAACTTCAGGAACGTCCGACAACTAAATGGGCAGAAATAATAGCGGAACGTGCGCAGCATGGCGGGCCAGACTGCTTGTGAAGCAGATAGCGATGGCATAGGAATTTCGAATTTCGCGGTCCAGTTTACGATAGCACCCAGTCAAAATGGTTGGGCGACATTGTCAGACTTAACTCACCGCGCAACGCAAAGAGACGGATTGAGATAAACTTTTGGAGGTTTCAGCCAGACGAATTCAGCTCGTCCGAAACACTCCTTGATCAATAAACTTGTCCTCTCAAATCTCGCCCATCGCCCCGTGCGCACAGTCTTGAGCGTGCTCGCAATCGCGGTTGAAGTTTCTATGATCCTTACCCTCGTTGGCGTCAGTTATGGGACGCTGGACGGGACAGCACGACGCGCCCGCGGTGTGGGAGCCGACATCATGATTCGTCCTCCTGGATCGGCAGTTCTTGGATTAAGCACTGCGCCGATGTCGGATGATCTTGTGGATTTTGTCGCCAAGCAGCCAAACGTGGCACTGGCTACTGGAACCGCGATTCAGCCTTTGTCAGGCTTCGACTCGATTACCGGACTTGATCTCGACCAATTCTCGAAGATGAGCGGCGGATTCCACTTTATAGAAGGAGGCCCTTTCGCGAGCGATCAGGACATGCTTATCGACGAATACTACGCCAAGGAGAAGCGGCTGCACGTAGGCGACAAGGTCCAGCTGATTAATCATGAGTGGCGAGTGGCAGGCATCTTTGAATCGGGCAAACTGGCCCGCATCTGTGTGCGTATTACCGTCCTTCAACAGTTGATGGGAAATGAACATCATCTGAGTCAGATTTACGTCAAGGTCGACAGCCCCGATCACATTCAGAAGGTACTAAGCGGATTGCGGGCAAAAATGCCAGCTTACCCCATTTATACGGTTGAAGAGTTCACATCTCTCTTGTCGATCAATAGCGTCGGGCTGCTGAGGAACTTTATCGGCGTCGTAATAGGTGTAGCAGTAATCGTCGGTTTCATCGTTGTGTTCATGGCAATGTATACCGCAGTGCTGGAGCGGACACGGGAGATCGGCATTTTGAAAGCTGTTGGAGCTTCGTCCGGCTTCATCCTAAATCTGCTCTTCAGGGAGACACTACTGCTCTCGATTCTGGGAACGTTTGCTGGCATCTTGCTCACCTACGTGACCCAGTGGCTGATGCAGCATGCCGTTCCGGCCAGCTTGACACAGGAGACGGTGTACACATGGTGGCCGATCGCGGGCGGCATTGCAATTCTGGGTGCTTTGCTTGGCGTGGTGGTTCCAGGCATTAAAGCAGTGCGGCAAGATGCCACAGAGGCGCTCTCGTATGAATGAGACGCCAATGATTCAAGTCCTAAATCTTTATAAGACCTATCGCGCAGGCGATGTCGATGTGCATGCTTTGCAGGGTGCAAACCTCGAAGTTTCTAAAGGTGAGTTCGTATCCGTTATTGGTGCATCTGGATCTGGAAAATCGACACTATTCAACATTCTTGGGGCTCTGACCCCGCCCACATCCGGCATCGTCCGCATCAACGGGAATAATCTCAACGACCTTTCAAACGCCGACCGCACCAAACTCCGAAAAGATACGGTGGGCTTCGTATTTCAGAAATACAATCTTCTACCAACCCTGACTGCAGAGGACAACATCCGCATCGTGCAATTCATAGCAAACGGAAAGACGCAGTTCTCTTCAGAGTTCCAAGAAATATTGAATATCCTTGGCATTGCTGATCGAATGAAGCACAAGCCGCGTGCGCTATCCGGTGGTCAGCAGCAGCGCGTTGCAATTGCACGAGCACTCGTTAACCACCCTGCCATCCTTCTCGCGGATGAACCCACCGGAAATCTGGACAGCCAGAACTCGACGGCGGTACTGAAACTCCTGGCCGATCTAAATCAGCGACTCGGCCAGACCATCCTCATGATTACCCACGATCAAGAGGCGGCTTCCTACGCTGGCCGCTCTATTCACATGCGGGACGGTCAAATCTACTGATCAGACGCTTTAGACAATGAGCAGCGAAGGCGGGGTTTCGGGCGGGTCGTGGTCGATCCGGAACTGACCCCTGTTTTTGCCGTTTTGTGGTTACTTAGCATGGGCGGTGATAGGACAGGAACCATAATTCTGGCTTAGCGATTGACTCGACGATTTAGCAAGATGTTAAATTCACGCTTGTGTGTGCGCACTGTAGGGAACAGCGCGCTTAGAGTCATTTCTGGTCCGAAGGTTGCCGTATCTCTTCTTCTGCGATAGATCGATTTCGGGACTTCTAAATGCATGGCGATACGCGAGTGGTGGAGTTCCAACGATTGTGCCAAAGTGTTCCCGCAGCACCGATGCGGATCGGAAACCTGTCCTCTCCGCCACTTGCTCAATCGGGAGCGCCGTGGTTTCCAGCAATTGCTGGGCGCGTCTTATTCGTGCCTTGGCAATCCATTGAGCGGGTGATAGGCCGACCTGATCACGGAAACGCCTGCTCAGTGTTCGCATACTCATTGCGGCATGGCGCGAAACCTGAGAAAGCGAGAGCGGTTCTTCCAGATTTTGCTCGATCCACTGAAGCAGCGGCCCCATGGATTCGGCCTCTTCAGGATCTTCATGCGTAATGAACTGAGCCTGCCCACCAGAACGCTCCAAGGGCATGACCGCAGCACGAGCCGTAGTAACCGCGATCTTCGAACCGAGATCACATCGAACCATGTGCAGGCACAGGTCCAAACCCGCAGCTGCCCCAGCCGAGGTCAGGACTTGGCCGTTGTCGACATAGAGCATTTCAGGATCAACTTCGATTGCAGGATAGCGGCGTGCAAGCTCTCGAGCGGCCTGCCAGTGCGTCGTTGCACGGAGACCGTCCAGCACACCGGCCGCAGCCAGCACAAAGGCTCCCGGGCAGACGGATGCAATGCGGACGCCGCGCTTGCGCGCAGCCCTGAGCGAGCGAATGACTTCAGGCGGAATGGGCCGCTCGAGATTATCAATCCCTGGAATCACGAGGGTGTCCGCATGCCTCATCTTAGAAAGCCGCCATGGTACCTTGAGCGACAAATGCTCCGTTATCACTTCTGAATCCGGACTACAGACGCTCACTTCGTAGCATGGTTGCCCACTGGCGTCGCGGGTGCGCTGAAAAATCTCAACGGGCGTGGCGAGATCACCCAACACCACGCCGTCGAAGGCGAGAACGGCTACTCGGTGCGGGGACCTGCACTGCTTTCGATTTGGCTTGATTCCTGCGAACATTGTCTTTCTCGCCACTCGTCAGATTATCGCTCATTCCCTACGATTGCTTCAAAGGGGAAAACCGAATGCTGCTCGTTTCCAATGTGCCCGCTCTCGTTCCAATGGACTCCATCGGACCTGCCATTGCGGCAATTTTGTTCGTAGCAATCATGTCGCTTGTACCGCATCCTACGCGGCGTACCTTCAATGCCATCTCTGCTGCAGGCGCCATCGGGGCTTACATTGGCGGCAGCTTCGGTGTCTGGGAGTTGATCTTTCCGGTCCTGGCTACACCGATCGTCTATTTCAGCTTGAAATCGTACAGGTTCATTGGAATCGCCTGGTTGATGCATGCAGCATGGGATTTGGTACATCACCTGTGGGGTAAGCCGATCTGGCCCTACATGCGGACCTCGTCTTATGGCTGTATGATCTTCGATTCTTTGATCGCGATCTGGTTCCTTGCCGGAGCTCCTTCAATTTTCCGCTGGCGCGTGGGGGCTTCGTTGGGATCTACGGGACCGGCAAACGGATCTGAGAGAGGTTTGTAAGCCAACGAGGGAACATACATCGCGGGTTGGGATGAAGATCAGCCTTGGCACAAGAGCGAGACTTTGCCATTCCAGTCTCTGGAATTGCGGTCGCTGGTACATTCTAACCATGCGATCGCGTGGTTCTGAATCTTGCATTAAATTGGGTAACTTTTGGTTTGACGGTCATTCGACCACAATCGGACCTGATCCGCCCCTGCGTTGGCTTAGTATCTCGCCGCTATTACACTCTAAAAAGTGTCTCAATCAAACAGCAGCTTCCGTAGTGTTCGGACTAGAGTCCTGTCCATGATTCGGATTCGGGTTTGCGGTGTTTATGTCACGGCTCTTGCTGCGCTTCTCGCAATCGCAGCTCCTGTCTCTTTGGTTGCCCAATCATCTCAGTCTCCAAAGCCTTTCACTGGGAGCACCGATCAGACGGTGGGCCAGAAAGACCTGATCTGGTGGCTCCCTGCCGATACAGAAAGCGTGGTAGCTGCTCGCGGCCCCTTTCTCATCCCGTACGAGCCAGACGAGACGAATGA
>Ga0210386_10004564_pt1 | contig 11432 bp, 10 predicted proteins | sample IncBWH32OmetaG_FD_160091 | JGI IMG/M metagenome (GOLD analysis project Ga0210386, IMG submission 160091) | Forest soil microbial communities from Barre Woods Harvard Forest LTER site, Petersham, Massachusetts, United States - Inc-BW-H-32-O ... | reverse complement strand
ATCATGATCACCCGGGTCCTCGTCGCCGACGACCATCCGACATTCCGCCGGGGGCTCAAGGCGCTGATCGACTCGCTGCCAGACATCGAGCTGGCCGGCGAGGCCGCGGACGGCGAGGCCGCAATCGCGCAGGCGGCAAAGCTGCTTCCCGATGTGGTCGTGATGGACCTCAACATGCCCGGCGTCAACGGCGTCGAGGCAACACGCAAGATTATCGCCGCCAACCCCGCTATCGCCGTGCTCGTACTGACCATGCTGGATGAGGATGAGCCGGTGTTCGCGGCGATGCGCGCCGGAGCCCGCGGCTACGTCGTGAAGGGCGCGGACACCGACGACCTGCTGCGAGCACTGGAGTCGGTCGCGCGCGGCGACGTGGTCTTCGGGCCGGCGGTCGCCAGCCGCATCCTGTCCTACCTCACGCGGCCGCTGTCAGCGCGCGATCCGGTACTGTTCCCTGAACTGTCCGACCGCGAGCGGGAAGTACTCGAACTCCTCGCCCGCGGCATGCCCAACAGCCACATCGCCCATAAACTCGTCCTGTCACCCAAAACCGTGCGCAACCACGTAAGCAACATATTCACTAAACTCCAGGTCAACGACCGCACCGAGGCAATGCAGCGGGCCCGCGCCGCCGGCCTTGGCGGTTGACCCGCCACGCTCGCCCAGCACGACACGACCTGGAGATACGGTCATTTCAGATGTTGCTCATGCCACTGGGCAGTCCACGGGATACGGCACACAACGCTGCCGACCTGCGCTCTGACCCGCTCCCATGGTCGCGGCGCTCCGCCGCCGCACCTGCGACCCCATGGGAAAGTACCGCACGCAATACCACCCGCAGCAGAAGATCGACAGCACGGGAAATGCGCCAGAAACGGTAGTTCTGTGTCACTTGGCCTCGAAGAACTTCGTTACAGGCCGCCGTTGCATTGTCGGCGATCTAATTTCCCTACCAGAATGATGGAAAAGGACGGCTGGTGATCCCTGACGAGATCGAGCAAACCGTGAATGAGCATGCCAGTCAGCGTATTAATATACGCCCAGGTAACGCCCTCATTTCGGCACGAGTGCGCAGCCCGCTGCATCGTCGGGCGCCAGCCTGACGGTGGCAGACAGGACAGTGTCGTTCTAGGTGCGCAGGCGCAGCCTGTACCACCGCGGCGTGGTCCTGTTCATCGGCCAGCCCAGGCCCGCGGTGTCGGCCGGCTCGGACGCGAGCATCTCCGAGCCCGCGAAGGCGGTCTCGACCTCCTCCTGCGATACGCCTCCGACCAGCCGCCGCCACCGGCCCGGGCCGAAGCTCAGCATCAGCAACGTGGCCCCGGGGTTGGCCAGCACGCCGACACCTTCCCCCTCGGAAAGGCGCTGCCCGGCGTCAAGGCCCTGGAAGCAGCCGATATCGAGGAAGAAGTCGAACGTCCCCAGGTCGGCCGACGACAGCCGCGTCACATCACCGACGACGTAGCTGAGCCTGGCCGTGCCCTGGCTCTTGGCTGCCGCCGCCTCGATCGCGGCCGGCACATAGTCGATGCCCACGGCCTCCCACCCCCTGTGCGCGAGCTCGGGGGTGTACACCCCGCGGCCGCAGCCCAGGTCGAGCGCACGGCCGAGGGGGCGGGAGCGCTCGGTCTCCTCGCGATCCAGCAGCGCGGCGATACTTGCCGCCGCCGCCGTTCGATAGCGCTCCCAGGGCGTGATCCCCAACCGGTACATGCGGGCGTAGTTCGTCATGGACTGACCTCCTGGCGCTGCCAAAGCAGCAGAAAAGCAGCACAGGCATACGACGCTGGTTCGAACGCCGTGGTCATCGATGGCGGTCTGGCGATCGGCTTGGTCTGACGGCCGCGACCAGATCGTCACCTACAAGGTTCAGGGCTGGCACTTAATCGCTCATACGACGAGCCCGTGTTCGCCGCCCAGAGTCCCTTGTTGACGTGCAGGCGCAGCCCCGCCCACATCGATCATGGCACTGCCTTCAACGTGGCCGCAACGGTTGTAACTGCGGTGCCCCATGGGTAATGGTGACAGGAACATCTCTGGTCGGAGCGCTGGTCAGTCACCTAGTCTCGCTCCTGACGCTCGTTTGGTTGCGCATCATAATCTCCGTAATCTCGCGTCGACCGTTGCGGCTTATGGCAAACCCTCCGGAGGTGCCGTATGTGATACCTCAGCCACCGATGAAGGCAGTCACGCTCCCAATCGCGAGCCGCGTGTCTCAGTGGCTAAACCTTCCCTTCCTAGCAGGCGACGAACTCTAGTCAGTGGACGCTAGGAGAGCCTTGAGATCCATCCCCTTGCCGGGGACAATGGGTTTAGCGCGGCGGGGGAGCACAGATCCTCCGCCGAGAGCGGATACGTGTGGGGGAGCTATGGGGTCCGGAGATTGGCTAGCTCTCGGTAGCGCTATCGTGGCGGCCGTGGCCCTGATGGTCTCGGGCTATACTTACCGACTTCAGCGGAGAACGGAGGGCAGGACCGCTGAGCAGGAGCTAAATGACCTTATCGAGAAGCTTCAAGACGGCCTCACCAGCCTCAACCGCCCTCAAGGTTCCTTTACCTTTGAAACGTATGCCGTTGAGAACGCGGCTGCGTTGGCCGCCTTGCATGGCCATGCGATAGAGGCTGAGAAGCTGCTTGGGCGGTCCGGCATCGAGCCTGACTGGTTTCAAAGCATGATCCTCGCCTATGCCTTCACCCAGGCATGGGATCCTGCGGGCGCCATTGACTATTGGAAGCGAGCCGTCGAAGTCTCCAAGCCGGAACACCAGCCACCCGGCCACAAAAAACAGTACGCAGCGTACATCCGCAGCCTGTCCGCACGCGCCGAGTTCTACTATAACCGGGGCCAGAAGAACGGCCAGAGAGACGATTGGCAGCTGGCTCGTGACGATTACGGAACCGCACTACGGGAGCTGCTCAGAGACCCCGACAGACAAGGACCAGACCTGGCCAAACAGTTGGCAACGTCAATTCTTGTTTACCAGGCTGGATTGGAGCTGAATATGGTCGGCGACGATGCGATGGCGATCACTTTTATCGGTGAAGCGTTCGTTCAGGCCGATTCGATCATTGTGCCGTGGCGCAGGCTGAAGGCGCTCGAATATGCCGGCAACTTCGTAAGTCTGCTCCAGCAGAAAGTGCTACCGCCACGTGATCTGCTCACGCCCATAGCCAGGGAACTGTCGCGGCGGAAGGTCGAAATCGACAAATTCCCGGCCAGCGTCCTGGCGTTGTGGACACTGCCTCCGGATGGCGGCATCGGGGCGGCCGCAGGTCAGCCGACCAAGCTTTACGGCGCGACTTCATAGCCCAATCTGCCCCAGCATCTGATTGAGTACCGGCGGTTCAGGCAGCCCTGCGGTCGTCATCTGCTGTCTGGCCCGGCCCAGGAAGTCACCCGCCGCTCGCCGGTCGCCTCGCTGCAGCGCCATGGTACCGAGTCGCAGCAGAGCCGACGCCGCGGCAGCAGGGCCGCCAGTCTCGCTGGCGGCAGCGATCGCCTGGTTCGCGCACTTCGCAGAATCAGCAGGGCTGCCCGCTTGGGCGTACAGGTTCGCGAGCCCGATGGTGGCCTCGATGATCTGTGGCTTTGCTCCAACCGATTGCACTTTGGCCAGAATCTCCTGCCCGACGGCCAGGGCATCCAGCGGACGCCGAATGACAACAAGAGCATCGCACACCACGGACAGGGCCATTGCCGCTGCCATTGTATTTGGCATAGCCCTGGCGACTCGTGCATCCTCCGCAAGGAGCGCATTGGCCTGGACTACGTCTCCGCCCTGGAAGATCGCGATGGCCAGGAAGGCTCGCAGCTGGATCTGGGCGGTCGGGTCCGAAAGCCCCGTGGCTGTTGCCAGGCCCATGCGGAATTCATCCACGGCGCCCGGGATGTTTCCCGTGCCGAGCAGCAACTGGCCGTTTGCGGACCTCACTTCGGCGATGAGCTGGCCATCCCCAAGCTGGCTAGCGGCGGCCAGGCATTCGCGCACTAGACCAAGGGCGACATCCGCCTGCCCGGCCGCTGCCCGCAGGGAAGCGAGCTGGACCAAGGCGCGAATACGACTGGGATTGTCACCAGCCTGGCTGAACAAATCCGATGCTTCCTGCATAGCAGTCAGCGCGTCACTGCTGCGGCCCGCGGCAGCGTGCAGGGTGGCGGTCGCCACCATCACCTGGGCGGCGAGTGCCGGGCCTCCACCCGCTTGCGCACGCTGCTTCGCCTGCTGGAGCGTGCTCAGGGCGGCGACGACCCGGCCCTGCAACTGCTGCGATTCGGCCATGGCCAAGAGCTCCTGGACTTGCCGCTCGACCAGTCCCTGCTGCCCAAACATTCCGCCCCCAACTCAGTCACCACTCCTTTGATCATCATGGCACGCACCCAGCCCGCATGTTAAGGGAGGAACGCCATCTAGGTGCACAGAGCCGAATTCGCTGCGTCACCACATAAGGACGAACGCTGCGGACGCACGGCCCAGAACTAGACGATATGAATGTCATCATCACAGTCGGCCGACCGTCGTAGCCGGTGTGAATATTCGGCGATCTTATTTCCTACCGGAACGGTAGAAAAGGCTGCGCGCGATGGTCGATAAGGCCGAGCGAACCGTGAGTAAGTATGCATGGTTGTGCCTAAAACGCGCGCATGCGCAACGCCCGCTATTCGGCATGAGGGGAAGGGCGTACTGAAGGCCGAACCTGTGAAGTCTTTCCGCCCAGCCATTTCCGGTCGCCGCGTCGGACTTGATCGCTGGTTCAGCCGGTATCCGTCTGCGGTCTTTCACCTCGGTGCCCGGCGCAGCCGCGCTGATCCAGGCGGCCTGCCGCACGGTCGGCCGCGCGGCGCTAGTCCGCCTGGCAGCCCTCACCTGGCGGGCTGGCGTGTCCCGCGGCTGCTGCGCATGCCTGGCGTTCAGGCCGGTCCCGTACTCCGCGGCGTCCGGGCCGAAGCGGACCGTATCTGGGACGGCGGGCGGGGCGGCCTGGCAAGATGCCCCGTGTGCTCGATGACTCCTCTGCGGCGGTCACCCGCCGCGGCGCCCTCAGCCAAGGCGGGGCCCTAGCTGTCGCGATCGGTGCCCTGCGTATGACGCGCTCGCTGACATCCGTCCCGGACCGCGCGCCCGCGACAGCGCAGCCTTCCGACATTCAGTTCGACATTGCCGCGTTCATGACGGGGCCGCCGCGGACCTACGGCAGCGGCGTGGCCTTCCAGATGCCGCCGGTGCATACCGTGTTTCTCACCGGGAGGCTTCTGCGGGTACCGGCCCGGGCCGACCAAGCCGAGATGCGGCGGGTTCTGCAGGTGCTGGAGCAGTACTACCCGTGGGGCGCGGCTGGCCTGGTCACGTTCGTCGCCTACGGGTTGCCGTACTTCACCCGCTTGCCGGGGGGACTGAGGGGCACCCTTGTCAGCCAGCATATGCCGCGCTTGCTGCCTGATCCGGACCGCTACGTCCTCGAAGAGGCGGTGCCCGGCCCGACCGATGTCAGCCCGGGCAATCCCGGCATCAGCAAGCTGCGTTTCCAGATGCCCGTAGTCATCGAGCACAATGACCTGCTGTTCACGCTGCGCGGCGACAACTCGGGGTTCCTCCAGGATGTGCTGGCCTGGTTCGGCGGGAGCAACCGCTTGCACGGGCACCCGGTGCGCTCTCCCGCCTGGCGAGGGCTGATGAAGTTCACCTCCTCCAGGCACATGTTCGTGCAGATGGGACTGCCGCGGCTGATGGCCGAGCGGCATGCGCTGCCGTTCGCGGAGTTCATCAGCCGTCAGTCGCCTATGTGGATGGGCTTTGCCGACCAGCAGGTGAATGGGTCAGGGCCCGCCGCCATCTGCACGTTCGCGGGCAACTCCTCGGCGCGGTTGACCACCGCCCGCCGCGGCGACTACTTCGACAACGGGTCGGTCCAGCACCTCTCCCACGTCGTCCTCGACATGCTGCAGTTTTTCGACATGCCCAGCGCGTCAGCACGTCCCGGCGCTGCCGGCACGTTCGCCGAACGGGTGCAGTACATGTTCCACGCCCCGCCGATCGCCGAGGGGTACCAGAACCCCTACGCCGATGGCGGCGGCCCGGCCTTGCTGCCCAACGATGACCGCGGGCCCGCTTACGCGACCTACACGGCGCAGGGAATAGGCACCATCGCGGGCGAGCACCGGATGGGCCACCTGTCGTGCCTGCAGCGTGTGTCGCGAGCGGCGGACGACACACCGATCCACCTGCGTATGGACGGACCAGGGTTCGACAGCATGGATATGCCCGGCGGCGCAAACTATCCCAAGCTCCAGTTCACCATCTTCGTGCCATCCGCGGATTTCTTCGCGTCACTGCGTGCCCGCCAGGCGTCACTTGACCTGCAAGGCGCCTACAACATCCAGCCAGGCGTCAATGGCCTGGAACGGTTCCTCACCGCCACCAGGCGCCAGAACTTCCTCACCCCGCCACGGCGCCACCGCGCGTTCCCGCTAACCGAGTTCACCTGAAATAACCCGCCCGCATCCCGCCATACCCGCGCCCACCCCGGGCCGCTCGCCTACCGCGCACCGGTTGCGCCTATCACGCCACCCCACCCGAAGCGGCCTGCCGTACCGTACCAGAGCCAAATCGCGCACCATGCAAATGAGGACGTTCTCGCAGTGACGCTCTACCAATTCGGCATCCGCTCTGCGAGTCTGCTGGACGAGCCTTGCGAAGCCACGCCAGCATTGTCAGGGTGAGCATAGATTGGCCAGCCAGGCACCAGGCCTGGTCCGACCTCCGTGCGACGCGCTATCACCCGCCCGGCTTGGCCTCGGCCGATCCACAACGGCGGCGCGTCTACATTGCGGCGCTTCAGCAGGCAGAAGAGATGTTCCTGGCAGCGTCTGAGGTCGGGTACGCCAGCAAGCCATTGCTGGCGTTCTACGGTTTGAGCCAGGCAGGCCGCGCCATTGCTGCCGCTCACGGGTACGCACGCGAAGAGGCCTGGCAGCTCAGCGGGCATGGCCTAGCCCACGGCGACCTAGAGCAGCCGCTGCCGGACATCGCCGTCTTCCAGCCACCCAACTCGGAGGCGGCAAGTTTTATAAGGCTCAGCTCGATGCTGAACTCCCCTTCTCTGCCGGTAAAGCAGAGCCAAGCGCGGGTATCGTTCAATGATCTGTGGGACACGCTGCCCGAGGCCGCAGCGCGGCCTCTCCGGGTCGGGAAGGACCGTCGCCCGGCACTGAAATTCTCCTACCTCGACACCGGCGAGCGGCATCCGCTGGCATCCGGCATCTTGTGCGGTATTCCACCGAGCGTGCCGGACTCAGCGACACCCCGCCAGGCCCTCGATGACTTCATGAAGGCATACCCGACGGCCAGCGGATACGACATTGTGCGAGCCGGAGCAGATACCGACGCTCCGGCCTACCAGTTTGGTAGCCCTATTTGTCTGCAGATGCACTGGCGAGCCGGCCTTGAACAGGCCACCGCAGTCCAGCGCGAGCAGCGCGTGGCCAAGGTAATGACCAGTTACAACGGTTCGCTGTATTTGCTTCCTGCCGTTGGCATCAATGATCGCCCTCTTCATCCCCTAATGGCGTGGTGGGCAGTCTTGTACATCTTGTCCATGCTGGCTCGCTATCAGCCTGCAGAATGGGTCAGCCACATCAATGTCGATTCAGGTCGCTACGCCGTCGCGCTGGAACAACTGCTCACAGACTCCCTAGTCACCGTGCCGAGATTGATCTACGAGACGATCCGAGCGTGCTAACGGGCGCTGCTAAGCCGCTGTCCAGATTGCGGACTAAGAACTTACCGGCAGGGAGCGAGATCGGAACCAGAAGTCGGCGGTCATGCTCTCAGCGAGTAGCCGACGGTAAGCCATGCAGTCGCTGGTTGGCGATGGCGCCTTCTTTGTGGAAGGTAATCTCTCCGGTATTGAGATTTCTGCGTCAGCAAATTTGCACGTCGGCCCGCAGGCCCTATACGGCAGTCTATACGCATGACATCTGAGCCCACTGCGCTGAACTGGCCCCTCACGTCCGCCGACTCTTCGATCCCACTAGTCTGGCGGATGCTGGGTCCTGTTGCCTGGTCGGGCTCCGCTGCAAGCTTCCCGGCCGCTCCAAAAGAACCTGGTGTCTACCTGATAAAGGTGATGCTCGATGAGAGATACCGCGTCTACATCGGGGAAGCCGAGGACCTCAACAGACGACTGCGCCGCTATGGCGGACGAGCGGATGAGAAGCCCAACCAGCGCGGGATGACGACCACGAATATGCGGGGGCGTATCAGACGGAGCTGCCGCGCTGGCGGCGGCGCTGTCGCCTACCTGCTCGAACTCCCTCTCAAGCACCTGCCTGAGAGGGAAGCGCTCGATCCGCACTGCAAAGACTGCCGGATCGTCCTCGAAAGGCTCGCGCTGTCAGCGGCGTACCTCCGAGGTGAACCTCTGATCAACGAACACGGATTCCCCAGATACCCGCTCGGCGATCCGCTCCAGTAGCCCGGCATGCCTGCCGCTACGCCCGAAGGGCAGTTCTGGTACAAGGGCTAATAGGCGCGAGCGTGCGCGATTCCGGTCCTCGGCTTCCATGCCGTCAGCCGTCGCAGTTGGCCCAGTCACAGCTACCGACCTGCCACGTGAGCATGTCTTGTGCCGCACCTTTAGCCTGTGACGCCGCCAGACCCTGTCCGCGGCATGAGCGGTAAACCCGGTCGAGCTGCGTCATTGGCTCACCTACATCGGCAAGGACCGGACACGTGCCCAGCAGAATGGGACGCCCGCGTACGGCAGGCAACCATCTCGGGGCTGGCCCTCCTGCACTCGTCTGCCATAAGAGCACACGCCAAAGCATGCCCCGGCCGCTCGCCGCGCCTGGTGATCCAGAATGCCGCGCGAGTCCGGTTCAGCGAGGCGGATCCGCCGTCCTTAGAACTGGTCTCGCTCCGAGCTAACTAGGTGACCATATGCGGCCTCGGGGCCTTGCTCTGAACCAGCGGGCTCGCGGAGAGAGAGCCCGAATTATCGATAGCTCGCGCTGCATGAGGACAATACATTCCTCAAGCTCTGCCTCGTTGTGGTAATCGTAACTGATCACGAGGCTCATGTCGGCATCGCTCGTCGCAGGAGGCGATACCCATGCTTCATGCCGGTATCGCACGCCCACTTCGCGAGTCTTTTTAACCAGCTCGGAAAATACCGTGCCAACTCTGGGAGAATCGAGTCGCAAGAGGACGACGTGGTAAGACAGTGCCTCCTGAACGTCACGTATGCGTTGGCCTACGATGGTTCGCGTAGCGTCGCTACTATCGCTTCGGCGGCGGATGCGGAAGGGAAGGTTTTGAAATTGAACCAAGGCCAGAATCGCATCTGCGTAAATCCTACTGCGCCGTTCAATGCGATTCATCGCATTCGTGATTGTATAACCCGAAATGGCAACAACGGCTGCCAGAATTCCTACCACCAAGGCGGGATCTATCACCAGTATCAGCTCCACATCTCTTCAATTTTGTCGATGACCTCCCACAAGCTGTGGTGGTGTACAGGATCCGCGATCGTTGCTCGGCGGGGTCTCGGAGTCTGCGCCGCCCAGGAACGACCACACATTACATCGTGTCAGCCAGCAGGAACAGCGCCGCATGACCCAGCCAAGTGCCCCGTTTGCGTAGGAACGGCCGCCATTTGACGCGCCGGAAGTGAGGCAACCGCTGCGAGAGCCGTGTTGTACAGCGAGAAATCGACTTATCTGGAGACCGCCTGCAGCGGCAAAGAGGACGTCTCAGCCACACCCGCCCAGCGGCTAGGACGCAGCCGGGACACTGGGCACCTAGCCGTCACTACTACCGCAGCGACAGGGAGTTCATCGGCACATCGCCCAGATCGGGACTGCCTGGCCCGGCAGGCATGCAGATAATAGCTGGGCACTCGGAGCGGCATGAGAGCACGCCGGATTGCCCTTCGTATGCCGTCGGCGAAAAGCGGTTAAGGTACGGGTAGGTCCCGGTTTTCAGGGAAGATTTCAAGACGATTTTCAGCGGAGGGAATGGCCATATCGGGCCTGGCCTATAGGCGGCCGGGCCCGTGCGTCATGAAGGAGGGCAGCGACATGGCGGACTTCATCGCCAGCAGCCAAGCCCATTGGTGCGATAATGCTGCCGTTGCGTTTACGAGGGCAGCGTTGGCATAACCGACTGCCACTTCACTCTATGATCTGGAAGGACAGCAGCCGACACCGCCAGTCGAAGCTGATGTTCGGTGCAGGCCGCCCATTGGCGCTCCAGGTGAACACGGTGAACTGAAGATCGTTATAGCCCGGAGCATTCGGGTCCGGGACCAGTGTATGCGTCATTGTCGCGTAACACGGTGTCTCTGTGTTCGGCGTCACAAGTAGGGTGACCGGCGCGGCGAAGGTATTGGCGGTGCTGCAGATGAAATCCGTCAGCAGGAACGTGCGCCGTCCAGTGGCATCAGTCGATGCACTGCTACTGACATCGAGAAAGCTCGCCGGAAGCGTGCTTGCCGGTGTACAGCTTTTCCCGGGAAAGATGATGCGCCTGGACATGATGGTGCCGTCTTCATAAGAAGACAGGCTGACTCGGAAGAACAGCTGGAGCAGCTGTTCGTCGCTGGCATCGATCTGCTGGCCAGAGATGCTCTCCAGATGCTGCCGCAGTTCGGCGAGTTTGGCCGGAGTGGTGGCTTCGTCTGCCATTACCGGTTCCTCCTTGCTGCCTCGTAATGCGCTGATGCTTATCGGGTCGGGCACAGCTGCCGATCCTGCGCCGACCGATGCCGCGCAGGCCGCGGCGGCTCCCGGCAAGACCCACGGCGCTCGGTGGCCTCGGCCTTGTCCAGGTCGTCACTTAGACGGAGCCGACGCTCCTGGATGTGATACACCAAAGAAGATCAATCCCAAGCGCAGGCTGCCTGACCCTGGTCTGCCCGCCGGTAACCGGGGAGCCCTAGGCTCAGCGCTCCAGGGCAACATTGACAAGTCCCTTGGTCAAGGCTTTCCCGGCCGCTGGACTCGGATTGACTTCCAGGCAGTACCAACATCCCGTCGCTTCAGAATAAAGTTAGTTAAGCGCCAAACTTATCTCGTACATGGCCTTTGACACCTCACTATTGTCGTCCTTGAAGGGCTAAAGTCGTACCGCCCTCACATTGGCAGAAGAGTACAGAACCATGGGGAGACCGTCCTTGACATTGCCGGAGCATCGCAAGGCCGACGATCGGCCGGTCGGTCGCCTTGCCCCGCTCTAGCGTGCCAGGCCGTGACTGCTGGCCTGTCTGTCCGTGTCCGTACTGCTGGCTGGCCAGGCCCGCGCCGACTTCAGCTGGCTATTGCCGGTCCCTTGACGAGCCTGAGCCGCTCAGGCCGCACTTGCTCGGTACAGATTGCCAAACCATAAAACTGGCACGTAAGGGATTCGAAGATCTGGTTCTGTTAGTTCGCTGCGCCT